>ERZ827478.82-NODE-82-length-101732-cov-40.736627_pt1 | contig 101732 bp, 147 predicted proteins | sample MGYA00519705_ERZ827478 | MGnify/ENA primary metagenome ERZ827478 (study PRJEB31778, sample SAMEA3449318) | human gut metagenome | biome: human gut; feature: human-associated habitat; material: faeces | place: United Kingdom | collected 2010/2012 ...
TGAGTGACAGCCATGAAGGATTGCCCCAAATTCGGTAACAGCTGTTCGTTTCGCTTGCAATAAAAAAATTTTTATGGTATAATATAAGTAGAAGATGAAAGGAGGCACAAAATGATTATTGCCTTGGTAATCGCACTAATTGTTTGTGTCGCCCTCATCGTTCTACTTGCAAGTAAGAATGCTTTCTTAAAGGGAAAGGTACTTACTTACGAAGCACGAACAGTAATTCTGGATGAAACTGAAAATTTGTAGAAAAAGAACGCAACTCTTGAAGATTAGTGGGTTCAGCTATCTGCTAAGACTTCAGAGGCCGCGGCAGCTTTTGAAGAGATGAGCGGTAAAGTGAGTCAAGCCGCCGCGAAACTTGATGTTCTTAACTATCAAATAAGTCAGGCTCAGGATTAGCGGCGTGAAGTAGAACTTTAGGCGACAAAGGATTTGGCGGCCGAAAGAGAGGCACGCCGCACAGAGTTTGAAAATCAGTTGGCAAAAGAGTTTTAGGAGATCCAAAAGAGTCACCCTGCTCAGCTGCTAAAGGACGAACTCGATCAACTTAATTCTGAGATTAAGCAGGCAAAAGAAACTCTTCGAATCCAGCAAGAACAGGCTCTTCAAAAGGAGCAGCAAGAGGAGTTCTTTGCCACTCACTCTGTTAATTTGACAGAGGGAGAGAAAGCCGACATCGTAAAGATTATGGATTTTGCTCCATAGTTAAGTAGATTTGAGGCTTTTTGTAAACTTGTATGGACAGAATACTATCAAAAGCCCCTCCAAAAACTCTGCAAAGAGTTGGGCGCCGATAAGATTACTGGTATCTACAAGATTACCGCTCAAGACGGTCGCTGTTATATCGGCCAGGCGCTCGACATTGGCTCCCGCTGGAAAGAGCATATGAAGTGCGCTTTGGGGATTGGAACTACTGGTTACATGACCAATAAGTTCTATCGCACTATGCACAAAGAAGGTCCTGAGAACTTTACTTTTGAAGTTCTTGAAATTTGCCCAAAAAGCAAGTTGGATGAAAGGGAACGCTACTGGATTGAGTTCTATAACAGCACTGTTTATGGATTCAATACCAAGATTGGAGGGTGATACCCATGACCTTTCATTGGATTACATTGAAGCCGCTTTCTTTACAAATCCTTCGATATATCGCCGACCATGACGGCGAAAGGGCTTCAGAACTTGCGGAAGGGCTTGGCTTGTCAACAAAACAAGTTGATGCGGCTGTGACAAAAAGTCTTGTGCGGCATGGACTTGTAATTCGTGAAGCTAAGCTGACGCGATTACAAAAGAAGGATTACAACATCATCAAAATCACAGAACGAGGTAAGAATTATCTTACTTGGCTTTCTGAACAGGCCCAGGGCGAGCCATAATCGCCCTTCTATTTGCTCCGGTGGTGGAACTGGCATACACAGCAGACTTAAAATCTGCCGCCCGAGAGGGATTACGGGTTCGATTCCCGTTCGGAGCACCATAATATTGGGGAGTAGCGTAACGGCTAGCGCGGCGGTCTCTAAAACCGCTGGAGTGGGTTCGATTCCCACCTCCCCCGCCATATAGCGGGTTCGTCTAATGGTAGGACGCCGGTCTCTAAAACCGTTATTCCCTCTGAAGGGGTTGTCTGGGTTCGAATCCCAGACCCGCTGCCATTTATCCTTTATTAAGGATGTGACTAAAAGGAAAAATATCTTTAAGAAAGGACAGAAAATAAATGCAAGTAATTAAACGCAATAAGTCTTTAGAGGAATTTGATAAGGATAAGATTTATAAAGCCGTAATGAAAGCCGCCATCGCAACTGACCAGGAGAACTTTGACTATGAGGCTCACGCCATCGCTGATGACATTGAGCAGATGTTGAAGGCTACTGGGGAAGACAAGATCGATATTGAGCAGATTCAAGACCTCATTGAAATCGACTTGTACGCCATCGCGGAAGCTCCCGAGACAGCTAAGGCTTTTATCTTGTTCCGTGAGAAGCGTAAGCAAGAGCGTGACAAAGCAAATCGTTACGCAAACATGATTCGCTCTCGTGCCCTCACTCCCGATGAGGCTAACTCCAGAGCAAACGCTAATCTCGATGAAAACTCCTTTACTGGCCGTATGTATGAGGCAAATGAGGCGCTGTGGAAGGAGACAGCGCTTGACGAGTTTATGCCAAAGGAGATTGCTGACCTTCACAATAAGGCAATCCTCTATCAGCATGATCTTTCTCGTTTTGCCATCGGCCAGCATAACTGTCTGACCGTGTACTTTGATTACATCTGGGAGCATGGTTTCCAGACTCGTCAGGCTACTCTGCGTCCACCCTCTCGTTTTGCATCTGCTTGTCAGCAGGTTGCCGTGATCTTCCAGGTACTCAGCCAGCATCAGTTTGGCGGTATTGCTTCTGGTCATATTGACCGTGACTTGGCTCGCTTTGTTGATATGAGCCGCCAAAAGCTGATTAAGAAATACCAGCATATTGGCCTTGCAAAAGAGCAGGCAGATACTCTTGTAAAGAAAGATCTGGAAGATGAAGTGCATCAGGGATGCGAGGCTCTCATTCATAACCTTGCTACTCTGCAATCTCGTCCTGGTGCCCAGCTCCCATTCAGTTCTCTGAACCTTGGTCTGGATACATCTGAGGATGGCCGTATGGTTTCTCGCGGTATTCTTGAAGCAATGATTGAGGGCGTTGGGCCTCATCATCAGACTCCTCCTTTTCCCATTCTTTGCTTCCAGGTAAAGAACGGTGTGAATAAGAAGCCCTCTGACCCCAACTACGACCTTTATCGTCTGGCCATTGAATGCGCCGCTCGCCGCCTGACTCCCAATTTTGTCAACTGCGATTCTTCTGTCTGCCATGAGAATCCAAACGACCCCGATACCGAGCTGACTGCTATGGGTTGTCGTACTCAGATGGGCCGCGATATTTACAGCGAGGGCGATCCTTACAATCGTATTGGTCGCGGTAATCTGGCTCCTGTGACAATTATCCCTGTTGAACTTGGTATTAAGTATGGTGTTGTGACAGGCAAGCGCGACAAGCCTGACCTTGAGGGCTTTGAGCACGCTTTCGATTATCTTCTGAAGAAGGCTGAGGAGTCCCTGCTTATTCGTGCAAATATCATGTTTAAGCAGAAGATGAAAGTTGCATACGAAATGTATGTCAACCATGTCTGGAAGGGCACATACGACTATGATGACGAGGCTTCTGTCTATGAGGTACTGAAGCACGGTACTCTCGTTATTGGCGTCCTTGGTTGGGCTGAAACTCTGTGTGCTTTATTCGGTAAGCATCATGGCGAGTCCAAAGAAGCCGAAGAGTTCCTCATGAAGATGGAGAAGAAACTCAATGCTTACGCCGCAGAGTGCACCGAGCGCAATAAGCTGAACTTTGCCGCATACCATACTCCTGCTGAGAACCTTTGCTATACTGCAATGACCAAGTTACAGCAGCGTTGGGGCAAGGAACTGAAGAATGTAACTGACCATGAGTATGTTACAAATTCTATTCATGTCCCCGTTTGGTATGACATCGACGTATTCGATAAGCTGAAGGAAGAGGCTAAGTTCTCTAAACTTGCCACTGGAGGTAATATCGTTTATGTAGAGTTTGATACAACTGCTGTCCACAATCTTGACGCGGTGGAACAAGTTATTAACTTCGCTATGGACAACGACATCCCATACTTTGCTTTTAACTTCCCTCTCGATGAGTGCACTGTATGCGGATACTCCGGCGAAATCCCTGCTGGTGGATGCCCCGAATGCGGAGCGCCAGACGAAGCAATTAATAGACTTCGCCGCGTAACTGGTTATATTACTTCTGACTATCGTCGTGCTTTCAATGCTGGTAAACAAGCAGAAGTAAGAGATCGTGTGAAGCACACTCATGGAAAGGAAGTTGACCTTACATGAGAATTGCCAAGATCGTAAATAACGACCTGGCAAACGGACCCGGAGTACGAACAACCGTGTTCGTCTCCGGCTGTCCAATACATTGTCCAGGTTGTCATAATCCTGAATTATAGGATTTTCGTGTCGGAACTATTCTTTCCGAACATCTGATTGATGAAGTTATTGCCCTCCTTAAAGTTGACGGCATCAAGCGTGGACTTTCCATTCTTGGAGGAGAGCCTCTGGCTGATGAAAATATTCCCGGCCTTGCATTTCTCTTATTAAGAGTGCGCGAATCTCTCCCAGATTGCGATATTTGGGTATGGACGGGATATACAATGGAAGACTTGATGAACCGTCATAGTGACCCCTTGACAGAAAAAAATTTTTATGATATAATAAATACAGTAAATGTGATAGTGGATGGGCCTTTTGTAGAAGCTCAGAAACCTGGAGAGCATCTCTGGAGAGGGTCTGGAAACCAACGCTTACTGAAAATGGAAAATGGTCACTACACAAAACTTTAATACCAGGAGGTAAAAACTATGGATATGGGAATTGATAACATTCAGATTTAGTTCCTTGGCGGCGGCTATCGTAAGGAGCTGCCTCAGCCTGAAGAAGTTCTCCTCTGGCACCAGATTGCTGACCGCGATTTCTGGTTGGACGAGAATGAGATTACTTGGGACAATACTGCATGGTTGATGCAATACATTATGTATTTGAATGAGCATGAGGCCAATGATATGACTCCTATCAAGATTCATATTATGTGTCCCGGCGGGCATCTGTATGTGATGTTTGCTCTCTATGATGTTATCAAGAACAGTAAAATTCCGGTTTATACCTATAACGAGGGTATTTGCCATAGCGCCGCTTTCCTGATTTATCTTGGCGGCCAGAAGCGTTTTATGCGCCCCAACGCTGTATTCTGTGCTCACGAAGGCTCTGCTCTGCAGGGCGGCACATATCGTGAGAGCAAGGCGGCAATGGCGCAATATGACATTGAAGTCACCCGCATGAAGGAACTGATTGCCGAGGAGACGAATATGGATCTGGATTTCTTGAACCACAAGTTTGAGCAAAATTCTGATTGGTATATCCGTCATGACGAGGCGAAAGAACTTGGAATTTTGAAGGAGTAATACAATGAGCAAAGTTTTGATGCGCAGAACTGAGATTTGGCGAGTCGATACTGAGAAAGAGGCTCAGGAGATTATCGACAAAGCCGCAAAGGAGGGCGACCTCACTAAGAAGATTATTGAGGTCAAGCAGAAGAAGTCAAAGGGTCAGGTTGTTGACGAGAACCTGAAGGTGACTACTCAGGTTGATTTTGCCGGCCAGTGGCCAACAGAGGAGGATGATGACTGATGGTTGTACTTCAGCCAAGCGTAGAGATTCTGAATAAGAATCTCGATGGTGTAGCAATGGCGTAGCTCATTGAAGAGGCAGGCCGTACTTGCTACAAGAGTGAGGATAAGATCACGGAGGATTCCTATGACAAGTTTATCAGAGGAATTATTAAAAGAGGCCACGAATCAGTTATTGAACACTCCTCAATCACGGTACGGATTACTACTGATAGAGGGGTCACCCACGAAATTGTACGGCATCGTATCGCCTCTTATAGTCAGGAGTCAACAAGATACTGCAACTATGGGACTGATAAGTTTGGTGGCGGAATCGCTGTCATTAGACCTTCTACCATTCCAAGCGGAACTCCTGCGTATGATGTTTGGCTCGACGCCATGCATTCAGCTGAGGACAAATACATGGCTTTACTTGCCAATGGATGCACCCCTCAGCAGGCCCGTGCCGTTCTTCCAAATTCGCTGAAAACAGAAATTGTGATGACCACCAATATCCGTGAGTGGCGTCACTTCTTCGCCCTTCGTTGTGCGCCCGCCGCGCATCCAGACATGAGAGAGGTTGCTCTCTTGACTCTTGCTCTTTTCCACGAGAACATTCCTTTGTTCTTTGATGACTTGTATGAGCAATACAAGGAGGACATTGAGAAACTGTGAAAATCCTTTCCTTTGACCAAGCAGCCAATGTAAGCGGCTGGTCATATTGGGAAGATGAAGTTCCGGTTAAATGGGGTACTGTTGAGCCGTCGCCAAAGACTTTGCGCGGCGGCCAACGCCTCCATAGTCTTCGAAAGCAGTTTGAGGACTTGATTAAGGAATTTAATCCCGATATGATTCTCATTGAAAATCCTGTCGGCGGCGAAGAAGACAAGCGCGGCGGTCCAGAGAATAACTGGAAGACAATGCAAACTCTTTGTCAAGTGCAAGGTGTACTTCTTGAAGTAATTGCCGCCCATAGAAAGAAAGTGGAGATTATCTCCCCCTCCTCTTGGCAAAACACTTGCGGCATCCATAAGCGTTCAAGAGATGAACGCAAAGCCGGTGCCCGTAAGTTTGTTGAGAATTATTATGGCCTCTCAGATGTAATTCAAGACGTGGTAGACAGTATCTGTATTGGCTATCATTATATTCGTGAGAATGGCCTTGAAAGGAGTGCTTTCTAATAGAAATCAGACAAATCGCTCCTTCCGTCGATATTTCAAAGTTCGGCAGGAAGCTCTCGCCAGTAGAGTAGGTTCTGGCAAATCGAGGAGTATAGGACATTGATGGCTTCTTTGATGTAAGTTGGGAAGATGTTCAATCTCCATACGATCTCGATTATATCAAAGAGGCTGCCAATAAAATCCGTGAACACGTTGAGGCAAATCATAAGATTGCTATTCTCGTAGACGTGGATATGGATGGATACACCAGCGCGGCGCTCTTAATCAATTACATTCGGATGCAACAGAAATATGGAGACTGGGTAGACTGCTCTCCAGAGATTATCCACATTCTGCACACAGGTAAGATTCACGGTCTTGATGATACTGAGGTTATGGATAAGGTGCTGAACACTATCAAACCCGACCTATTCGTTATCCCCGACGCAAGCGGTAATAATAAACAGTATCAGGCCCTCACCGGTGCAGGGATTGATGTAGTAGTGCTTGACCACCACGACATGAGCGAACGTGGCGACGGCGAGAAGGTAATCGTGGTTAATAATCAGCAATCCTCTCGGTATAAGAATAAGGACCTGAGCGGTGTAGGCGTTGTATATCAGCTTTGCCGCGTGTTTGACGATATGCTTACCTTTGTTTGCGCTGACAACTATCTCGACATTGTGGCGCTCGGCCTTGTGTCCGATGTTATGGATCTTCGTTCTGCTGAGACGCGCTTCTTGGTATTTGAAGGCTTAAAACCCGAAAATCTGCGTTCTTATTATCTTGAATACGCGAAGTTCGCCAACTATAAGATTTAGAATGTAGATTTGACACCTCATGTGGTTTCTTTCTATGTAGCACCGCTCTTTAATGCTGTAAACCGTATCGGTAGTATGGAAGAGAAAGAGTTGGTATTCCGTTCACTTCTCGATGATGACTCGAGAATGAAAGTATAGGATGGTGCTCGTGGCCATACTGGTGAGGTTGACCTGGTTGTCGAGATGACAAGATAGGCCAATAACTGCAAGTCCAGACAGAAGCGCCGTGTCGACAAACTTGTGGCTTTGATTCATGATTTGGTTTCTGAAGAGAAGCTCTATGAAAAGAAGGTTATTCTTCTCGCAATCGACGACTTCGATAAGGAGTGGCGTGCTCTCACTGGACTGGTCGCAGGCTCTATGGCTGACTACTATCAGCGTCCTTGTATTTTGACTTTCCTCGGCGATGATGGCGCTTATTATGGCTCTCTGCGTTGTCCCAATAATATGCCTGCTTTTGAACATTTTAAGGACGATTGTAACGCCAGTAAGTTAATCAAATACGCAAGTGGGCATCAGCAAGCAGCAGGTATTGCCTTTGAAGCAGATGCGGTAAAAGCACTCGAGAAGTATTTCGAGGAAAAGTACGCCGATGTTGATACCTCGACTGCGTATATGGTTGATTTTATCGTTGACGCCGAAGATCCTGAACTCCCCGATATTATCGCAGAACTTGCGGATTATTCTAATTATTGGGGACAGGGCATTAAAGAGCCGCTCATTGCAATTACAAATGTTAAGATTGCATAGAGCACTCTCTCTTTGGTTGGTCCAAAGAAGAATACCCTCAAGATTCAGTTACCACATGATTGCGTTGCAATCAGTTTCTCCTCTTCTCCAGAGGAATATGACTCATTGTGCTTGCCTTATGATGGGCAAACAGAGCAGTATTATGTCGGCACTGTGATTGGTTATGATGCGGAACTTAATACCTTCCGTTATCAGACTACACCATAGGTAAAAATTAAAGACTACGCGGTTGTTGATACCAAGTATGACTTTTAATTTTGGTTGACATAAAAAAATTTTTATGGTATAATAAATATAGAAAATGAGAAAGGAGTTAAGTTTCCGTGGTAAACATTTTTGACATTCCTGTGAAAGATACTATCAACGCAAGCATGAAGTCAAAGTCTTTCATGGTCGTCGGAAAGTCCAAATCCGGAAAGTCCACTCTCGGCTCTCAGGCTCCTCGTCCTATCTTCCTGATGACCGAGAACGGTGGCGAAGGTTTGACAGGTTTTACTCCGGTGCCTATCGGCTCTTGGGCAGACTTCAAGCAGGCAGTAATCCAGCTGTGTATGCCCCAGGCTCGAGAGAAGTTCGATACCGTTGTAATCGACACCTATACAAACCTTATTCTTCTGCTCGATAAGTATGTGGGCCAGAAGTTGTCCACTGACAAGAGCACTTTGGATTTTGGCTCCGACGCCGATTACGGCAAGGGCACAAAAGCCATGCGAAACGAGCTGGGCATTCAGCTCCAGAAGTTAGCCAATCAGGGGTATATCCTTCTGAATATCGTCCATGCCGAGGATAAGACTGATTTCCAGACTCAGAAGCAGTACATTGGTACTTCTCTCAGTCCCGGTTTGTACGGCGTTGCCGAAAAGTTCGTTGACCAGATTATCTATCTGAAGCGCGAGCGTAATAAGGACGGTACTTTCTCTCACAAGATTTACTTCAATCCCAAGGGTGGATTTGAGGGAACCGGCGGCCGTTGGACACCTGATGTTGATTCCGTTGATTGTTCTTACGACAATCTGGAAAAGGTCATGGTTGCGGCCATTGAGAAGAGCGCCGAAAAGCAGGGAGCTAAAGCTGTCGAGGCAACTGGTCCCAGCGTAACCATTCAGACTGAGGATGAGAGAATCCTTGATTTCCCTGCCCTCAAGACCGAGTTTGACAAGCTCACAAAGGACTTGATGGCGAAATATCCCGAAGATGGAGCCGATAGAGTTCGTGCTGTCATCGAAACTGTCCTCGGCCCCGGCAAGAAAGTCGGCGCCCTCCAGCCTCATCAGGCAGAGCTGTTGGCTGAAGTAAATACCTCTCTGAAAGCAAATCTTGAATAAAAGGAGATTCAAACATGAAAAAGTTTAATCGTGTAAATCTGTCTGGTCGTCTCGCTGGCTACGAGCTGAATCGTGGTACTACCAAGAATGGCGACGATTTCATCAACGGCACCATTTCTCTGATTGTTGACGAGAATGGCACTACCGTCGATAAGATTCGTGTCTTTGCCACTCCTGTGTGGAAGAAGTCCGGTAAGGCCAATGGTAACTATACCATGCTCGACAAGATGGAGCAGGGTGAGTTCCAGGTCGGCGCTGATAACGGTGAGTGGCTGGCTATCCAGGGCACCATCGACATCAGCTACTTCCCTCCCCGCAATCCTGATCCCAATGATCCCGAGCCTGCTCGCTCTCAGCGCGTAAACGCCACCTTCATCAATGCCAATACCAAGAAGGTCTACCAGAACACCTGGAGCTGCGACTACCTGATGACCAACATCCGTGAGATTGAGGCCGACCCCGAGCGCAATCTGGACCGTTATGTCCGTGTTCACGGCTATGTGGTTGACGAGTACAACGAGGTCCTTCTCGAGGCTGAGTTCGATGTTCGCAAGGAGGCGGCTATCAACTACTTCCTGGGCCTCCAGGCAAGCGAGGATATGCCTTACTTCGTGTCTGTCGGCGGCGAGATGACTATGGTTGTCCGTTCCGTGACTATCCCCAACGCCATCGGCGACGATGAGCACCGTGAGTTCACCAACCTGCGTTGGTGCGTGACTCGCATCAATCCTACTCCCTACACCTTCGGCGACGAGGCTGACATTACCGTTGACCAGTACAACGAGTTCAAGGCCAACCTCCAGGAGAAGAAGGCCGAAGCCATGAAGGACGACAAGGAGCCTGACCTCGCGTTCTAATTAACTGAAAGGAGAAGAAGTCAATGACATATGAGGAAAAGATTGCTTTACTCAATGGAGACGACTTCTTCTCCTTTTTTGAGTATATGAGAGCGCAACCTCGATGGGTCAACAGTGCCGGTAAGCGTGCAATACAGCTTATCGGCCTGTGCCATCATGGTGAGAATCATTCAGCGTTATTTGACCCATCAACTCTGAAAGTCAACTGTTTCAGTGAGTGTGGCGGTGGTATGCTGCTTCATACTTGGGTTAAGCGAGCACTTGACTTGCCTGATCCAGAACTTGCTAAGCAGTTCATTGAAGATTACATCGCCGGACAGCGAATTGATTTAACTGGGCGCGTACCAATCAGTGTTGACTTCTCTTACAAAGAGCGGCCTTTTAAGATTGAGCATATTGAACCTCTTCAGCCAATTCGACAAGATATTCTTGATGAACTTTATGAAGAGCAATTCACTCAAGCGCCAGATGTAATGAGAAAGTTGAGATGGCATACAGAGGACAAGATTGATGTTGATATTCTATTGAAATACGATGTAGCGTATTTCCCAAGGAACGGCACAATCATTCTTCCTCACCATAATGTCAATGGTAAGATAGTTGGTTTATATGAAAGAAATTTCAGGATGTTGCGAAAGGATTTCTATAAACTCTATCCAGGCGCGCCGTTTCAAGCTGCGATGTGGTTTCCAAGAGCAAAGTATGTTCCTCTCATAAGAGATGAAAAATATAGGGAGATGTTGCCAAATGAAGAAAAGACTTCTTGGAGTTTCCCTAATAGCCTTAATTTGTACGGGTTGCACATTGCTGCTCCTTACATTAAGGAAAGTGGGGAAGCGATCATATTTGAGGGTGCCAAGTCGGTAATGCTTGCGCACCAGTGGGGTATCAAGAATTGTGTTGCCTCACATACTTTTGGTTGTCATGTTAATCATATCAATATGTTGTATGAGCAGGGCGCCAGAAAAATCTTCTTTGCTTTTGATAAACAATATCAAGAGCAAAGTGACGAAGACCATGACTGGTATCTCTATAATAAGAGAACAACTGGTATGGCGGCGAAAATAAAAGATGAAGGTGGACTTCAGTGTTATAGGATTATTGACATTCCAAATACTGGAGTGCCGCTTGACCACAAAGACGCACCAGTAGATAAAGGTAAAGAAAAGTTCTTGGCGCTACTGGAAGCCGCGCATAAAAGTCGTCCTCTCTGGCCGGAAGAGCCGCAAGATTTGGGCGAGATGCCAAGAAGAACCAACTTTGTTAAAGACGAAAGAGTCTCGCAAGTTGCATTAAAATTGCAAAATAGTGATACGGTAGGTGATACAATTTGGTCCCTTTTACACCCGAACAGCGAGCAGTAATGGATTATGTTCTGGAGCAAGTCCATGATCCTAATGGGCATAATACCATTATCTCTGGTTCTGGCGGTACGGGTAAAACAACAGTAATTTGTGAACTTATCTGTCAACTTCTCAGTGAAGGGTATGCAGTTGCAGTTACCGCAATGACAGGCAAAGCAACTTCAGTTCTCCGAAATAAAGTCTGGAAGGCGATTGAGGAAAAAGAACTTGAGTTTGATAAAGATAAGCTCTGCATTGAAACTGTGACGAAGATTACGAAGAAAAGTAGCGTCTTGGGCACAACTTCTGATGGAAGTACCAAGTTCACAAATACTTGGCGTGATCCGAGGGCGTTTCCATATGATGTTCTGTTTGTTGACGAGCTTTCTATGGTGCCGCAGTTCATTTCTCAATGGTGGATGATGACCAATGCACGAGTTATTGGTTGCGGCGATGAATGTCAACTTCCAGAAGTCAATACATCAGAAGTGGCAAATGACCTTAATTCTTTTAGACATGATCTTCATGTGTCTAAGATGAATTACACTTCTGGCTATGGCGTCAAGGTTTTGAAAACTCTGGCGCATCTCCAGCTGCATAAGGTATTGAGGTCTGATAACGACATCGCTTTGCTGTGCGGCGACTTGAGAGATTTCACTCAGTCCAAACAGCAACTTCTCTCTCGTATCAAGTATTGGGCAGAGAAATCTCCAGATATTTCATACGGAACTTCCAAAGCCGAGATTGAGACCGACCCTGAATGGCAGATTATCTGTTATACCAATAAGTTGTGTGCAGAAATCAATGAGCATCTTTGTATCGGCGGAGACCGTTATCCAGACCTCCACGACAAGATTCTTCTGTATGACAATATCAATCCCCTAGGCATTTACAACGGCGATGTAATGTATTTTGCCGATTTGCTTGATGCGATTGAGCACGCAAAGAACCGCAAACGCCCAATCTATGTTTGTGTGAAGTGGCAAAATCGTATGCCAAAGTCCAGCGGCAATATTTGGGAGCAGAGATTTGCGGCTCAATACATTGCCTACAATAATGCTCTCAGAGAAGCATCTGAAGAGCGTTGGAAGATGGCTCATACAATTATTGAGAATGCTTCTTTGAGTGAGGAGCAGAAAGATCAATATATTGTTGACCTTGACAAGATTGGTATGTCAAAGACCAATAAAGAAGATGCTCTCGTTGATTTTGTCGAAAAGATGACAAGAATTGACAGAGATACTGCTAATCTTCTGGTTGACCATCTTCCCCCAACACCTCAGCTCTATTTTGTGAATATTGGTTATGGTTATGCCATTACTACTCACAAGAGCCAGGGTTCTGAATATGAGAATGTTTGTTATGTTCTTGAGCGCTTCGATAAGCCGCTCCTCTATACTGGCCTTTCAAGAGCCAAAAAACGACTTAAAGTCGTAAATATCACATCTACAAAGTAAAAGGAGATGAGTGAATGTACTTTGGTTGCCATAATCATACTGAATACAGCAATATCACAACTGGTCTGGACAGTATCAATAAGCTGGAAGACCTTGTGAATAAAGCCAAAGAGTTCGGTATGCGCGGTATTGCCATTACAAATCACGATAATCTCTCAGAAGTCATTGAAATCAATCGTATGCAAAAGAAACTGCGCGACGCCGGTGATAATTTCGTTCTTGCCATTGGCAACGAGATTTACCTCGTCGATAGCTATGATCCTGACGATAAGCAGAGAGAGAAATATTATCACTTCCTGCTGATTGCCAAGGATAAGATTGGTTATCAAGCTCTGATTGAATTATCGACTCGCGCATGGTATCGTTCAACTGTCAAGTGGGGCAAACGCAGAGTACCTACTCTTAAGTCTGACATCGAGGAGGTTATGGAGTGGGCGCGCGGTCATGTGGTTGCTTCTACTGCCTGTCTGGGCGGCGAGTTCCCCACTTTGATTAACAATGGAGAATACGATAAAGCAGAGCAGTTCATCGAATGGTGCAATAATCAGTTTGGTTGCGAAGATTTTTATATTGAGCTTCAACCTTCTGATAGTAAGGATCAAACTCTTTTTAATCAACGCGCTGTTGACTTTTATAACGGCCGGGCGCAGTTCATCATCACAACCGATGCGCACTACCAGAACGTAGAGGACTTCCCAGTCTTCGAAGCCTTTCTGAGAAGCAAACAAGAGGATCGTGAAGTAAAAGAGTATTATACTTTCGCCAGAATGATGGATGAAAGAGAAATTTATGAACTTATGGATAAAATGGATATTCGTCCACAGTTTGTAGACAAATGTTTTCTGAATACTCTTCATATCGCCGACCAGATTGAGTTCTATGATTTGGCGCAAGATCCTCGTATCCCTAAGGTTGAATTGCCGCCTATCAATGTTGGCTTTACAGCTGAACAAGTTGATGATTTGGCTCACTATCCCACTCTTTGGTGGGCGACACATGAAAAAGACTATCAGACTTATTATTGTGCGATGTATTGCCTTAAAAGTCTGATGGAGCGAGGCAAATGGAATGAAGAATACCTTTCGCGTTTAGAGGAAGAGTTCGATACGTTCAAGTTCCAGTCGGAAGCGTTCAACGACAACTTTTTCGCGTACTTTAATACTATGCAGCATTTTCTTGAGCTGGCTTGGAGTATTGATTGCGCTGTTGGTCCCTCCAGAGGTTCTGCCTCCGGCTCTCTCCTCTGTTATCTTATGGACGTGGTTCAGTGTGATCCTATTCAGTACGGCCTCTACTTTTGGCGATTCGCTAACAAAGTTCGTACTTCTCCTCTGGATATTGACACTGATTTTCAACCTTCTAAGCGTCCTGAACTTTTTGCCGCAATAAGAAAAGAGCGCGGCGAACTGGGTATGACCCAGGTAGCCACATATCGTAAATTGACCTTGAAAGCGGCCATTGGCAATGCCGCTCGTGGTTACAGAAGTGAGGAATTTCCTAACGGTTTGGACAGCGATATTTCAACCTATCTCTCCAGTCTTATTGAGATTAAGCGCGGTTTCGTTGCAACACTCAAGCAGACTCTCGAAGGCGATGAAACAACGGGATATTCTGTCAACCACAGTTTTATCAAGGAGTGCAACCAATATCCCGGTCTTTTGGACATTATCAAAAAGATTGAGGGTCTAATCGTCGGATCAGGAACGCACGCTGCTGCCGTGATTTTGTTTGACGACCAGGACCGTTTAACTAATCATTGTTCTCTTATGCGTGCGCCGAACGGCGATATGTGCACCGCCTTAGACCTCCATACAGTGGAAGAGGCTGGATGTTACAAGTACGATTTCCTTTTGCTGTCCACGCTCGATATTCAGGCCGCGTGCTTTGATTTGTTGAAGAAAGATGGTTTGATTGATAAGGATTTGACACTTAAACAGTGTTTCCGTAAGTATATCAATCCCAATACCATTGACTTTAATAACCCTGAAATCTGGGCGAAACTTTATAACAATGAGGTGCTCTCTGTATTCCAATGGGATGCCGCTTCTGGTCGTAAAGGTATCCTGGCGACTCACCCTCATAACCTTGCCGAGCTTACTTCTGTCAATGGCCTGATTCGTCTGATGACCCAAGAAGGTGAAGAAGACCAGATTGAGAGATTCTGCCGTATCAAAGATGATCCAGAGTCTTTTGAAGAGGAAATGGTTAAGGCTGGATTAAGTGATGAACAGCGTCACATCATGCACCAGGAACTCGATAGATACAATGGTTGCGCGGCGACACAGGAAAGTTTTATGGTATTGAGCCAGTTGTTGGCTAAATACACCTTGAAGCAGGCTGACGCGCTTCGTAAGACCGTTGCGAAGAAGAAAATGAATGAGATTACCAAGCAGAAAGAGTTATTCTACTCTCAATGTGAAGGTACTCAGGAGGTAAAAGATTATCTATGGAAGGTAGTAATTCAACCGTCTCTCGGATATGGCTTCTCCCTCAATCATGCTCTTCCTTATTCTATTATCGGCGTCCAGTGTATCCTTATGGGTGGTATCCTCTTCCCGCCAATTTATTGGCAATGCGCTTGTCTCCTTCAGAGAAGCGGAGCGTTGGATGGTAAGGGCGCCAACTATAACAAGATTGCCAAAGCAGTTGCTACATTGGTGAGTCAAGGAGTGAATATTACTCCTATCGACATCAATGTAAGTGAGGCAGATTTCTCTGTTGATAGCGAAAACAATACCATCCACTATGGTTTAGCTGGCGTGAAGGGCCTCAAAGATAAGGTTATGGCCAAGATTTTCGAGCTTCGCCCATTCGAATCTTTGCAGGATTTCATTGAGAAAACTGCCGCTGATGTCACTTCAATTGTGACACTCGTAAAGGCTGGAGCATTCGACAGATTCGGTCTGAGATCAGATATAATCAAGGAATTGGCAGAGATTAAAGCTGATACAAAGAGCCGACTAAATGGTCAAAATCTGCTTATGATTAGTAGACTTGGCCTTTGGCCGCAGGACACTGAGGAGTTAAAATTCTCTCAAAGAGTTTATAACTTTACTCATTACATGAATCAGCTGAAGGCCGCCGAGCAAAAACGACTTGGGGAAAAGATTGACTATTATCCTCTTAATAGTCGTTGCTTTGATTTCCTTGAAGAAATCGAATTTGACACAGGCTGTATTGATAACGAGAATCAGCTGCCCCAATTTTATTGGAAATCCTATTTCGACAGTTGGATGCTCTGCATCAAGAATTATCTTAAAGAGCATCAAGAGGAAATGCTTAAGGCCGTCAATGATAAGCAAATCTCTGATTGGCTGGATAAGTATTTTAATAAGGAGCAAGGTTATGCCGAATGGGAGATTGAGACTATGGGCCTCTGTTTCCAGGAGCACCCTATGGTTCATGTCAATAATATCTCCAACTTTGATGATTTGCCGACTGAACCTGAAGTTGGTAGTCTGTATAAAGTTCCGAGCGGCCGAGTAGTTCCCATCTATAAGCTGACAATGATTGCCGGCTATGCCATTGCAAAAGACAAACTCCACAGTTCAATTACTTTGCTAACTGCTACTGGTCCTGTTGAAGTGAAATTCCGTAAGCAGCAATTTGCATCTTACGATAAGCAGGTTTCAAAAGTAGTGGATGGCAAGAAGAAAGTAGTTGAAAAGAGTTGGTTGAATCGTGGCGTTGCTCTGATTATTCACGGTATGCGTCAAGACGATATTTTCGTTGCTAAGACCTATAAGAATAGTCCTATGCGCCACACAGCATATAAGATTACAAAGATTCTTCCTACTGGTAAGTTTGAAGTCCAGAAGGAAAGAAAATCTGGAACATTGGAGGATAGCAACGAAAATGACGACTGATAGAACTTCTTCTTCTTATTATGACCGAGATGGTCTTCCCATTGAGCCTGGCGAGGAATATATTGAACACGCCATTCTGACGGTACCCAATGATGACCCTGTAAATCATCCTTCCCACTATACCAGTGGGAAGTATGAGGTCATTGATATTATCGAAGACCAGCTTGGTCCTGATGGTATCCGCGGTTTCTGTCTTGGTAATGCGGTTAAATACATCTGCCGCGCAGGAAAGAAAGACCCCGCTAAGACTCGACAGGACCTTGAGAAAGCGATCTGGTATATCAATCATTATCTGGAGGTCATGCCTAAGTGAGACAAGAGTTTATTGAATGGCTGAATCTCTGCTGGAATGACTTCTATGAGGTATGGTCGCCGGAAGATTGTGAACAGCATATTGTAAAATATGGGGCATCCAGTGATGTCGATAAGTTCATTACTCTTATCAATCGTCTTTATGGATGCCGTGCTCAAGATTGCCCCTGGGGCGTCGTAAAATCTGAGCAGATGAAAGATAATAAGTTCCTGATTTTCCTTAAAGGAAAGTCGATTGAAATTCGTCCCTTTGATGACGATATTCACTATGTAGATTTAATAAAGGAGGAAGGTTAATGGACAAAGTAGTTGACTTTGCCACCGCCAAGACAAAGCATGATTTGGCGGCTTTAAACCAGAAAGAAGAGAAAACTAATCGCATCAAAGAGGCGATTAAGAAACTGCCAGGGTATCGTGGAGACGTTCCCAGCAAGAATACTATCCGCGGTCTGCCTGACTTAAAGCCGGGTCAGATTTTCTGGGTAGAGATGGACAATAAGGCATATGTAGTTGCCGCATTGAACGGCAAGAAAGTGACCATTAAGGCGCTTGATGAAACTGCCAGTGTGTCCACCAATATGACTATCTATGACATGAATAAGAGCATCGTGTCTAAGGAACCTCTGTATGACCTGGAGAAAGACCCTGAGAATCTCGCCGACCGTGTAGCAAAATGGTTTAATGAGGATTGCCCTCCCAATACCTATTACCTGTTGTACGGCCGCGACATTCATTATGTAACTCTCATCAAGACTCCAGATGGATTCGCCACCAATCCTTCCACTTTCAACCAGTTGGTTGATCTGATTAAGGACATCGGCGATCTCATCTCTATGGATTTCAATACAGAGGACGGCGCTTCCTGCATTGAGATTTGGGTTCGTACCAGAAACTCTGATGCTGAACTTCTCTATCTCATGCCCTACGATGCCGCACTCGTAGTATTTGAGTAAAAATAGGCATAAAAAAAGAACCCCTCCGGTTTCCCGGAGGGGTCTTTCTTATTTTAAGGAGAAGCGTGAGATTAGAGGATTACGACGTCAACGCCGGCCTCATCAGCGGCCTCCTCAGCCTCAACCATGTCCTCATAGACAGTGGTCTTGCCATCGACAACAACAGCGGCCACGCCCAGACGAGCCATGTCAGAGGTGTAATACTTGAAGCCCTTCAGAGTATCGCCAACTCCAATTACCTCAGTGAGGGAAGGAGCGGTTACGCACTGAATGTCAACAAGCTCGGTGTAAATCTCAACATTCTCGGCCATAGAGCCAGAGTTGAAGGTTACACGAGGAGTTGCGCCACCAGCACCCTTATCGCAGTTTACGGAACCCCAAGCATTACCATTGGACTTATAGTTATCGAGGATAACCTGGCCGCCATTGGTTACCTGGATACCGCAGTTAGCGCAGTTGTTGATGGTGACGTTTGTAGCAGTCAGCTTAGCGGAAACGCCGCTGACAACCACGCCGGACTTGGCGCCAGCAGCGCCTTCGATGGTCACATTCTTGATGGTGACATTCTCACCATTCACACCGAGGATGTGCTTACCAGTGATTGTGCCAACAGTGATCTTGTGGCCATTACCGTCGAGAGTTACTCCAGCAGGAATCATCGCAGCAACCATAGAGTCGCCGGAGATGTTCACATCGTTATCAGAGATAGCGATGTCCTGATTCAGAGTGACGGTGTCGCCAGCCTTAGCTGCGCGGAAAGCGCAGTAAATGTCGTCATAACCAGCCGCATTGATGGAGATAGGAGTTACAGGAGTTGCAGCTCCAACCACAACGAAGTCGGACTTAGCGTTCTTATAGCCAGTAGCACCAGCAGGAACAGTCACAACGTCGTCGTTGCCCTTATACAGGTTCTGCACACGAACAGGAGTCTTATTACCGGAAATCATCACAGGGAAGTCGCCAGTAGTATTCTTCAGCTCGGGCTGGTCAGGAGTCTTATGATCAGAACCAATAATCAGATCCACAGGAGTGCCCTGACCATCGGTCTGGAAGTCGCAGTTGCTCATAGTGAAGTTAGCGATAGTAGCCTGAGGAATATCCATGGGGATATCGCCAGCGCCCTTATCGGAAGGACCACCACGCTGAGTGACCTTGACAGAGGACTTATGGCCATTCATGCCCTTGAAGATTACGGTATCAAGGTCGATGTTAGCACCCTGAACTCCAACCAGGTTGAAGTCAATGGTGTGATCGCCCACAGTACCAGTATCCTCGCCGGTAGCGCAATTCTCGAAAGTAGACTTGCGAATGGCTGTAGTCTTAGCGTCAGTTACATAGACGGCCTTACCAGTAAAATCGCGAATTGTAGAGTTCTCGATAATTACGGTAGCGTCGCGCTGATCAGCAGAAGTCTGATTCTGGCTTACTACACCAATAGGAGTATTGGCATCGGGTACCAGAGTCATATTCTTAATGGTCAGACGAACAGGCTCGCCGTTTGCCGCCAACTGTGCTCCGCCCTGGAGGATAGTCTCCTTACCATCTTCGGTAGTACCTTCGAGGGTGAGGTTCTTATCAATTACCAGGCGCTCACTGATGATGCCCTCATTGAACTTAAGAGTGGAACCAGCGGGAGCGTTGGCGATGACGTCAGACACTTTAGTTCCTAAGTCATTCAGGTCGACGTCAATCTTAGGGTTTTCCTGATCAATCAGGCCGCTACCAGGAGTGAGGGTTGCGGGTCCGCCAGCATCCTGATTGTACTGCTTATCAGGCCAGTTGCCAGTATCGGAGTAGTCCATGTTCTGGTGAGGCTCGAGGGAACGATCCTTCCAGATGTACTCGCCGTTGGAGTCGTTGTTGTACTTGAAGCGGCGATAGGAGGTAGGATCAGCGGTAGCGATACCGGAAGAAGCACCGTCGTAGTTATCGTCAGCGTCAAGAATCTGAATGTCAGCCAGAACCTTACGAGTAAGGTCGAACTTGCTGAAGTCAGGATAAGCGTCGCCGGAGAAGGTGAAGGTAGAAGGATCACCAGTTGCGGCGAGGGTGAAGGTCAGAGCAGTTGTGATCTTGAACTTAGGAATCACAAACTCAACAGGCAGGTCCACACCATCGGAGGCACGACGAACAAGGGAAGAACCCTCGACGTACATATAAGGACCGAACTTGTCGGGCAGGATGGAAACCTGAGTTGCATCGTGGGTGTACTCAACATAGTAGTCAAGCAGCACGATGTCCTGATACAGAATGGAAGGAACGTTTACCTTGTAAACGAAGTCGGAGCCTTCCTTGTAAGCCTTAGGCTGAGCAATACCACCGGAAGGAGCCAGCAGATAAGCATAGTAGCCAAAGTCCTTGAGGGACATAGTGCCATCATCCTGCTCCTGCATAGTGCCGCCCCAGGTCTCGCCGTAGTTAGGAGCGGTAATTACACGACGGTAATCAGTCTTCTCGCCCCAAGCAGTAACCCAGTTACGTACGCAAGACTCATAGTCTACATAGTAGGCTACCTGGTCGTCAAAGATAGCTGCCTCCTCGATAGTATCAGGATCGGGATACTCTGCAGTAGACATAGGCTTATTGTAAAGGTCAAAGGCGATGAAATCGTTCTGAGTGTGGAATTTACGCAGGTAAGCGTACTTATCAGCACCCTCAGCACTATCATCAGTTTCCAGATTGATCTGGACAGGCATACCGGAAATCTCGCCAGCGTCATCGAGCAGCATCACATAGATGCTAGCGTTCTGACCAACATAAGGCTTACGAGTCAGCCATACGTTGTCAATGCCGCCGCGAGGAGCGTACTTGCCAACACCCTGACCACCATCGGGATCATCAGGACCACCAGCGGGATACAGGGAAGTGTCATCGTCGTATACGTTCTTGGTCTGATCCTCGTCACGCATATTGTTGGTTGCAACAGAATACTTCTCAGTATAGTGAGCAATCACGCTACGAGCGTCGGGATGAGCGCCAGGAAGATGCTTGTTACGGGCAGGAATCAGATCTGCACCGGAAAGAATTGCCAGACCCTCATTGGACAGCAGAGCATCCTCAAAGTTGAAGGTCAGGGTCTTATCGCCCTCATAGGAGAGCAGACGAGCATTGCCACGGCCACCAGTTACATAGGAGACCTCAGCGGCAACCTCAAGAGTAGAAGTCTTGACTGTATCAAAGATAAGTACAGGCTCGCCAGCACGGAAAGTCTTTGCACCAAGCTGGAACACGGACTTAGCCTTGAAATAGACGTCAATGGCTTCACGAATTGCCCATTTCATATAGCAATATTCCTCCTATTAAAAGATTTTGCCTTTTAATCAAGGTATTAAAACATCTCATAAGAGTGTTTAACCTTCAAGAGTTCCAATCGAATCATCGTCGTTCTCTGGGTCGCGCATCATCCAGTGAACGAGTTTATTATCGTTCTTTGCGCCAGCCAAACGGCTTCTGACATCAAGATCATACGCCTCCCATGCTAAGTAGGTTTGCATCAAAGAGTTTAACTATAAAATAGTCATCTCAGTGACGTCCGATAGCGAGTTTGCCGTTGCGATTGCGACAGCTCGTATGTATCTAGCCAGGAAGCCTTTCGACTTAGCCTAAGGCTACATAGCAGCGAGCCTCGCTCGCGCTTTTTTCATCTTTTCAGCGATTTCCGCCGCCAGCTTGTTTGCTGGATTAAACTCCTCTTTTGAACCGCTCAATAAAGAAGCACCTCCAACAATTCCGATTAACTCCTAAAAGTCATCGAATTGTTCTGGCTCAATGTTGATTAGCTAATCCTTATTCTAAATGATTAAGGATCGCGGACCAATATTGATCTTAGTCGTAAAAAACAACTGAAGAAAATTACTCAAAAGCGCCCGGACATCTTTGATGCCTTCCATCTTTTGGGTCAATGATTCGTTAAAAATCATCCAATTTGTTACATCGGGTGATTCTATGTGAAGCTACTTTTTATTCATTCGAAATATCGACAGAGCAATAAAGTAGTTCTGCTCACCAAGCATTGCGATTTCTCGCACTCTTGGCTGATGTATTGTTATTCCGAAAGCCTCAACTGGAATATCAATACCAGTGACGAGCATTAACTCGTCAATGTTAAAATCAATCAAAAGACAGGAGTGGGTCCTTCCTTAGGATGCAACTTTTTGTCGTCCTTATAGGTTTCGACATTGTAATACAACGAAAGGCCTCCCTGTGCTTCGTTAATGATGAGCTGCTTAGCGCCCATAAAGTCAGCCACCTGAGTGCCAATGACAAAATCATTGTTAATCATGCCGTCAATCTCGCCGGCAATGCAGTAGGGGCGCAACTTGAAATTATCCAACAACCAGAACTCATACGGCACAAGAATATCAAATCCAAGTTGGAAAGACCTGAACGTGGTTTGATCTTCCATAGGCACGAAATTATCCAGTGTGATAATCACATAGGGCTTAGCATCATGGTCAATAGTCAGTTTAGGGACAATTCTGATCTGATTATTGAGCAATGAATACGCCTGTTCTTGATTTAACTTTGGCAGCTCCAAAGCGTGTTTGTCGGTGTAATAAAGCAAGCGCTTCAAGCGCTCATTCTTTAATAACCTATCCACTACCAGTGAGAGCGTGTTTTCAACCGAAGCGAATGATGAATAACGTCCCAACATGGATTTCTCACTTTGTGATCGCAGTAGTGGCATCTTATTCCTCCTTCTCGTTACATCAATGATTCAACCTAGACGTGTTTCTGGTATAGAGTTCCATTTGGCATCTAATATCCAATGGTGAAAGCGCCTGACATCATTGAATCCCAATAAACATGAATTGATTGTGCATAGACATCATCTGTTTCTTGGAATTTCGCAGGGATCTAATCGTGAGGTCTAACGCCTTCATTCTCTACAATAATCCATTTACCGCCGGCGACAATTGCTTTGAACTCCACTCTAAATCGAGGCTTAATGACGAGCGGACCTTCAATACCGTATTCTGTCGGATATTCAGGAATGACGGGTTGTACATTCCAGGTATTCATAATGTTCGTTTCAACGTCATCCTCTACCAAATTGGTATAATACCTGGAGCAGTTCATTTGCAGGACGCCCGGCATTGAAATGTCGTCAATCTAATCTACCTTGTAGGTAAAGCTCTTTAACAAGAACTTCTGATATTGATTGAAATACGCCCTGTTTTGTTGATTGGCTGTAGCCAATACAACGAGGTTTGCATTTGGTAAATCGGCAGAACCAAATGTCGTATTCGTAGACGTGTAATCTGGATTGGAAGGACCAACCACAGAGATAAACGTCTCTTGTACTTCACGATCGCCGTCTACCCACTGAACTTTATAATCACAGCGGCGACATTGACCTCTAAAGTAGGCAAGTTCAGTTAAATCTCGTGCGTAACAAATCCAGTAAGTACCGGTATTGTCCCACCGAAATACATCGCCGACAGAGTATTGGGCGTCGAACGGAACTGATAACAGTTTCGTATCGTAGTCCATATTCTAAGTAACTGGATTGAATAAACCAACTGTTTGCTTATCCATTCCAGGATACTTCGTGAATTTCGCCGCCTGATAGGAGTATTTAGTAGCAGAAAGCATTGACCAGAGTTTATCTCTAATCATGCGGTCCTACTGTGGTGCTCCACCATAGTAGTTGAGGCGGCGTTTCATGCCTTCATAGCTCATGCTACCGCTCCTTAAATTTGAATTGACTTCAATTCAGAGATTGCTTCAAAGATACGCTTACGGAAGATCATCTTATCGTCCGCATAGTCAAGCGCCATCAATTTGGCAATCAATACCATGAAATGAGGATTTTCCTCAAACATCTTGTTATACCCGTGCAGCTCATCAACCACTGTGCGGCGCTGAGACTGCCAATCTTCTTCATTCTCATACATAGGTAGGAGCTTAAAGATTTGATTTGTCAAACGGGTATTGTTATACTTCCAAGCATCGGGGCCAAACTTAAACTGTTTCGCCATACTACATCTCCTTTTTCTCAGTGCATTCTTTTCGCCAACAAATCAAATGTTGACTCATAGTTGCCTGTTGGCCCCACTCTGCGACGAGAGTGTAACATCTGCAGGCGCCTATGTTCATTCTTGGTGTTTGTCATAAGCGTCATGAGACGTTGGAGATGAGAGGCCTGGCTAGTCAGTTTGAAGTCAGTACCTGAGAACTTCTGTCGAACTACGTCAATAGAAGTGATTTGGCGCTGAAGCCAAATCTGAAGCATACCATACGCGAGAATATTGCGTTCTTCGCGAGAAAGGTCTACGTTGAAGGAATCTCCTGCAATATCAATCGGCTTATCTGGAAATTCAAACAAAGGAAGAGAAGCCTCGAGAAGCTCTCGACAATCGGCCCGTGTCTCCTCCTCTGTAATTTCCATATACATATCGTCGGTAATTAACGCGAAAAACGCATCATATACCTCGTTAAGAGAAGTCACATTAACCCTCCCTCTTACGGAGTCTCTCCTTTGGTTTCTGAGCGGTGGGAGCTGTGCCTTCTGGCTTTTTCATAACCTCAATGGCTTTGAGTGTATCAAAACCTGTTTTCTGCTTGAGAGCATCCATCTTATTAAGATCGGTCATTGGCAACTGCCAAGCGCGAGCCTTAATGAGATCAATAACTCCTGTTGGCGCGTATTCAAGCGTCTCTTTAAACAGCTCAAGGCTATCTTCAAGAACACACTTATCAACGTCGTCGACGAGCCAGAAATACTCGATAGGGGCATACGGCATCATCTTATTTACCCATTCCTCATCCTGAACCATAAGCTCATTACGAAGAAGGGAAGCGCCGCCGTCAATTTGCCAGAGAGCATTTAGCTCTTGTTCAGAAAGGTCTTTACTCTCTCCTGGAACGAACACTCTACGAATATTCAATTCGGGGAGAGAGTAGACCACATTTCCATCGCTTCGATTGATTACTTTCATGTTATTTCTCCTTTATCTCAAAATCAATCGTTACTGATTAGTTCCAAGCGCCGGGAACGTTATCAATAACAAGACCCTTGTTGCGGAATACAGCCAGATTGTTAGTGGTGATGATACCAACACCGAACTTCTGGTAAGTCTGCAGCTCGGTAGACCAGTCGCGGTTCTCAAACTCCTTGACGTGAGTCTGGCCCTCGAACACAATCTTGACGGGCTTCTGGTTGTTGGTTGGGAAGATATAGATATAGGAAGGATCAATGACCTTAGTGGCATTGGTCTCATCGGTGAAGGACTGGGGCAGAACCACTACAGGGAAGCCCTTATAACGAGTGAAGTAACCGTTGTTCCAACGCTCGTCCTTCATGGACTCGGAAATCCAGTTGTCAGAGGGCAGCAGAGTCATAGCAGCTTCCAGAGTGCAATAAATGGTAGGAGTACCATAAATAGCAATAGTCTGGAGCAGACGGTCGAACTGAGCCTCGTCGAAGTTTGCTGCGCTTACCTTGTTGGTAGCAGGGAAAGCCTCGATAGCAGCAACGAGAGCCTTAGCAATCTCCTTATAGACTGCCTCGGACATACCCTCATTGATGATGTCGAGATAATCAGACCACTGCACGCGGCCGTCGAGGAACTCCTCAAAGCCGATACGAGCAGCTCCGCCGTAAGCGGTTGTCTTGATGGTGAATTTCTCGTCAGCAAGCTCGAAAGCCTCATAACGACCAGCCAGCGCAACGCGAGTTACGAACTGCTTTGCACGCTGCTCACCAATCTTACGGTGATACACCATGGTGTCACCCTGAGCAATAGTAGTTACATCGGCAAACATACCATAAGTGTCAAGAACATTCTTGGGCATTACGGTATCAAGAGTCTGCTCAATCAGAGAGAAGACAGTGTTCTTGTTCTCACGCCACAGCTGTGGAGTGCCAGCGATCTCCTTCAGGTTAGCCTGAAGAGTATCGTTCAGGGAGTCATAGGAAACTTCCTGGCCGTTCAAGGAGTACTTACCAGAAGGATTCTTCTTGGACATCAGTACCTTAGCAAGAGCCAGGTTATCAGCATATACGAAAGCCATCTGTAAATCCTCCTTTCAATTAGGCTCCGCAGGCCTTGCTCATCAGCTTAACGCCGGGCTGGCCATCGGGCATAGTGTAGACCTTGGTAACCTCAAACTGATAAGTAGTATTGGTGCCCTTGGTCTTAGTCAGATAACCGTCATCGCCAATGTACAGTACGTCGCCGACTGCCAGGGAATCAGGCTCCTCGTTAATGGTGTTTGTGGTGAAAACATCGTTGTCGGGCACAATACCGATCAGCTTGGGATACAGAAGGCCATCCACCTTATCGGCAGCACGATCAACGAAATCGGAATAACCCATACGCTCGTCATACAGTTTCTTCTCAGAGTATACGAGGTAAGGCTTTGCAGTAGCAGGTGCGACCCCAGGCAGAACCGCGATGCGGCCCATAGGAGAAGTCTCAGTGGTGTCGGGGATTACACACAGGAACATACCGTTCTCAAGCTCTGCAATAGGTGTTGCGGCGCCAGCGTCCTCATAAGCGGGAGCCTGGGCCTCAATGTAACCGAAGGTAATACCGGAAAGACGATTAGCCTCAACCTGGCCATACTTGCCTTCGGTCTTTACAAAAGTAGCAGGCATTACTTTGTATCTCCTTTCAAAAAAGTTTATAACCTTTTTATCAAGAAAAACTGATTAAATTTTCAGTTCTTTCTTCTTGTCAAGCTCTAAGGCCTGAATGAAAAATTCAGGGAGTCCGTCCAGAGAGTGATCTACTGCAGCAGCGCCTGCGACGCTAACCTGGAATCCAGTAGAAGGATGTCCGCTGTTCTTCTGCTTACGAGCATAAGTTACAGCGAGCTTGGACTCGATTTCATCGAGAGAATACTCATCGAGCTTCTCTACAACAGGCTTCATCTCTTCCTCAGTGAGCATCTCACTGTAAGATGTTACCATTGCTTGTTTCTTTTCTTTCTCTTCCTCGGCTGCTTTGGCGCGATAGCCATTCAGCTCATTGGTAAGAGTTTCAACTTGAGACTTCAAATCCTCAATCACTGCAGCATAATCGACTGCTGGAGTGCCTTCAGGCTCGGCAGCAGGCTCTGCGCTAAACTGTGTTGTAGGCTGAGTAGGCTCTGGGTCAGCGGCAGGTTCAGTACTTGGCTCGCCGCCCTCTCCGTTTGCGGAGAAAGTTGCTGGTCCGGGAATGTCGCTTGGATCGGGGTTGCCGACGGAAGGATCTGGCAAGCCGCCTTCGCTTCCTTCGGGCTTGGGTTCAGGATCATTTCCTTCACCATCTGCTGCGAAATTTCCCTTCTTCTTTTTCTTCTTGTCGTCGTCGTCTCCGCCATCATCGGTTCCGCCGTCATCGGTTCCGCCATCGGTTCCGTCGCCGTCATCAGATTTTGGATCATCGCCTTCTCCTTCTCCTTCACCTTCTCCTTCGTCTTCGTCATCTTTTTTCTTCTTAAAGACTCCAGCACCAGCAGGAGCAGGTGCAGGCTCGGGAGTAGCTGCAGGAGCGGCAGGAGCGCCAGTAGAAGCAGTAGAAGCGGGATCTTGTGTTGCAGTTACAGTAGTGCCACCAAGTGGCTCAACAGGCTCAGGAGCAGGAGGCTCCTTAACAGACCAGGTCTGTCTTACGGCCTGCATCTCACTATCAAGCTCAACTGTGTCTTCGCTTGTGATAGTCAGATTCACGCGTACATATTCGAGAGACTCGCGATCTTGGAGAATAACAAAGATGGTGCCGCCCTCAGAGTAAATACCCTGAATGTCGTATTTCATCTCAGCTCCACGATTGCGCAGCTGCATATATACTGCGTCAGTCAGATTCCAGCCAAGCTGAAGAGCGTACTCAAGAGTAATCTTTTCAGGCTTAGGCTGAAGTTGCCCATTCATGACGTAATACCTCCTTCCTAAGATATTCTCCACTTGCTCAGCAAGGCTCTCATACTGTTTAGTATAAGAGGACATTATCTTAGCCCCTTCAAAACAGGGTGCATAAGCATCACCAAGAATACAGAGCTTGTCAAGGGTAGCGGCAGTAAAAACGAAAACATCGCCTTCATAGTAGCCGCTCATGGTTTGCTCATCGAGTTCCATTGACTGCCCTTTATTCAATGCCTTGGAGGCTTCCTCATATTGCCGAGTCCATAGATAGGCTTTACACATCAGATAAGTTCTGACTTGGCCATCTTCCATAAAGTCTTGATACCAAGGAGCATCAAAACTTACGAAACCATAAGGTTTTGTAATATCTTCAATGTTCACTTGGCCATTGGAAATAGTCACCTTACGGCTATGTTGAACAAAGTCACCGGACTCTTTGTCGTAGAAGCCTACTACAGGAGCGCCAGGAAGGGTCGCAGCGATTTGACGACCAACCTCTTTGTTAATCACAGTATTGTTCTGATTGGGGTTTTCTGAAACATAACATACCTTAATGGTAGCTTCGGTAACAAGCTCGTTAATCGGCTTGGTTTCCAGAACTTCCATGGTATTCACAATTGCCTGTGATTCCATCAAGTTCCTCCTTTCTTTGTCGTGATACGCTGGTAAACGGAATAATTTCTTGATTTCGTTTTCCAGACTTACTATTATAACATTTTATAAAATCAAAAATAAAAAAGTTATAAAATTTTTCACGACAAATTTTCTCCTGCATCGCATTTTCGTTTCAACATATACTGGATTTTGTAATGATAAAAATAAAATTTTTAATTTTTCAAAAAATTACACCATAACAATAGCTTCATTCAATGACAGGCTCATAGTAGGGTTACTCCCAAATTGCATAGAAATATTGTTAATCACAAAATCTCCTGTTATTCCTATTTTTGGGAAATTAAGATGAACAATTTTATTAACATCTAAATACAAAATGGGAATAGTTGTTAAAGACGCCGTTGCATGATAGATTAGATTATTATACAGCATTTCGCGAACAGATTCATAACAGGTACCAAAAGAGTTAACTTCTTGGAAATATTGTAGCTAATCTGGATTTACGAATGAATATGCCTACCCAATAGAAATGTAATATTGAGTATTTTCAATCATTTCTTGAGGTTGACCAGTATTTTCAATAAATACTAAATCAGGAATTTCTCCTTCAAAAACTTGGTTGATTTTAGTATTTTCCTATGCGATAGTCCGGCGGCCAATTCTATTCACTCCATAAACGCCAACTCCTGCGCTTGTGTCAATAATATCTAACCAATAGCGCAATTTTTCTGGAGCAATTTTTACATCAACGGTATAACCCGCCCAAGGAGTCTCATCATTATCTTCTCCGAAATGATCTTCCCAATTTCTTTGAAAAGAATCCATTCCTTTTAAATCCCAAGTGCTAGACGGGTCAAAGATATTTCGCCATTCTGCCATTAACTCTTCATCATAATAAGAACCTTCAGTAGAAGTTCCATATGCTAATAACGCCTGGCGATATAACTCTTCTCTCCAATTAAAATGATAGGAGGCGTCCAAATTAGGAAATGCTTCGTCAAGGCTTAGAGCAGCAACTTCTCCCCAAGTTTCGTTAACTTCATCGGGGATATAAGCATTTTCTACTGCATAGCGAGAAATAGTCCCATCATTTTTATTCATCACTTTACGAATAGTCTTATGGCATAAAGAATAGTTGTCTCTAATTACCTCAATCTCTTCTTCTGTAACAGGTTTTGGTATATCTTTTGGACGAACATCAATAGCTAAATGATACCTTACCATTACTTCACTATTAGAATCATCTTGTTTAGTTCCCCAACAAATAAAATCGTTCTTTATCTTTGAATAATCTGGATTATAGCCAACCTGTGTTACTAAATTCTGATCTGCAAATTCATTGATAAAAGCATCATCAGTATATCTTGGGAAATATAGACTCTACAAAGATTTATCCAAATCTTGGGTCTATTGGGAAATATTGCCCTAAGAATCTACAACTTCTACCGTAATTGTTGGGTCGTAATTCAAAGGAGTAACTCCCGTTGCTTGATAATTCTTAATTTGTCTGAAATGAAAAATACCTTCTGCGTCATAAAAATATTCATAATTTCCAAGAGTGGAGACAATTTCATCAAGAAGATTAGTTACTGTCTATCCCATTTTTAAAATGAGTTCCCCAGGATAAGTTAAAGGCGTTTCTCTATAACCTACTAAGTCTCCCTGATAATAGGTATTTTCAAAACCAGCAACTGGAGGCGCGGCAATAACGAAAGAACGCCCACTATTCTTAGCGTCTATTTCACTTTGAAAATTGATTGGGGTACTGCCTCGCCATCTTACAACTTTACGGCCGACATCTGGCACATCTTCAATTACGATACGAGAAGGATGCTCTCCGCCATAATGGTTAACAGCTTCAAAAATAATTTCTTTAATCAAAGGATACTCGGTAGTATAGTTACCATCTTTATCGTAAATAATCTTATCATGAAAACTGGTATTAGCGGGGAGAGTACCTCCACAAGTTCCATTTAAGAATGCCATTTTATCCTATAATTCAATACTTACCTACGCAGAAGAGATTGAAATAGAAGACGAAGCTCTTGTAATAACAAAAAGCCCTTGCTTAAACCAAAGTTCTTCTCCATACTGTGTATATTGAGGTAAGTGATAAAAAGGATTTTTTAACCCCAAAGATAAAGAGATCTTTTTATCAATAGCAATCAAATTATTTATGTCAGTAATATTCTTTGTGTCCTCATCGAAAACAATCGTTAAAGAACACGTTTTTCTTACGGCAGAGTTAGCGGCTACCGTCATGGAGCCGCTAACTACCTTGCCTTCAAGACGAGCAATAGGATTCTCTGTTTCAAAATCGAGAACCATAATCGCTGCTAAATATTCTCTGACTTTATGCTAATTGAGCTTTAATAAAAAAGATCTATCATTCATAAAATCAGCCATAAACTCCTCCTTAACTTACTGCACCAACAGGTATTGTAATATCAATAGTTTTCCCAGAGTCGGTAACTCTAATTTTCAGCTCACTTGCTGCACAAGCAGCTGCTGGGCGACTATATGTAATTACAGCATCTGTGCTAATAGTTATACTATTCGCCCTCCAACCTGCTGGCATAGAAGTAATAGTAAATACAGGAGCGGCTAAACCAGTAAATCCAGGCTTAATGTTCACTGTACCACCTGTATTTACTCTTCCATCTGGAATTGCTCTTGCCGTAGCATCTGGAGTATAAGTTAATGCTTCTCCGCTAACGGCTCCTACTGGAATCCGAATTGTAATCTAAGTAGTTGGGCTAGCAGAATCTGCAACACTAACTACAATTTCTCCGGCCATTGCATTTGTTGCGGGACGTGTACCAGTTACAATACCAGTAGAAGAGTCTACTTTTACAGAATTTGGAAGCCATCCATCAGGAACTGAAATTAAAGTAAAGATTGGCGTTCCACCGCCAGTAATATCTTTCTTCAAATCAACCTATGGAATAGCTGTGTTGATAGTTCCTGCTGGAATAGAAGGATTTCCATTATAACTCATTGCTCCAGTGATTTCACCTACATTTATGGTGACTTGTGCCGTTAATCCAGTAACTCTATCTTCCACCGTAATTACACAATTTCTAGCAGGCTAAGACTTCGATTGAGAATTACCATAGATCAGACCAGAGGCACTACAAAAATAAGGAGAAATATTAGCATCTGCACTAAATACAAAATCTCCAGATCCACCAGTGATTTGTACTGTTTTTGGAATATCAATAGCTTCAATTTCTGTCCATGCCTACTGTGGAGGAATATCTAAAGCTGGACTATCTGGGAAAATGAGAGGCTCATAGACAACCCAGTTGAAGGAGATACTCGCAGTCTATCCTGCTCCGTCAGTTACTGTTACAGTAATACTACCACTACTTCCCAATTCAGTAGGAGTTCCTACTAAATAAGCTTTAGAAGTATCTAAAGTATCCCATTCGATTCTTACTCCTGCTGGACCTCCACTAATACTCCAAGTATATGGAGCTACACCACCAGAAAGCCCATCTGAAACGCTAGTCTAAGGCATTGCAACGCCTTGTTGCAAAACTAATCGAAGATTTGCAGGTACTACTACATAATTTAAATATCCTGCAATTGCGGGGAAAATTACTTCGATAGTAGTAACCTGGTCAGTAGGGTTAAAGTCATCCGCTGGAATCGTAGCTGTCAGCACTACACGCTTTTCTTCTCCAATAGAAGTAACGGTTCCACTGATCACTCCATTGTTGAAACTTAAACCAGTTGGTAAAGTACCGGTCATCGTATAAACAATTTTTCGGTTACTATTTGGTTTGAAAAATCTTTTGCTATACCATTCTTGAATTTTAAGATTTCGCTCAGCATAAGGAGATGTAATACCATCCGCCGGCTCAACAATATTCGTTACCATGGGAGAGAACCATTGTTCTATACCATCCCAAGAACCATAACTTCCAGTGTTGTCCTTAATTCTAAAACGAGCTGTCATATCGGCAGGATTTGCGATTTCAGTTGGCGTACCAGAGATAGTGCCTGCCGTAGAGTCAATTCTTAGCCCTGGGACAATTTCATTGACTGAAGATGTGATAACTTCGTATGTATAGGGCGGCTATCCACCATTACCACTAATAACGGGAATAGATGACTTTTTACCTGGCACCTATGAAATTTTTGCTAATAGATCATAATTTCCAAAAGAGTTTTTCAAACTAAAGGTCAACTTATCAAAAGTCTCTCCTTTATCAAATACTACTCTTTTGCTTTGACCAGAGGCGTCAGTAATTTGAACCTCAACAGAACCTCCTGCTGTAGCTCCATTTCCTGTGCCTTCAAAATAGAACATATTTGGGTCTTGCTCAGCGCCTTCGGTTTGTCGAATAATCCATGGAGAAATGTCTCCAGATATTACTGTAACAGTATAGGGATAAATACCTCCTGTTACTCCAGAGAAATAAATCTTCTTTTGTTGGCCATCACTCAAAGAAGGAAGAGTCGTAATTTGCTAATCCCATTTAAGCTCAGGAACAATAACTCCTCTTGGAATCTTAATTTGGATTTTTTCTGGCAGATCTTCTGCATTGGCTGGAGTATCCTCAACTTCAATAGTAATATATCCCGCAGACATTGGTGCAGTTGGCCATTGAGTTGCTCCATCAGGAGGACCAATCTCAATGTATTCTTCTAAGGTGTCTGGATTTTGCTCAATACGTCCTTCGATACCGGAAGGCAAATCTCTAAAAGTGAATTTAAATGGCGCTTTACCATTTTTAATATCGCTTAAAGGAATACGAATACGATAATTGCCGTTATTTGAATATACAAAGGTATCAAATAAACGATAATCTTCGCTAGGATCAAAAGTTAATTGAGCAGAGATAGGAGCAATATTTATATTGACATATCTCATTTCTCCACGAGCATCAAAAACTTTAAGAATACCAACTCTCTGTTCTGAAGCTACCTACGCTCTTCCTGAGATTTTACCATAATTGTCGATAGTAAAATCGGGTAAAAGATACTCAGCAGAAAAACGATAATAGGGTCGATCAACATATCTCAAACCGCCGCGAACTTCAGCCATATCGTATGTGATTACTTCATCGGGATTATCTTTAACAGGATCGCCTTGGACATAAACTTGAATCGGATCAATGACTGTTCCAATCTACATAGGGGCCAAAGCTCCAGCACCACCAGCAGGGTCATCTCCTCCTGGGTCTATATCTAATCTATGAGTGACATCAAGAAACTCAAATTTTTCAAGTTGTGCCTAAACTAAAATTGTAATACTCGCGGATGATGGGGTCGGAGTGTCAAAATCTGTAGCAGTAATCGTCGCAGTAACAGCATTTCCCTAATTTAATGGAGCGCCAGATATAATTCCCTTTCCTGGGTCAATAGTAATTCCGGCAGGCAATCCATCTGCACTAAATTTGTATCCGTGTGGATATTCTGCTGTAATATTCTGTTTACCACCGCTTACTCCGGAAGATACATCTACTTCTTTAATCGGGACGCCCTATTCTGAATATCCAACATTAAAGTTAATACTTGGATAGAAATAAATTGGAAAATAACCTTGTCCAAATTTAAGGACTTGAGTGGCTACTTGTCCAGCAGCATCTACTACTTGAATAATTGTTTCTCCAGGTTCAACCACTTCAGTATATGCGCCAGTAATTACTCCGTAATTATTGATGGTGAAGCCTTTTGGAAGATTCTCTGCACTCCAGATATAATCAAAATCACTTCCTGTTTCAGTATAACTGAATTTTAAACCACCACTAACATAACTAGATAGGTTGATAGGGGTAATATTAGTTCCTACTTTTTCTTCAGCGATAGAAACACCAATCTCTTTAAAAGTCAACTGAGGATAAATAATGCCAGCAGTAATTGTCATTTTAGCGAACTCTTTAGTAACATTATCATAAACCTATAAAGTAACTTGATGAGATGGAATGGGGTCTAAAGATGTTGAAACAGGAGTACCGCTAATTTCACCAGTGTTAGGATTTAAAGTTAATCCAGAAGGTAAATAAGTAGGAGCTACTACACTAAAATTATAATCTCCACTTCCTCCCTTAACCGCAGCTATTGTCTAAATTGGTTTTATAGGAGTTCCAGCCAAAGAATCTGGAATATTATAGATTTTATTATATTGATAAATCAATCCATCATAAACGGCAGGATCAAGATCACCACGAACATAAGTATATTCATTAACCTAATTTATTACATCATTTAATTTTCCTAAATCTGCATTATTATTTACAATATAAGTACCAGTACTCTAATCTAATGTAAAGTAAGGCTCTAAAGTTCTATCAAAACCAATAATAGCTAAATAATCTTGTTTATCAACTACTGATCCAAATGTAAGATTTCGAGGCAGTCCCGTAATTAACTAAGTCTAAAAAACAAAAGGCATTAGATTATAATTGATTAAATTTTCAAGATTATACTCAGCGATTTCTGTAACAGTACAACTTAAATTGTATACCATTCTGTCAGATTTATCTTGAGGAGTAAAAGATGCTCCTGAAATCATTACAATCATATTGCCTTCAGTTTCAGATCTAAAGAGCTTTGGTTTTCCATCAGCAAGCCAAAGCATTACAAAATCTCTGAATTTTCTTTCAAAATAAATGTTCTCATCAGTCTTTTCAGTAGATCCCTACCGTATAATATTACGATGCAAATAGTCGTCAAATATTGTCATTGGTCCAAATTGGCCGCCATAGTAATCCTAATTAAAATCTTCATTTTCAAAAATTTCATCTCTATTGACTTCATCTAAAGCCGCTAATTTATCATTCTTCTCCAAAAAATCTCTCATTCTTGCGCGAGAAATAGAAAACTGTTTTATTGAATAAAGATCTTTATTCAAGATTACTAATCGAGAACCATTATCATCATCCCACCATAATCCATTTTCATTATCATTGCGTAAAAAAGAACCTGTGGGATCATGATTTGCTGTTACTAATCCACTAAGAGTAAAAGTTCTATAATTAGTTTTCGCACTTCTTTGATAAAATGGAAATTGAGAACCTAAAGTTGTTTGGAACTAGTCCTAAGTATTGCGCTTAAAGGCAGTAATATTTACATTTCCTTGTAAACGCAACTAATGATTGCGAGTAGTTAAGAAAACGGAACCCATGCGCATTAGTCGGCCATAACCGGGATTCTCATAACCCCAATCATAAATATCTTCAACTAAAGCATATGCAATGCCGTCAGCATTTTTTAATACTGCAATATATTGATACTCTTCTCCCATTTCTACTGAATAGTCTCGGAAAGTAGTCTTTGCTCCACGAGCGGCATTTAACCCTTCGATAACCTTGATAGTCTCTAAAGAGTAAATATTTGCTCGATAAATTGACAAAGTGCTTCCATCCTAATATACTTCTGGATCATCGGGAATTACAGTACCATCTGGATTTTTTGGAAGTTCTGGAATAGATACAGTTTTCGCCAAACACCCATCCTCATTTTCTTCCCCATATAATTTTGCCTCTTCAATCAAAGGAATACGTTCTCCAGTATTGGGATCTTCGGATTTTAATACTGGGAAAACTTTACTGTACTTTAATGGTACAATAGTAAGAGTTCGACCGCGAATCGTATTGTTTTTAGTAATAGCTTCTAATGAAACTAATATTCTTTGAACTGGAGCGATTGGCAGTTTTACCTTTAGAGTATAAACTCCATCCTGCTGACGCTGTCCATTAAATACCAGAGTATTAAAAGTAGAGCCATATAAATCGGCATATTCATACACAATTTTAATCTATTCCAGAGGATCATCCAAAACTGGAGCATAGCGATATTCTAACTCAGGAATAAAATCATTGTAATTTGCAGTTAAAGAAACTGCCGCTGATCCATAGCAATACACTGTTTGGACATTAGACCATTCTCCAAACCATGAAGGTATCGCACTTGTTGAACGCGCACGCCAGGCAGCAAATCCACCAAAATCGCGGTCGCTAATGCCAGAGCCTGTTGTCCATAAGACATCATTACCAAATCTTACTTGCACACAGTAAGTAGTTCCCTATTGTGGGCGCCCGCCATCAAAGCAAAAGTAAGGAATTGAAATCTCATAGTTTCCACTATCCTTTCTATGGAAATAATTATGAGATTCTTCTCGATTAAAATATAATACATTTCCATCGGGTGATCTATCCCTATTAACTGCCGCTTCGTTGGTAGACTAATACTTGATAGATACTTGAATATGCCCGATGTCCTCAATAGGATTAACATCGGGCATTTTAAATTCAATATTATAGTAGTTATCTAAACCAGCAACTTCGGAATAAGGAATAGCCTGCGCTTTTGCTTCAAGGACGGGAGGATATAATGTTGCCATAATTCTCCTCCTTAGCTGTGATTATTCAACAACTTCAATAAACTCCATCAAAGGCTCAAGAATTGCAATAGGAAGGGAATCTTTATTGGTTACCTGAATAGGAGTATACTCAATTTCAATAGTCTCATCAGATAATTGACTAAGCGCCTCATTTACTTCGTCAATTTTATCATCCGGAATTTTTAAACTGCCATTTGGCAAACGTTCTCCGCCCACCTGTTCAGCCAGAGTGGTTACTGTTTCAGACAATTTAATTGCCTCTTCTTGCAAAGTCTTCTTTAACTTAATCAAATTATACATCTGCACCACTTGGAGTTTTGTTTCATTCTTATTGGCCTCCCAAGCAGAAAAGAGGGCATTTGCAGTATTCTGCAATTCATTGGTAGTGAGAGTTTTCTTAATAGTTGTCATGTTTGTTTCTCCTTTTTATCAGTTTTGTGCCGCCTAATTTGCAATAGTTTTGTCAGATTTCTTATCATTTGGTAGTTGCGGACGGCCAGCGCCACCAGTAGAATCTGAAGTTACAGAGCCAGAACGTGCAGTATCAGCCTATCCTCCAACGGGGGTAACTTTACCGCCAGAGAGAATTTGCTGCTGTTGCGCCTTAATATCACTCCAAGTATCAGAAGACATGGTATTAGAGCTAAATGGAGGCAGCATATAAGCATCAAGCTGCATAATCTGCTGTTCGAGTTTTGCCATAGAGATAACCTCTTTCTGGGTATGTCCAAGAGCAACCATTGGCAGGAAACGACTAAAGCCGATCTTTGTAAGATTCTCATACTTACTGGACATATCAGAAGAATTAAAGATAGAAGTAAGCAGCATCTTCATGCGGAACTTCAAATCTTTCTTATTAAACTTCCACTCAAGATAGCGGTTAAAGAATTGCTCAAATTGCAGGAGTAAAGGCTTAATATAGGCTTCGTCAATAATAATTGACTTTTCAAGAGCAAGGTTGCCATCAGTATTAAACAAATTAGCTGAAATACCAAGGGCATTATAAACGCTATTTTGAGCGGCTTCGAGGTTATTTTGAGATTCAGTACCGTTACTTGTTGCCAAATCTTCAAGAGAAACTTCTGCAACAGTAGACAATACACTTACTCCAACAGCATCTCCAACCATATCTACGGCGTTTTGGTTTAACTGTTGAAGTTCTTTCATAGTGAATGGAATTTGACCATTCTGGTCAAGTTCAAATTTCTGAATCAAAATCTTTTGAATTTGCTGAAGCAGCTTCTCTTTTTCAAGATCTTCTACTTCATCAAGTCCAATAATATCAGGAATTGCATAGAGGAAAGGTGGAATGTCCTCATCATTAAAGTTAAACTTAAATGAGCGGTTCATATCCAGCAGAATCCAGCCTGCATCATCACCTTGCTCTTCAGCAGGAAGTTTACCAGCTTTGTATTTACGATACCCAACCTGGAACTCTTCAGGGAAAAGACCAAGAAGTTTCTCCCTATACTTTGGATCAGAAGTTACCTTATCAAAGTATTGGACATTAAATTCCACAAGAGGCATTCCCTTATAAAGAAAACGGGAACGGCAGAAGTCAACAGGCAAATCTTGGACAACAAGTTTATCATTTACATCATCACAGATGTAACCATAATAGCAGCCCTCAATACAAACCGCATTTGCCCATTTACGACACATTAACTGAATTGCCGAATTATCAAAGTGCTCGAGTAGCACATTGAATTTTTTCAAAATCTTGTCGCTGAACTCGTCTGTCATCTCCAAATCAAGATCGAGATTTGGATAAAGCAGAAAGTCATATTTATAAATATCTGCCAAATAACGAACAGCACGAGCATAGACACCATTAGTTTGGAAGAAATACTTTGACAGAGAACGAATTTGCTTTAAATCTGTGCCCTTAGTTGTCTCGATCATTTTGTCATGCGTCTGTCGAGTCCAGTCAACAGAATTGCGGCCTTTGGTATCTTCTTTATAGATGATAGCCTCCGCCGGCTTAATAGTCATTTTACGGACTTTTAACAAACCAAAGTCCATTGGTGGGCGCGGAGCATTGACGCGCTTAAACATAGGCTTATCCATATTGCCCTCCTTTCTCAATCAAAGTATTTACCCTACTCCAGAATGGAGTCAAGTGTCATTGAATTGTATTCAGTGTACGGAATTGCGACTAAAATATAACCTTTAACCGCGCAGTAGGAACGCTTTCTCTTATCGTTAGCCTACTGCCTTGCAAAACCTTCCTTAGTCTGGAACTTTTGCTTATAATGCTATTCACCTTGCATTTCCAAAAGAAACTTTGGCCTTTCTTTTTCCATATCTTCTGGAGATTCAAAAATAGCAAAATCAAAACGCAGCGGGATGCCTCGGTCTGATTTTAAATCAGGGAAAGAAAATTCTGTAACATACAAAATGTCTCCCTAATCAAGAAGCATAGCTGCCTTTCGCTCCATGATGGAAGGATGGTCATTTTCTTGCCAAGGCATTTATGTTCCTCCTTGTCATCGCTTTATTATATAAAGTATTTTATAACATCAAAAATAAAATTATTTCTTTCTCTTTCGTAGATTAGAAGTGTACTGCCCATTACCCTTTAAAGTAATACGAGAACGCATAGACTTCTATCCATCTCGGCGACCAGCAATTTTCATAGCTTGGTCCCAAGAGATTGCTTGACGCATCAATGCGCGATCATCAATCTCTACTTTAATATACCAAAGAGCATAGCCCATAGCTGACACTTTATCCTTCTTGATGTTCTTATTTGTGCGGTCAAGAATGATATTCACACCTTCATGTTTCTCTTCCAAGTTAATCATCTAATCTTTCAAAATAGATGTTTGCATAAATGGCACGATCCAATTTGCTTTATCGTCTTCAGTCATATCTTTAAATTTTAAAGCGCGGCTGGCATCCATCTTCATCTTAGCCTGGCGTTCATCAATAAGGAAACGAAGTTTACCAGTAGTCAACTGTGTTTGCAGATTAGCATACATCTCTGTATTGAATGGAGCATTGGCCTTAATGATATAGAGCAGATTTGGAACCATATCTGCACTCTTGAATTGATTGTAATAACCTTTATCATCATTGGCTACACCCCAAGGCCGCAAAAATTGATTGGTGCGCACATCTACTTGGGATTTAATCAATTCATCAATTAGGCCGGCGCCAACGCCCGCGCCGTCGATGACGACTGCTCTTGGATGATATTTTTCATAGAGCAGCTTAATTTCAATCGCTTGCTCAGCGAAGTGCATTTGCTCGAAAGAGTAGATATTGACAAGATGTTTTGTAGAGGTAGTTCCTGTTTGTGGGATATATTTCCACACGCAAACTTCTGATTGGTCAGAAAAACGACCAACGTCGATACCAAATACATAATCTACACCTTTGCCAAGGTTCTTTTCTCTTTCAAATACTGGCTCTTGAAGAGAACGGTATTTATCAAATGTTTCTGCTGCAAAGTAAGCATTTTCAGAACCACTGGACCAGCGGCTCAAATACTCACGACCAAAAGAAGTGGGATTAAATGTGCCGCTCATCTTCTGCTGACGAATAAAGTCCATATTCTACAATCCTGCAATAATAGGGATTTTATAAGAGCCGCCCAGCACAATCGCTTTATTTGGCTCTGTCAACTGACGTAATAGCGTTCTAATCAGAGTATGATAAGCATAAGTATCCTTAAATCCAGCAGTTGTAACGCAAATTTTCTGCTGAGAAATGGTCTCGGCTTTATTAAATTCACCATTTGCTGCACGACGCTGAATGGCAAGTGTAGGGATAATAACTTCCTGAATAATATCAGGGTCGCCTTCAATAATCTCTTCAAGGGTCAAACCAGTGAAACGTAGACCACGAGAGGATTGCTTGGCGGCGAGGTTACTCATTTGAGAGCCATTTTTAAAGTAAATGGTGAACTGGTCTTTAACCTTCTCTGTTTTTCTAATCTCAAAGCGCAAGATTGGCAATAGAGTAAGAATTTCTGAAACTTTGGACTCCAAAATGGCCGCAGACTGGCCTTTTGTAGTAGCGGCAATAGCCAATTTGGTATTTGGATACAAAATACACTCCAGCATATTCCAAAGGTCATCAATAAAAGACTTTGAAGTACCACGGCTGAATGTTAAGAATACATCCTTGTATCTTGCCATTGCGCGTAAGAAGATTCGCTGATATGGGAATAATTTGAAAGTACAATCTTCTCCAGACGCCTAAATATACATATCAACAAGTTTATCTGGATAAGCTCGATAGAATGATATTGCTTTTCGATATTCTTCGATATTATCGAGGATTTCTTGTTTGCTAACTACGCGTGTAAGAAGATTGTTTTGATTATTCTTCTTAATCGGTAGTGGCATTACCTTGTCCCTCCTCAATATCAGCAATATCACCCAGTAATTCGCGCTCAAGAGCTGCGAAATCATCATAGTCTTCGACCGCATTTGGAAGCGGGTCTTGTGCTAAAATTGCTTCTGTATTTTCTACCATTTCAGCGATATTAGATTCGCCGCGTACCAGATACTCAGTATATTCTTGCATATCTCTCAATACCTAATCAATCTTGTCGTTAGGCTGATCGACGTAGAACTCTGGAATAAAACCGCCCTCGCGTTCAACCAAGAAGGCCAACTGTGAGATAGCAAAAGTAGTATGCTAACGGTCTTTTTGCTGGACAGGTGCCAGATTTGCAGACTTAATGAACATATCAAGCTGTCGGCCGATTTGAGATGCAGAAGCTACATCATCAATATCGACATATTTGTTCATCTTCATAGTCATCTTACAAATCATGCGTGCATTTGAAATGGCGATTGGGTCTTGAATAACATAAGACTCCATCATATCCTGAAGCATTTGTTCCATATAGAGGTATTGATCCTCAGTATAATCTTCGCCCCAGTTTACTTTCAACTCATTGATTTCTTCCTGAGTCAGATTATACTTTGAGGTCTCTGGCGTCAGGCCGTAAAGCGCAGACATATCTGGCGCAGTAACCATAGCTTGAGCTGGCTTTTGAGGCGCGATGTCACCAAAGTTCAGCATTTCTTCAACTTTGGCTTCCGCTTCACTTTCGCTATCTGTTTCTTGACGCATAGCCGCAAGCAAAGATTCGGTTTCCTCTTTGGTCTTGGCTTCAGAGTCCGCCCAACGATATTTCTTATATTGGTTCAAGTGCATCAAACTGATATACTTGCCAACAATAGATCCGGCTTTCGCGCTTTTCTTCATAAGAAGTTTACGCCATTCACTTGGGATATATGGCACATCAACTTCTTTTAAAATTGGTAAAAAGGTCATAGGGTCAGTATCATCGACCCTCATTGCCAGACAAGTTTTACACTCTGGAAGCACTCCAGTAGGATGCTTGTCTGTACGAGAGGTCTTAAAGAATTGCTTCTCGTCTAAAGTCTTTTTACAGCAAGTGCAGAAATATTTTCCATTACCTTTGGAAACAGCTTGCTGATTTGGACGGTACAAATCGCGTACCGCGTTAAAGTCAATTTTCATATAAATGTCTCCTTTATAATATCCTTTTGCTCCGACGAGGCAAATCCTTTATAGATCCCTATGGCCTTGGGTTTTGCTTCATCGTTCAAAATAAAAATTATTTTATAATACCTTAAATAAAATAAGTTGCAATAAAAAAATTTTTATGCTATAATATAGTTAGAAAATAAAGAAAGGAGTCCTTTATGAATCCAGTCATTAGCGGCAATGGTGAGATTGCCCTTATGTGCGATGACCCTAAGATTGTCGCCTATGATGGCCTTGAGCAATGGCAAATCGACCAACTCGTAACGCCAACAAGCGACTCCAAAGCCTCTGCAAATATGTGTTTACAAACAATAGATTAGATACCAGAAGAATGGGTTAAAGGTCTAACCCAAACCCAATGGCAGAAAATAAAGCGCCAAAGGTCATTATTCGGGATTAAACTCCCAGATTCTTGGATTAAAGTTTGGCGATTTATTCTAAAAGAACCTAATCTAAGAGATAGCGAAAGAGCTTCCCGCGGAGGAAAAGCACTTGGGTCATATTCTCACCTTTGGAATGTATGGTCAATGGATTGTATTGACCGATATTTAAGTCCTATGGAGAAGGACTTACTTAATATGGTCGATATGGGCATCATTTATAGCGAGATAGGCGAAATTATGCTCGGTAGGTATGGAGATAAGTTTTGGAAGCCACGAAAAGCGACTTCTAAAACGACACCGAGTCAAGTTGTAAACAACTATCTTTACTGGAAAATGCCTAATAAAATCGCAAGGTCGGAATTGACCGAATTAGCTCTCTCTTATATAAAAAATAAAAAGGCACCCGTATAATACGGGTGCCTTTCTTTGTTATCCGAAACGAGCGTAAATATGATATTGATTATCTGGAACAGCGTAAGATCCACTCATATCAACTCTACCTGGACTTAATACCATTGCATTAGCAATACCATGAGGAGAACCACCATCACCAGAAAGTGTTAATTTAGAAGCAGTAATATCCATTTTATTTTGATACATTGCAATTTCTGAACTTCCAGTCAAGTTATCTTGGTTAATATAGATATGCAATTCTTTCTCGTGGGTAATCTGGACATTCTCTTCACTACCTTCGATAATTGCAGGTTCATCGGAGGCTGATTCGCCGGCAGCATTTGCATCCTTTAACATATGAGCGCTATAATCTGTTTTGCCATATTTCATCAAAATCTTTTTAGGAGCATACATATAAATGTTTTCTTTATCAATTAGGATTTCTGGCATACCAGTAGCAGTTTTACAATCCCCAGTAATGTTACTACCTTTATGAACAATATGAATTTCTTCATCATTCTCTTGTGGACTCTTGCCGTGATAAGCTGCCGAACCTGGATAACCGAGCCAAATCCATAAACCAGGACGTTTAGCATTGGCATTATAGGGATCAATTTCAATGCCGCCAGCACTGGCGATTCCAGGAATTGCAGTAGCCGCTGTCCATGGATCAGGGAAGCCGCCAGACTCTTGTTCGCGGGAGTCAATAGAAAGTCTAATTCGGCCATGAGAGGTCTTTACAGTGAAATCATTGTTGGCTGAATCATTAGATTTTTCTCTATCAGGTGTACCATAGTTATATTTACCGCCCATGTTTAAATAGACGCCATAATTACAGCCACCTACCTAACCTTCATCATAACCCCAAGTCTAATTTTGTCCGGCACAATTTCCATAGAACTAAGTTAAGAAGTGGATATGGCCACGAGTTAACCAAGCAGATTCACCATCAGAACTAAAGATAATTGGTGCGGTATACCATGTATTGATACCAACAGTAAACTGAGTAATACCCTCTCCGCTAGAGCCGCCATAACCAGCACGATTTGTTAAACCAATCCAACCGAGATATTGGTCTGGGCCTTCAGGATCTGCAACATCAGTTACTTCACCGTTTCGAGGAGCAGGAAGTTCAGAAGAGTCTTGACTCTAAAATCGTTTTCTAATGTAAATCTGAATAGCCTCAGTACCATATGGACCTACACGGAAATAGTTATTACCATCCAAGAAGTCATTTCCTGTACCAGTTGTAACAGTAGCGCCTTTACTTTGGAAAATATCCATTGTGGTAAAGTAGGCATTTGTCATTGAACTCTAATCTTCTTTGCTTGCAGCATCATTTATCTTTAACGAGCCACCAAAATGGAAGTGCATTGGCCAAAAATGTCCTTGGAAAAATCCGTCATCCTGAACTGACTAAGGAATTTGGCGAGTAGCAGAATCCAAGCCAAACATTGCAGATTGTTCCACATTATCATGGCCAGACTCGCCAATCCCTGGGCGGCCGATGTCATAATCTGTAGCTCTATAAAAGTCAACATCATCAATAACACCCATAGCCTTCTTGGAATCTCTCATCCTAATAATAAACTAATTATGTACTCGAGCATTTTCACCTTCAAATACTGGAATACCAAGAGCTACATAACCACGAGATTGGAAGAGATTGCCCTTAGATGAGCCAAATTCTTCAGCAAAATCATTTTTACCAAGACAAGGGCCAATACCAACGTTACCATAAAAGTGAGTTACACCAATGAAATCACTTTCCGCCGCCTGTACAAGATGCCCATAATCATCGCTATCATTTTCTACTATATCGCCAGTATCGGGATCTCGCATATTTCCTAAAATATGGAATCGGCCAATATCAATAGAACCACCATAGATAAATAATCTTTGAGCATAAACAGATCCATCGTAGGAAACATAGAAAGCACGAGGCTGCTCACCAGTATAAGGCATTAACTCACTAAGTTTAACCTTAATGTCTCTTGGTGGAATCAGATCTTCATAACGACATTTTCTGTTGGCTTCATCAGTAACACGAGGATCAAGGGTCCAAATCATTTGGTCTTTTTCCATTTTGCCGCCGATGCCAATCTCAGCACCTTGAATACGACCACCGATGATATTGGAGCCAATAACTGCTCCCATAAAGACGCCGTTCATTGCCCAAAGAGTACCATCATAAGTTACAAGGAAGTTTCTATCACCAGGAATTGCAAGAGTACGGAAAACGTCCTCATACATATCCCAGTCAATAAGACCTGGCATCAATCCATGCAGATGCTGGCCAATTTCAATAGCAGGTGTGGTAGAAGCTCTTGAAGGGCCAAATCCAGACAGCTATTGAGATTTTAAAACTGAAGGATTTTGCCCTTTAATATCATCAGTTTCAGCCTTTGCTCTGAATAATGGACCAAACACTGCATTAGCATTTACATAGTCTTCAAGGTCTTGGAATACGCTCCCGTCCCAAGTATCAGGATTCTTTGGATCATAATCTTCATTCACATAGATTAAATGTGAAGTATCGTCAGGGTCTGGCATTGTAATAGGGCCAAAATAGTTAATTCTGAAATTCTAACCATCAGGGTTATATCCAAGTCCTAGTTCTGGGTCCAGCTAATCTATAATATCCTAATCCAGATACTTATTAAGATTCTTCCATCCATCTGAACCACTACCTTGAGCAAGGGCATCCAACCAATATGGTACCGCCCCATCAGGCTTGACATAAGCTCTTTGCCAAAGATGTCCATACCATTGAGGAAGTGCGTTTTTAGGAATCTCTTTATTACCAGCATCAAGCTCAAAATATTTCCCATCAAAGCCTTGGGTCATAAAGCCAATATCGGTTTTCTCTGGATCACCAGTTAATAAGTAACTACCATTTTCTTGAAGAGTAAAATACTTAGCCAAAGCATCGCCAATTTCCTAAGCCTATTCATAGCCCCAATCAACAATCTATTGGTATTCATCTGCGGAAACCTAAGTATAATCAATTTCCCAAATCGTTGTGATAGCTTCCATTTTGTCTTTATATTGAGGCATTTCAAGAAGCTGATCAATATATTTCAAACTTGGGACTTCATTCTTGATTCCCATGAATAAAGGCTCGTCCCCAAGCCCTTCAAGTTTACGGTATTTACCAGATGCTTCATCCCAGTAAAAGTATTCTCCATTCAAGTTGTAATGGTAATAGCCATCAATATTCTTACCATATTGTGAAGTAGTATGGTTTAAATCGGCAAGAGTAAGGCGCATAGTATTCCACATTGGATCTCCAATATTAGGAGAATCCATAATACCATTGCCTCCGCCATAGATTGTAGCGTTTGTACCGTCGATAATGATACGGCCACCACGGTCGGCACGGCCAAAGTAAGCAGTACCATTCTCAAGAATACCGAAAGAAGAAATACCGTCCTAATAACCGAAAATACCGGTCATATATTGACGATATTTTAGAGCTTCTTCATCAAGGTCATATCCTTTAATATCTTTTTTCTTCTAAGAACGATCAACACCCATCAAAACGCCAGTAAACAAATTCGTTTGTGGCGTTTTATATCCTGCGCCTATAGTATTTGCAAAAATAGTTCCATCTTCTTCATTCATATCAATACCTTGGCCATCCCAGCCATTGATATCAACATTACCATAAGCATTGAGATACATTACTTGATTTCGGATATATCGACCCTTCTTAAATGGACCGTCTCCGCCGGTCAAATCAATCTCTAAAGCCCCATGGAAACCCTCACTTAAATTCAAATGTTGCTTAGCTCGGTAATATTGCTCATCTACCTAAGTAATATCATTTCTTACTAATTCAATAGTCTAAGTTAATGGGGTTAAGTTATATGCTTTATAATTGATTTTTTCTTCCGCTAACAGATTGCCGAATTTGAAATAAAGAGGTTGAGAAAGATTCTTTGGGTCATAACCCTACGCATTGTATTCAACAAAACGTGGCCAGTTCGTTGCAATTTTCTTAATTGGGCCATTCCACTCTACCCATTCAGCTTCAGTGCTATCCCAAATAATATCGGATTCATTAAAAAGAATATCAATGGGCCAAAAGGATGTTATAGAAGCAATACGTTCAATATCGCCGTCTGTCTCAATCATCTTTGTCTACTGATCATATTGACCCTTCATAATATCTACTTGTGCTTTAACAATGAAGCGATACATACAACGCTCAAGGTCAGCTTTTGTACCATTTTTTGCATTATCAAAGAATCTTACTTCAAGGGCACCATAATTTTCAGTCGCAAAATGACTGGCATTGCTTTGTTCATTTTCTTCTGCCTCGTATTGACGACGAGGATACATTGTAAAAGCAACCAGACCATTCGGCTGTTGCTCACGTTCATTTACTTTAGAATCCCAAGTAGAGTGAGCGATGTCTCCGGCGCCACCGTTCAACTAAATATTGCCCGTCTCATACCAAGACTTATCACGCCCATAAGGTTCTCCAGGATTGTTAATATCAGAAGGTACGCCATCGGTATGGTGCAAACGTAACCAAGACGCATATTTAACATCTACTGCTGCTACGCTACCGGGCATACGCACATCCCAATATACCTTACAGAAATAACCTTCAAAGGGATCAAGATTTTCTAAGGCGATACCATTTTTATAAACAAAAGGTCTCAAAAATACTCGGAAATTTTTATCCTGAACCCATTCTCCGTCAGAAGTTTTATTGACAATCAGAACAGCAGGATAATCTAATTCTTCAATATACGGACCTTCTTCTTTATCCTCACTATATTTCCAGTTACATGGACGGATAGGCGCAGACCAATCATTACCGATTGTTCCTTGATCGCCATCTTTTAAAATACGAATAGTCTTTGTCAAATCGAAATAAGTTCCATCAAGAAGATTTACTCTGATTTTAAAAGTATTTCTATCGGCTGTCGCTCTATCTTCAACATATTGTGACTAAAGTTGGAAGTGAATAGTGCCATTTAACTAATCGCACCACATATTCTTAAGCATACACATTGGATTTCCTGAACTATCAACCCAGTTGAATCCGTTGCCAGCCTAAGTAGTGCTAGTTTTATCATAGAACTCTTTATTACTTAAAGGAGTTCCATCTGGCGCCAAAATTGTAAAATGGTAATCAGTAATATTGCCGTCTGCCCAGCGCAATACGGGGATTAAAGTATTATCCTATTTATCAGCTTCTCCTCGAATTGTACCTAAAGCGTCATAGTTAAAGGTATCTCGACCTACCCAATCGACTAATAAATCTCCATCAGTTGCAGTAATAATCGTCTTTTCAAGAACGGCGATTACCGCACACTATGCGGTAGCTTTATGCTCATGCTTTGGGTCAATAATTTCTGGATCGTATGCTTGAACATAGAAAGTTGCTACATCATCAAACAAGAAATCATTGATAATAATTTTGCCTTCTTGAATGCCTTGTGAGATCTAATAGTAAGCTCCAGATTGAGTTTTTAACCACCAAGTGCCAAACCAATAAGGATAATTCTCTCCCGTAGCTGGATTGATTTTGTTATCTGGCTTATTATGGTTTATAACACGAAGTGTTACATCTCTGCCGTTTGATTCGGTTTCTTGAATGATTTCGAGATCATAGATAGAATCAAGGCGAGCGACTTCCTATTCAACAGAACAACGAGTAATTTCTCGCTATTCATCTGATGACATATCCCGATAAACAATAACCGCTTTATACTTATTTTTAAACTAAACTGCATCTCGACGAACGACTAAAGTATTAAAATCTATATCGTAATTGCCACTACCTTCTTCGCTATTGTTTATCATTAGTTCAATAGGATACCAGCCATCTCCTCCATAATCAAAATAAGTATTGTTATGAGCATCTTTTTCCCATCCCATTCTTTCCACATATTCTTGAGTTACAGAGGGGTCTTGAACAAACCAGTGTACCGTACAAGTGCTTGGGTCAAGAATATCCTCATATCCATACTGAAGATGAGCGACTAAAGTAACAAATCCGCGGCCTTTAACATCTGAAGTGACTGTATTTGCTCCGTATACGGAGTCTCCATATGGAGTTTCAATCCAAGGATAATAAAGATTATCTGTAAGATTTACTTTCTCACAGAATCGAATATCAATATTATCACAAAAGATATTATTTCGATCCAATACAGAATGTTGGGCGTCCCAAGAAATAGTTCCGTCATTATTATAAGTAGGCGTAATATCAGCAACAAAATTGCCGTCCTGCTCTAAATAAATACGACTTAATCCTTGAAGTGTACCTTTTTCAATGGTATAATAGGACTTCTGTGGAGTATCTGCAACATATGAATATGGAGCACCGGTAAAGACATTAAAACCAAGTTTAAAAGAAATTGTTTTATATTGTTTTTGGTCGGGGATTACCAAATTAACTGCTTTTTGCAATTCCTAAGATGTAGTATCAACAAAAATCACATAGTCGGGGTCCGTTCCAGAATTATATCTTGTCCAGTCAATTTGCTACTGGAAATTCCACAAATCAAGCATTGCTTCATACCAAGCATCGCCCATATAATCATGTGCATTTGGATCTCGAATATCTGTAATGTATTTTGGGTTGTTGATAATACATTCAACGACTAAAGCATATTGTCCAGTAGTATGAGTATTTTGAAAAGCCGTCCTAAAAGATGCTGAAATTGAAATGGCATCGTACGCCGCTCCATATCTCTACAACATTTGATCGGCTCGTTCTAAAGTCTCTTTATCCGGGAAATTCTATGGATAGCGATTAACGGCATCTCCATCTTCTGTTTGTGACTATTCGCGCAAAAAGCCAAAATCCCAATAATTCGCCCCAGTTGTTGCAGATGACTTTAAAGCCTGCTCTTGAAGAGCTAAAGCGTCATCGAGCTATTTTTTAAGGCTTAAATAGCGTAATTCAATTTGCAGATTTCCGGGGTTTGCTTCGTATTCTTTTTTAGCTTCCTCAAATTGAGGACGAATAATATTCACCTATTCAGTAGCTGATTCATAAGAAGTAGAATGAACTAAATTCATTCTGCCATCGTATGGTACAGCACAAATCTGAAGAGGAGATTCATGACCAAGCTAATACCAGTCAGTTATCCAGTTAGGACCTTTCTGGATATAAAAATTGGTCATATCTTGTCTATCTTGGAATGTAGAATTGTTCTTATAGTCAGAACGTCCAAGGATAACTTTTCGCTTAGAAAAATCCCCTTGGGGAACAAGCACATAGACTTGTTCCCCAACCTTGTACACACTAAGGGGATCAGATGAGTAAGCGTCAAAGACATTGCCTTGGTACTCTACTTTATATTGACCAATATCAACATTGACGACAGATTTTATCTCACCGTCAATAGTAGAGTCATTTCTTGATGCATTAACCTCATCTTTAGCGATGGTATTAACTGCATCAAAGAAATCTTGAACAAGTTTTGACATATTTTACTCCTTTCTGTCTTATTAACGATTCTTCTAAGAAACATACTGAACAGCTTGGTTCACCAAGTTGGAGAATGCTTCTTCAATTTCGGAGGCAACAGATACGTTCGGGAATGTCGCATCAATGTGCACCTATTGTTCGATCTATTGAATATCCTTATTAATAATTGTCTTATCAACAACACCAGAGGTTTTCTTTCCAAGCGTACCATTAATGCTGGACATCTTCATCTTTACAATGTCTCTCATATGAGCGACTGCGGAAAGAATATTTTTGGTATCTTCAGAATTTAAAATCAATTCTGCGCCATCCTCAGCCACAGAACGAATTTGAGGAGTTCTGACTAAGCCGCCAGTAGCTGTCTCTGGTGGCTTACCCCAATTCTACTGAGCCAATTCTCTCCAATTAGGATGATTTTGTACCCATTCATCGACAGTATCCCAAATTTCAAAATTACCAGATAAGAAATAATCCATAGCTTCGTCAATAGCAGACTATAAGTATTTATCGACAAAGTCCCAACCTTGTTGGCCCCATTTATCGTTTACTGTTCCATGTCCAGCATAGTACAGCTCTTCACTACCTAATTTATTCTTTAATTCAGTTACTAATGACTTTAGCCCTTCATCCGCTAAGAGCTGCTCTTCCGTATAACCTTCTTCTAATTTTTGCCCGATATAATTATGAATTTCTGCAGTATAGTCAGTACCAGCGTCAAAACCAGTATTATACATTTCATTGATTGAAGCATTTTCCATCTATTTTAAAGTCTTTAAGAAAGCCTCTAATTTCTTTTGGCAAGCTTCCATGTGTTGAATGAAGTTCTCACGGAAATTGCGGACTTTATCATCGAGTTTAGATAATGCTCGGCTACCCTCAGTATTCAAGGTCTTAATCTTCTCTCGAAGAGCGTCATTTTCTTTACCCATCAACTCAGTCTCTGTCTTTACTGTTTCTTCAAGTTCATCATATTTAATTCCAACTTGATTGCAAGTTTCTTCCACTTGACCCTGATAATCTTTAGTATTTTGTTTTAAGTCATTAGTGTACTTAGTGTGCTGAGTAGTGTACCATTCTTGAGCAGAATTCATATCCTTGCAGTTAGTTATTACTCCAAGAGTAGTATCTTCAAAAGCCACGTCAAGCATCCCATTATATTTTACAATCTGATTTGCGTAAAGTTCAGTCTTTTGCTGATAATAAGCTAACTGCTGGTCAATCATACGCTTATAATCCGCATCATGCTCGTAACGTGCCCAGTCGATAGTCTCCTAAAATTGGAAGAACTCTTGCTGAGCTTGTAGCCAATACTGAGATGCCTCATCACTGGCTTCCCAAAGCAATTTTTCGTAATTATATTGGGCATCTGCCAGCGCTTGTGCGGCGTCATCAGTTTCACTCTAATCAGAAGAATACACATAATTCCAGTTACCAGAAGCATCACGAGCTAACCGCATTGTGTTTTTGGCATTTTGAGCTTCTTCATAAGCATCTTGGGCTTTTTGAATTTCAAATTTTGCCTTTAACAAATCAACGTCAGTCTATGTAAGGTCAACACCCTCTTGATTTGCAGCATTAATTTCTTCAATAAGAGCTTCATATTCTTTTAATCTGCCAGGATCAGTAATATTTTCCATCTAATCGTCAATATCACCCAACAGGCTATTTAACTGGTATTCTTTATCAAAATCTCTCAAGAAGAAAGTATCAAGATCATATTGCTGATCATACATAGTAGTCATATCATCAAAGCTAGCAAAATCACCGCCAAGATTTTCAACGACTTCATCTTTAATAACTTCGGCTACCATTTCAATAGCATCTGCCGCCGCAGAGGCCAAATCCTGAATAGACGAAGTCATATCAGACTAAGCATCGGCTAGTAGCTCATCAGCTTCATCTTTTGCTGCTTTTAACTGATTATAGACAAATGCTTCTGTATCATTGTATCCTTCCGCATCCCTGCCATGCTCGGCATAGAACTCTTCAAGCTGAGCGGTAGTCTCTTCAGCGCCTTGCTTTGCCAATTCAAGGGCGCTCGCTGCACGTTCAACTTCAAGCTGAGCATTGTCAACAGTTGCATCGGCAATAGAACGAATAGCGTCTCGACCATCAGAAGTCCATTTCTTTCCGCTAAACTCAAGGAGTTCGGTAAACATCTCAAGTTTATCGTTATTAGCAGAAATTTTATCAGCTATCTTATCAAATTCATCCATATACATATTCAATACTTCAATATATTGCCCAAACATTTCTTCAGCTATATCATACATAGAATTCATATACTCAATCATGCTATCTGCATCATCTTGCATAGCGTCAAGAACTTCAGTTGGCAAACCGCCATTACCTGTGATATATTTATTCCAAGCTTCTTCACCAAATTCGTCGATAAACCAATCTCTATTGGCATTAGAAGGATTGATATTATTGATAATTTCAATCATTCTATTTCCATGTTCAAGAGTTAAGTTAAAATTCTCAGTTTCTTCACGCATCTTCTTGCCTAACTAATCAAAAGTTTTACCCATCATTGTTCCAAGATCGCCCCAAAGTTCAATAGCTTGTTCAATTAAAGAAATATCGCGTTCATTTATTCCAATCTAAAATTCCATTTTATAAGTAGCTTCCTCTACTTTATTGGCCATCCATTCACGAATATTTTCAAGCTATTGTTCAAGAGCATCAGCAGCCTCCTAAGCAGTCTCATCAACTAAATCTAAAGAAGCTAAAAATTCATCCACAAACGCCTTAGCAACATCATATTTTTCTTTTAACTTATCAATTCTTTCAGATTCTGCCTCATCTGTTGAGTTAGCTCTATCATAAGCCATAGCTGCCTAATAGTAAGGCTCATAAAGCGCTTTTAAATAATTATCTAATTGGGTTGTTAATTCAGTACGATTTCTAACAAAACCTTCTCCATTGAAAAGAACTTGGTCTAAACTTAGTCCAGGTAAGCCTTCTTTTGTAAGGTTAGTAATCAAATCTTTTGCGGCAATTTGGGCATCTTTCTTATCAGTCTCTAAATAATTTAGACTTAATTTACGCAGCTGTTGTAAATTTTTCGCCTATTTTTGGAGTTCAGCGTTAATTTTTTGAAGATTTCGTACTTTAGAAGCACCCCAAGCATCATCTTGTGCATCGCTGAGGGCATCGACTGAACGTTGAACTTCATCAATAGAAGACTTTATCGTAGAGTATCTATCTGTTATTGGTTCATATTTAGATGCTTTTTTAGCTTTGTGCTTCGGAGCGGAGCCTCCTCCACCGCTTCCAGATTTTGGCTTACTTCCTCCGCCGCGATAATTATTTGTTGTTGGCGGAGTGGAATGATTTACTTTCTATATATTAGAGCTTGTTTTAGTAACGCCTGTCCCCGGTTTCAATTTATAGCTAGTTACTGGAGTTTCCTGAGTAGTCTCTTCGGTTTCTTTCTTGGGCACATAATCCCAAGTGGGGATAGATACTGTTGCAATAGTTCCACTTCCTACGTCGATGTCTGATGATCCATCTGTCACAGTTGCCTCCATCGTAATTGGAGTTCCTTCAACCGCATCGTAAGAAGTTGCTTCATTTTTACCTTCTGATTGAACTGTAGTAGTATCTGTTTCAACATCTGCGCCAATTTCATTTGGAATCAAATCTTCTGATGTTAAAGGTTCGATATTAAGATTATTACATAAAGCCTCAATTGCTGCCATATCTGTACCGCAAGCAGCGATCATCGCATTTAATGTATTATAAAATTCTGTTTCATTTAAAGGTATTTCTATACCGGCGCCATAATTACTTAAAGTATCTTGTAAACTTTGAACATAAGAAGAAATTGTAGCGGGATCGAGTCCTTCTAAATCTAATTCCAAAATGGCATTTTCTTGCAACTTATTAAGAGCTTCGGCAGCTTCTTCTGCAGATCCCGTCAAAACAGTTTCCATCAGTTCCATATTCTCAGCATTCGCCAAGAAATCTTCACTTAGTTGTGAGCCGTCTACGTCTAATAAATCTGCATAAGCAGATCTCATATCATCCATAGAGTCAGCAAATTTTTGATAATCCTTAATTGTTCCATTATCATCCCAAATATCTTTCCAATCTTCCATCCCATCTGCGGCGTTCTAAAGACCTTGAGTAAAACGAGCCTATTCTTTAGCTACTTCATTCATTACATTTTCATTTTCCAATAAAGAATCTGAATATTCTTCTTCTCCAGTTACCGCATCATCTTGCGTGTCAATTAACTGTTCGATGCCTTCTCTATATGCAGAAAGATCATTCCAATCTAAACCAGATTCTTGCATATCTCCCTGAATACGTGTCGCATCCTGCATTTCCTCTATTTTCTTTTGTTCTTCATTTAATTGACGAGTTTTATCGGTCCACTGATCAGTTTGATCTCCACACTGCCGTATTGCTTCAGCAATAGCACTATACTCTGTTGCTGAAAGATTATTGTTTTCTAATCCCTCTGACCAATCTCTCATCTAAGCCTAATTATTATCTGCCCATCCAGAAGCTTCAAGATATTCTAATTGTCTTCGTGTAGCGTCATTATCTGACCCGCTGCCAAAAGTTTCCGGGCCAACAATTCCAGCAAAAGGATTGGCAATCTAAACTCCCCATTGAGATTTAGACAACTCATCATAGTTGTATAAATTGCTATTTGCTTGAATATGTTCTATTTGCCCTAATCTCTAAGTATTATCAAGAGCGAGTTGATCATACTGAGACATAGCTTCATTTTTCATTAAATTCTAAAATTCTCTAGCATCTCCAATTAACTAATAAGTTCCGTCTGCCATTAACTAAAAATATTCTTGTCCTTCTGCACTAATTTTATCATAATCTTCCTAAGAGATTGTCTCTCCCATTTCCATAGTCATAAAAGACTGTAGATCAGAAAAATGCTATTGGGCCGTAGAAAAATCTACCTGTGCCGCCTAATTCATTAAATCAATTAGATCAGGCATTTTGTCAATTAAGCTATCTGTTGAAATTCCTAATGATTCTAATTTTTCCGCCAACTAATCAGGAGTAATATGAGACCAATCAATGCCGCTCAATTCATCAAAAACGTCAGTCATTTCTACTCCAGCAGCTGCAGCTTCATCCTGTAAAGATTCTACGAAAGAATTTAAATATTCACCGCCCTCAGATCCTCCTGCAGTAAATGCTTTTTCCATCATTAAACTATAGTCTTTTTGAGCTTCTACTTCAACTCCACTTAAATCCGCTTTATCAAAAATTGCTTTTGCTCGAGTAGTTAAATTATCTCCCATATTTTCAATCGCAGAAGCGGAAACTTCTGTTCCATCAATAACTTCTTGGACTAATTCATCTACACTTTTTCCCATTAAATCGGCGGCTTTCTTTAACTCTTCCTCTCCACCAAAAACTGATTCTAAATATCCTTGCGCCTCCTCTTCTGTTGCTACCATATCTTCGCCAAAATTAGAGGTCAATTCCCCTTCAGTCATTGAATTAAAATTACCATTTGTAATAAAATTATTAAAGTTTTCTGAATCAGTTTTTACCATAGATAAAGCCTGAGCCGCATTTTCTGCGCTTCCTGCTACATCTTCTAAAGCTTTTGCGGCAGCCATTTCAGCGGCCATGGCTTCCGCAGTTTTTGTTTTAATATCCCCATTCTCATCAATAAACTCAAACAGTCTCTAAGAATCTGTACCCTAAACGCCATTTCCAGAAGATTTCCAGTTGGTTCCCATCAATCTATTATACTCATTCAATAAATCTTTATTTATTTCAGTCTATTGCTAAGCTATATTTCCATATTTATTTGCCCATTCATCACTACCAAAAACACCATTTGTTAAAGCGCCTAAATATTTCTATTCTAAATCTTCTGTAGAAGCAGCCACACTATCCGTAACGATACTTTTTACCTCTCCAGAATATTCATCACCCAATAGCTCATCAACTTTCATGCCTGCAATCAATTCCATTTTTTCTGCAGTTGCTTCTGAAGTATTTGCCAATTCCATGGTTTTTTGGCGCAAAACTGCCAATTCTTCATCGGTCATATTTACTGTTACGCCTAAATCTTCTAAATTCTTTTTAAAATCAGAATCACTAATACTATTTCCCAATAAGTCTAAATTCTTTTCAATTATCTCTTTAAATTCACTTGAAGAGGTGTTATCAGTAGAATTAGAATTATAGTTAGCACTATAAAAATCCGATGCCAGATCTTCGGTATCAACTCTTTGCTAAGCCTAAGAAACACTTATTTCTCCTATTTGTTTAGCATAACCTGCAGTAGCCGCTTCTTTTGTTAATTCTTCTTGAGCAGATTTTATGACTTCATCATCTAATTCTATCATACCAGTTTCTTCATTTCTTGAATATGCATCTTTAATCTATTCTGCTGACCAATCATCAGGCAAATTATTTACCACTTCTAATGCAGCTTCGTTTGTAGCTTTTAAAGCCTCTGTCCATTCTTCTGTGCCCTAAACACACTAAGCCAACTAATCTCTAGCGGAAGAATAATTATCAAAAGCACTATTTAAATCTTCTGCTGCCTATTTCGCTTCTTCTTCTGCTGTCGTCAATTCCTCTAATGCAGCTTGTTGTCTTTTTAATTGAGCCTCAGCCGAACGATTTATTACAAACTCTTTAAATAGGGCTACTACGACAGCTGCGGCTGCTGCAACAGCAAGAATTGGACCCAGCATAGCTCCTATGGACATTCCTGCGGCAGCTGCTGCTGCAGAAAGTCCCTAAATACCTGCCTAGATTGATTGAACAGCAGGGATCATAGTCACTACTGTTGTGCCTAAACTGGTAAAAATATCTAATACTGAAGAATCAGGATTTGAAATAGTATCATAAAGTCCCTTTACAGATAATGTTGCAGTTACCGCACCTGTTGCAATTTGAGTTAATCCGTCGGCAATTGCCATGAAATCTCTTTTTCCAGACCCCTAATTTCCACCAGGGCCTCCCTCTGGAGTGGACGAATCTCCGGCATCTGGATTCTATAATCTTCTTCTTGCTTCATCCTAATTTTGCTGACCAGTTGCCTATCCCTAAGCAGCCTATTGAGCAGCAGCAGTAATATCTTCAATGTTATCTGCACTTAAATCTGCTTCCTATCCTAATCTCTAAATCTAAGTGATTAAATCCGCCATTGCGGCTCCATTGGTCGGATCAATATTAGCAATTTTTTGACGTAAATCTTCAATCTGCTAAACGTATTCAGGAGATATGTCACCATCAAAAATTTCATTTATTTTCTACTCGGCAATATCTAATGCTGAATTTAAATTTCTACTTAATTGATTAGATATTTCCTCTACATTAGCAGCAAATTCATTGGACTCTTCATCAGCATCCTAAGTACTTGTTGATAAAGCTGTCATATTTTCTACAGCATTATTTAAAGCACTCTAAAAATTATTATCTGCAATATTTTTCTAATTTTCAGATAGCCTTTGAGTAATTTTATCATAATCTTCATTAACTTTATTTAATTCCTTTAATATTGCTTCTCTATTATTTAAAGCTGCCTAATAAGCTTTTTCCTATTCTATCAAGGCTGCAGTTGGAACGCTAGAATCATTCTTTGCAGAATCTAACAAAGTTTTTTGTCTTGCGACATCTTCATCAGCTACAGCTAACTATCCAGTAAGATCAGTTCTCTTATCTTCCAACTCACCCTGTCTTCTTGTTAAAATTTCATTCTGATTGGCTAATCTTTTTCTTTCAACTTCTAATAATTCAGATTCTGCTTTAGCTTTATCCTAGATAGCAGATAACTCTAAAGTAGATTTTTGATATAATTCCTAACCTGTTCGAACTAATTCTTTACAATATTCCAAATTTATTTTATAAACTCCAGAAGCTGTTCTTAAAGCAGTATTGATGTCTTCGTTAATTAAAGCTGTTTCTCTACCGTAATTATTCAATTTTTGTTGCATATCAATATTTGCATATTGTTCAGAATTTTTAGCTTCAGACTTTCTCTACTTTAAAGCTTCATCTGTCTAATTATATTCATCTTTAATAATACTTTGACGTCCTTCTGTCGTTCTACTTTTCCATAATAATGCTGCATTCTTAGCGCCCTGAGCCAAAGAAGGAACAATTTTTGAAGATAAAGTAGTAGCGACTAATGCTAAGATGCCAGGTGCTCCACCTAATGTATCTATAATAGTTCCAACAATATTTCCAGTCTATTCAATAATAGTATAAACTCCTTTAATAGCATCTTCATCAAATAATTTCCCAAAAGCAGAGCGCATTGATTCTGCGGCATTTTTAGCATGAGATTCAATACTATCAAGAGAAGCAGTATATTGTTGCTCCAATGCGGTTCCGTCTTCAGCATTCGCCTACCCTAATAAATCCTAATATTTATCAAAGTTATTCATTAAAGTCAAAAATTGACCATATTGACGAGTGCCTCCGACTAACTAAGCAATGGCTAGCTACTATTTAGAAGACCAACTATCCCATTGATCGCCAACTTCTGCAATAACAGTATCAAGACTTCTTAAATTTCCAGCAGAATCAAGGACATTTACTCCTAACTCTTGTAGCTAAGAAGAAACTCTATTAAGAGTTACCTCTCCATCAGTGCCTTCTGATTTAAGCTACTGGAAACGAGAAAAAATAGTTTTAAAAGCATTGCCAATTACAGAAGCACTTTGCTAAGTAGTATCTCCGACTGTAGCGATAATAGCAGCGAGAGAATTATAAGAAACACCCATCTACTCAGCAGGCGCCGCAGCTGTCTACATAGCTTCTGCAATATCCGCGAAGTCTACTGCAGTATCTGCTGCCATTTTAGCACCAACCGAAGCTGCTCTCTGCTATTCATCTCCCACCATCTTATAAGTATTCCAAATGGCTGTTAATTGAGATGACATATCCTAAAGAGAAGATCCTGCTGCAGCAGCGGCTTTTGCTGTAATTTCTGTACGGCGAGCGACCTCATCATCGCCTAAACCTTGTTGATAGAAAATTAAAGCGCCCTAAGCGTACTCATTTGCAGCAATTCGTAATTCTCTAGCTCCTGCAATAGCATTTTGAGTAACTTTGGTTAGCTAATCTCCAGTATATCCAGTAACAATAGAAATGTCTGTAATAGTTTTATTTAAATCATATACCCACTAATAGGCTTCTTGTACTGAATTTGTTAATCCTTGAATAAAAGTTTGTGCAGCTGTAAATTTGAAGGACTACACCATAACTCTTGACATTTCTTTTATTTTTGAGTTAAGAGATAATACAGAACGATCAGCCTAAGCGAAAGCCGTATTAGCCATCATTAAGGAAGAATGGAAATCCTTTCCTCCTGCGGCTAAAGTTGCCACTAATTGAGAAGCATTGGTTCCCGCTTTTTGAAGTTCCGCATTTAAGCTATAAAAAGAGATCCCTTTATCGGTAGTAGCTCTTTTTAGAGCTTTTTCTAAAATCATTGCTTGCTAGGTTGCATTTTGGATTTCTTTTGTCATGCCTCCTTCTTTAACAGTAAAGGCATTTTGGATATCTTTCTGTATCCCAGCTAATCCATTAGCTAAACTTTTATCGTCAACCTAGAAGCCAATTTTAAAGGTAATAGCCAAAAAATCTCTCCCCTTCCTTTAAAATTTAGTAATTTATTCACAATTAGTTTGCGCCGCTATTTTTTAGATTTTCAGCAAATTTTAAAAGGTTACCTATTTTTTCATTTCTTTCCTTATCACTAATTAAATCTATAGCTCCTTGCATTTTATCCACATCCTGCTATGCTTTTTCAGCAAGAGCATCTACAATACCAACAGCACTATTACGATATTTCATAATAGATTCAAGAGTCTCATCCAAAGTTTTATTAAAGAACTCAAGTTGTCTTTCATCAATGTAGCTAGTTACACGATCCATTACATCAAAACGATACACAAGATCGTATTCAGCGTAAATATCTGCCATCTCGTGGTACTCAGTTAGAAAACCAAAATCAAAATTGGTATAGAAATTAAGGATAGCAAAATCCTTAATAATACGCTTGAGCGGCGCGCTAATAAAGGGACGATCATTAATGATGTAGTCAATACACCACTGAATCATATCGAGCATTTGCTCATAAGGAATGTACTTATGAACAGCAACAACAGTCTGTCCAATGTTCATGTACTCGATAGGATCTTCCTCGATAGCACCAAGAGTGTTAAGTTTAATTTTTTCAATAGCCATTATAAGGCCCTCCTTTTACTTATTTTTGAAATTGTTTCCAACGCCTTGGATTAACTGTCATTTTAAAAACAGTATATCTCCAAAGAGCAGATTCTGCTTCTACCTATTCTCCAGGGATAGGATCGGAAGTCTCTTTATCTGACGAACCAAATTTTTCAAATTCTAAAGCACCAATGCTTGTAGTTCCTATTTTCCAAGTTACACCTTTTTTTCTATCCTCATATTTCATTTTATTTTCTTTAGTATTAGGGAAATTTTTTATTGTTTCTTCTAAATCTAATATTACCTCAGTTTTATTCTCATTATGATTGTATGCGCCGACAATTAAACTCTTTCTGCCTAATATTTCTGTTGCTTCGCCTTTCGCTAAAAAATATTTAAAAGTAGATAAAGCTGTTCGCTTTCCGCTTACTTTATTCATCCATGTTTTTAACTATTCTGAAGAAGTAACTTGCTAAAGCCAAGGAGATCCAGGAATAAAATCCGCACTTCCCTGAGGAGAATATAATCCTTGTTTCATTAATAATAATACATAACTTCCAAAGGAACCATCATAAGATTCTTTATATTTGCCAATGGCAGGACCAGCAATTCCATAATTTTGACTATCGCTTAATGTCGACCAAGTGATCATATTATCAGGCGAAAACTATGCTTTTAATTCCAGAACATGACGAATGATTTTCCCATTTACTTCAAACTATAAAATTAAATCTCCTTCTTTAGACGATCCTGCTTTAGGAGATAATCTTATAGTTGCTCCATTATTAAAATAGTGGTCTACTATCTACTTAACAGCTGAATTTGCCGCAGGTTCTAATCCTTTAATTAAATCCTAATAAACTGCGCCTCCACCATAAACTTTATTATATTGATTTAAGAATTGTCCTGGAGTTGAACTTTCCTAATCCATAATTGTTGTTCCTGAACGGCTACTAATAGATCCCTAGTTAATAGCTTTAGTGATTGCCTCACTTAATTTACTAAAAACTAAAACCTCAAATACGTCGCCCAAGGCTTTTCCTAACTACTAATGGTCGGCTCCCTCAAGAGACTTATCCACTTTCACTTGAGTTAATATATTTGGGTCCTCTAATTCTGCTAGACTATTAACTTGTTCAACGGCGTATCGCAAAATTTCGTTGAAACGCTGTGTATTATATCTTCCATTTACTAATCGACCACCTTCTGGTCCAATCTATAATCTTGCTCCTCCAATATCAACATACTATTCTGATTTTAAATCTGTATTTTTTTGAATCAATCTCTCTAATTGCTATATTGCTTGTTCAGTTAATTCGATATTCACGCCTTCTCCTCCTTTCCACACCTGGCCGGCGTTTCATATTCTACCTAATATCTAATTTTATAATATTAAAAATAAAATTTTCTCGCTACCCCAGGAGTTTGACATAAAAATATTTTTATGATATAATATAGATAGAAAATAGGAAAGGAGCAATCGTATGATTGAAGCCATAAAAGTAATTGTCAGTCTTGTTCTTGCAATAGCACTTCTTTGCGGCGTGGTAGGTATTTTAATGAATTTCCCATTCATAATCTTAGCCATCGCGCTACTCGCCCTACTCTGCTTTTTCGTTTGGGGCTTAACTTTTCTTATCTATGAACTTCTTTTTGATAGGTGGTAAATTATGATGGATATTTTACTTTTTATTTGGGCTCTGCCAATGGCCGCTTGCGGTGTAGCTACAATTATCCTGCTCGGCATTCTGCTGGCGTTTCTGATTAAGGAGTTTAAGGAGGACTGATAATGGCCAATAAGTGGATAAAGATTATCATTCATTATGTTACGACATTTGCGGTTGGCGGCGTGGCCACATGGGCATTTAAATGGAACACCTCTCAATGGCTGATCTATTTCGTAATGTGTGATTTCTGGTACATTCTGAGAGAAACGAGGAACAGTTATGATTAAGAGTTTGTGGTGGTCGTTTAAGCGCAACATTGAACAGCCGCTGCTTACCCTTGTAGCGGTGTTAATACTATGCGTAGTTGTTCTTGGTCCGGCGGCGCTTCTCTCTTGGGGCTTTTGTAGTTTGTCGAAGGGCATTCAGGAGACTGTCTGTATTGGATTTCTTGTCCTGTGCGCCGGAGTGGTAGTTGGTATCGTCGTCCACTCTATCACAAAATTTTGTAGGAGGGTGTGGCGCGATGCTAAAGAACATCGTGAGTGGCTTAATAGCCATTCTTCTATTGATTAACTTAGGAGGTTGTTCAAATATGACAAAGATTCAAAATACCAACAATGTGATCGCTGGCACCATTCCAACTGAGATTAGCGCCCAGCTGATGGTTGAATGGTTCAATACCAAAGCAAAGCAAGCCGACTGCAAGCTGAGCGTTTCTCTACTGGAGCTGGCCGATCTGTTCCTCGAGGAAGGCGCCACCGAAGGCATCCGTGGCGACATCGCTTTCTGCCAGAGCATCAAGGAGACTGGTTGGTTCCGGTTCGGCGGTCAAGTGCTTCCCGAGCAGAACAACTTTGCAGGTATTGGCGCCACCAATAACAGTCCAGTGGGGAAGGGCGCTTGGTTTGAGAGCGCAAGGCTCGGCGTCCGAGCGCAGATTCAGCACTTGAAGGCGTACGCCAATGATGAGGCGCTCGTCTATGAGTGCGTCGATCCTCGGTTTGGACTTGTGACAAGAGGCGCCGCAGGCAACAAGTGGACTGGTCTGAACGGCCGCTGGGCGGTTCCTCGTAAGGACTACGGCGAGAGCATTCTGGCGCTTTGGGAAGAGATGTATAACTTTTGCGTCGAGGAAGATGAGGGACCGAGCGAGTGGGCTGAGGACAGCTGGGAATGGGCGCAGGACACCGGGCTGACCGACGGCACCGATCCACAGGGCAATTTAACAAGAGAACAGGCCGCCGTGATGCTGGAGCGGCTATATAATGTGCAGAGAAGGGACGCCATCTTTGCGCATCTGGAGGCGGCCAAGAGCCTGCTAAGTGCAGAGGAGAGTTTGGAGGACTTCATTTGAAGCGCTTCGTGATTTGTTTGGCGGCAACATTCAGTGTTATCTTTGGTGCCGCGCTGTGGTTTCATGTGATGACGCTGATGTTCGGCTTTGAGAATGCTCTCGTGTATGGCATAATGGAGGTTGCTGCTGTTTTGATAGCAATTCTGGTTTGGTGCTCTTGGAACATGATTTCTCCTGAAAAGAAAGAGGAAGAGGCGCCTACTGTAAGGATTGAGCTGATTGGCCAGGACTTGTTTAAGTATGAGGGCGACAGGATTGAAAAAGTTGGTGCCATGTGGGAGGCCAAGGACTGGATGAAACCGCTGATGGAGAAGACTGACTGGGATCAGTGCATGGCCGCTATTGATAATAGAAATAGGATGCAGACTATTCGGAAGTTGGCGCGGCAAATGGATTATAGGAAAGCGGAGAAGGTAAGAGAGGTTGAGTTGAGAAGTAACTTTGCCGCCGATACTTACGAGTTGGTAGTAAAGTATGAGGATGGCAGCATTAAGATTCAACCGATTGATCCGATGGCGATATTCGAGTATGGCGGAGTTGGTAAGTATTTGAAGGACTTGGAGAGACGGTTGGGCCTTGAATTCGAGATTAAGACGAACCTGTGAGGTGCCAGGGGGAAGGGTGCTGGAGAGGTGAGGTGAGGGATTATATCCCGAACCGTGTCGTCAAAAAAAATGAAGCGGTCGGGTTTTTTGTCCGCGCTTTTACTTTAGCGCGTTAAAGTGTGAAAGACCCATAACCATTCCCCCGGCTTCCATTTCTTACCAGGGGGTAGGTGGCAGACAGCCAATAAAAGATTCCTTAGGCTCGAACAGATGTCCGATGGCCCTCCAATTTCAACCACCCCAAAAATTGGGCAACATTGTTAAGAATTTAACAAAGAAATTTTCTAAAGAATTTCAAAAAAAGACTTGACTTTCTTTCAATCTTGTGTTAAAATAAAAATGTAAAGAGGAACAGGAAAGAGTTTGGTTTACTTCACTTGACTAAAGTGTAAGGACTAAGGAAAGGATGTTTACTATGATGACTACTAAGGAACTCAAGGCCAACGGTCTCAACTTCATCGTGTATGGTCAGCGGCATGACGGCGTTCTGGTAGAGCTGGACTACACCAACACCAGAATGGAAGCGGTTGCTTCTAAGGCGGAGTTCGACAAGCATCGGCACACTGAGTACCCCAAGACTTGGATTAAGAAGGCGTAATAAAATGCGACCGAGTTACCAAGCTCGGTCGCAACAGCCCAGAAAATTGTACCACACTTTCGCCGTTTTGTCAATAGGTTTTTTGAAAATTTTTCGATTTTGTCAAAGTGCCCGATTTGAGACTAGTGGGATTGGACACTTTGACGAAAGCGAAGACTTTGTGCAAGATGAACAACAAAGACAATCAATCTTTGTTGACAATGATGAATGATTATGTATTGACAATGAACTAAAGATGTAGTACAATACAATTAGAAAAGGAAAGGTACTAAGGTACAGAAAGGAATGACTACTATGATGGCTAACACTATTTGCTACAAGCAGAAAGAACCTACTTATTACAACAAGGGCACCAAGTGGGAAAAGACTTGTGATACATTTCTTCTGTGCTATGTGTATGGTACTGATGAACAGGCACAGCAGAGATGTGATGAAATGAATGAGTTGCTCAAGACTAATCCAGACAAGATTACCAAAGAGCACAGAGTTGACGCAACTAACATTGATTACTTCTTTGTGAACAAGCAGGAAGAAATGTACTAATCAATTCCAACAACGACCGAAAAAGCCCTATATGGCACAGTAGAAAATCGCAGTTATTTCAAATAAAAGGCTTGACAAATCAGCTTGTTTGTGTTATCATTAAATCAACCTAAAGGAAAGGATGAACCACAATGACAGAGGAATACAAGAGACAGACCAATGAACTGTTCTACAATGTAACTCACAGAGGAAGCAAGGTATCAGAAGCAAGCTTGACTGAACTGCTTGCAATGCAGAAAGGACTTGAAGCTTTCATCAAGGAAAAGAAGCAAAAGGAGTTTGAAGCAGATGTAAAGGCACTGAGAAAGACCATCGAAGATTTCAAGTCTAAGTATCCAGGTGCTGACTGGTATGTAGAGGTGGAGCAGGAGGGATGCCTTGAGGAGCATGACCTGTTTGACCTGATGGACTTCTCAAGAATCGAGCCTTAACAAAGCGGCCTTCGGGCCGCTTCTCCTATCTACCTGGTTAGCCACCGCTAACGTCCGCTGCAGCCCTAGCCACTTCACCGCACTAAAGCGTTAAATTGAAAAAGAAAATGCAGGAAAACTTGCAAAAAAATTTTTCCTAAAAGGCTTGACAAATCCAGCTTGTTATGGTACAATACAATTACAGAAACGAAAGGGGAAAGAAAAAATGAAAATCTTCGGTAAAGTTATCACTGGTATCTGCGCTCTGTTCCTGCTGTGGGCGTTCTTCTCTTGGGTGGATGTGGTCAGCGACAACTGCTCGCCTAATCCCCAGCACTCCGACTTGAACCTCTTTGTCTTGATGACGGAGAGCGCCAAAGAGGACGAGCCGCAAGGAGCCTGCGGCGATCCTCTTTCCGCGTTCGATGTAACAACGGGCTACATTCAGCAGAAGGACGACAGCAAGGTTTGGTTCGTGGCAGAAAATGGAAACACCTATGTAACAGAGGTTGGCAATGTCGAGAACTTCGCCCTTGAAGGATATTACACCTTGATGTTGGACGGCGACCAGGTTGTAAAGGCTTTTGTGGAGGTCTGGTAAATACCAGACCTCTTTTCTTTCGCAATCGGCCGCGGCACCCCGAAAAATTTTACCACACTTTTCGCCATTTTGTCAATAGTTTTTTGAAAAAATTCTGTCCAAAAAATTGATCCCGAATTGTGCAACTTTTTGCTTGACAATCTGCTTGTATTGTAGTACAATACAATCAGAAAAGGAAAGGAGCGCTGAACATGAACTACATCGCTTTTGACAGTTACACGGGTGAGGTTGACTTCGTGAACGCCGAAACCATGAAGGCTATCTAGCAGACCAGCGAGCCGGGCCGCTACTCCTTCTTCCAGGAGCCGAACTTCGACTGGCTGGACGAGATGGAGGAACATTTCAAGTAAAAAAGGGGTTGACAAACAACCCCTTTTCTGATACAATAGGTATCAGAAAGGGAAAGGTGATGCAAAATGTTGAAGCTGATGGGTTATGATTCCGGCCTCGATGATGACTATGAGGTGCTGGAGGGCGACGAGGAGGAAATCTCCGAATACCTGCAAAATGTCCGCGCAGGGCTGACCGTCCAAGAGTGGAACGAGTACCGGGAGGAAACCTTTGTCGAAGATGAGGACTTGAACGTCCACGAGGTTGACGAGTACCTCTAAAAGAAATTCAGAAAAGGGGTTGACAACCAGCCCCTTTTCTGATACAATAAGTATCAGAAAGGGAAAGGAAGTGTCTAAGATGTTTGGAAGAAAGAATAAAGAGGAAGAAGTCAACCGGGTTATCGTTGACCAGTATGACCACAAATGGTGTGAACTGAGCCGCGAGGGAGACACCGTCAGAGGATGGGCGCAAGCCGTCAAGTGGTACGGCCTGCCGCTCGAAGTGTTCATCAAGGACAGCGCAGAATACAAAGCCGCGCTCATGGAGGTACACGACGCACAGCTTCGCCTCCGCAATGCAATGGGAGCTTATGACGCCAGCCGGCATGAGTTTATGAAGTGGGTTGAAAACCACTTTGACGAACTCCCCATCAACTATCAGCGGTACGGGGACCCGGCCACCAGCACTGACCTTGTAAGATATGCTTTGGACGGCATTCTAAGGTATGGCTATGTCCACTTTAAAAGGCCAGCCCAAAAAAATTAAAAAAGGGGATTGACAAATCGTCCCTTCTGTGGTACAATAAGACCATGGAAGGGGCGAGACCCCACAAGAAAGGAAGAATGTAAAATGATGACTATGGACGAGATGAAAAGAATTGCTCCCCAGTACCAGGCCGAAGCCGCTAAGAAGGCCGCCGAAGCCAAAGCCATTGAAAGGGCGCAAATCGAGAAACACACACAAGAGTTCATCAATGAGCTTGCGGAAGAGGTAATGAGCCAAGTCACCCAAGGAAAAACCTCCGTGTCCGTGCGGAGCCGTCGGATTTACGACCTCGGAAACGGTATGGCTATGCTCATCGGCATCACTTCCAGAAAAATGAACAGCGGCCGTAACAAGGGCCGTTTCTACGAAATGCTGGGGCACAAGATTAACCTGCAAATGGTTAAGGACTATTTCAAAATGCACGGCGTGCCGCTGGAGGTCTACCGGGGGGCAACCTACTACCCCATTGTTGCCGGTTCGACCTGTTCCCGGTGCTACATCGACTTCAAACTTTAACAGAGCAAATTCAGCGACCTGCACAAAGCGGGTCGCTTCTTTTTGTGCAAAATTACATCTTGACAAATCGCGCAAAATATGGTATAATGGGCGGCCCGTTTTCCCGCGCGGCGGGCCGCAATATTGTACCACACCCAGCGCCGTTTGTCAAGAGAAAAATTGAACAAATTTTGGCCCGATTTGAGATCCCGATTTGTGCAATCTGCCAGTTGACTTCTGGGTGCTCCTGTGGTACAATACAATTACAGAAAGGGAGAGGGCGACAGCCCGAAAGAGATTTCAAAAAAAATCAAAAAAGGGCTTGACAAACTCCCCAGTCTGTGGTACAATAAAGGTGTCAAGAGGGAAGAGAGATTGCAAAAGCGATTTCAAAAAAACTTCAAAAAAAACTCTTGACAAGCCGCCGAAAGTGTGGTACAATAAATACAGAAAGAGAGGTGAGGAACATGGACGAAAAGAAAGCGCCACGCAAGCGGCTGACCAAGGCAGAACTTACGGAAGTCCTACTCAAGAAAGTCAGTGACTGGATTGACGGTGGGGACAGTCCAGAGGATGCCGTAGGGAAGTTGACTGATAAACAGTATGACTTCCTTATCGACCAAGGCGTGGACTTCGACAACCTACTGCTCACGCCGGAGCAACTGAAAAACGCCCAGTCTATTATGGGGAAACAGGCAGGGCGCAGAAAGGGGATGAAGTATAACAAGAAGTACCCCAAGAGCAAGCAAGACCTGTTCAACGGCATAGTCGAATACCTGCAAGGACAGGGCGCAGAGATTATGCCAGCCGAACGCCAGAATTTCCGTGATTTGGATTTTACGCTGAACGGCGTACACTACAAAATAGTGTTAAGCAATCCGCGGAAATAAGAAACGACCATCAAAAAATTATCTGCTAATCTGAAAGGGGAAAAAATTATGAACACTCGTTACACTTACGCCGCTTACGCCAAGGAAGTCATCGCCATCGTCAACGGTGAAATCGAGGTCACGGACGAAATCCGCACCCGTGTTGCGGAAAAGTCCGCCGCCCTGCTGGCCGCACAGGAAGCCAAGGCCGCTTACAACGCCACCCATCCCAAGAAGAACACCGCCAAGGGGGCGTCTGAGGCCACCAAGGAAAAGGCCGCCGCTATCCAGTCCGTTCTGACTGCCACGCCCATGACTGCCGCCGAAATCAATGCCGCTCTGGGCACGGACTACACGGCTTTGCAGGTTGCTAACGCCGTGAAGTATATCGAGGGCGTCAAGACGTCCAAGGTTATCCGCAAGACCACCAACGCCAAGGGGCTGACCGCCGAAAAGGAGTACACCGCTTATTCCATCGGCTGACAAAAAATCCACACAGGGGGTTGACAAACAGCCCCCTGTGTGGTAAAATAAGAATGTAGCAAGGAACAAAATAGATACATGAAAGGAATGTAACACTAATGTTCGAGAAAAAGCACTATCTGGTTTTTGACTGCGAGGGCACCAACGACACCGCCACTTTCGGCGACGGCAAGGACGACAAGCCGCAACTGCCCTATGACTGCTCCGGTGTCATCATGGAGCGTGACGGAACAATCGTTGACCGTTTCGCCTATCTCTGCAAGGAAGTTTTCACCGACTGCAAGCTCATGGACAGCGCCTTTTACAAGCGCAAAATGCCGGAGTATCTGGACAGAATTGCCAACGGCGAGATTGACCCCATGAGTGCAAGCGACATTTTCACCAACCTGAACGCCCTGTGTGAGGAATACAACATTCTCGATATGTGGGCTTACAATGCGGACTATGATGTAAACGCCCTGCGTAACCTATTCACCAAGTACCGCCGCAAGCATGGCTTTGACCGTGAGAGTGCCCAGAAAGTGCTTGCCCTGCGTCCCCGTGACATTATGACCGCCGCCGTGGAAAGTCTGGTAGGCCCCCGCAAGTATTACAATTTCATCAAGGAGCACGGCTATTTCTCCGGCAAGAACAATGTCCGCTATGGTGCGGAGTTCATGTATCAGTTCATCACGGGCGACACCACTTTCCAAGAGGAGCACAAGGGGCTGGACGATGCCATTATTGAAAGCGAAATCCTTGCCCGTGTGTTCGCCGCCAAGAAAAAGGTACACGGCGACCTTGCCCCGAAATACTACTACTCCCGTGTAAATGCCAAGTGCAAGCACGAGGGCGGGAGCAAGCCGGTAGGCAGACCGCGCAAAACCACCTGTGCATGAATATTCATCCGGGGTGCATGAATATGCACCCCGGAATTTTTGTGCATTTTGCCTATTGACAAGCGCCCCGGAATGTGGTATAATGGGCGGCCCGTCTTCCCGCGCGGCGGGCCGCGATATTGTATCACACCCTGCCCTGGTTTGTCAATAGTTTTTTTGAACAAAAATTGAGAAAATTTTTCTCCCGATTTTGTGCAATCTGCCGATTGACTTTCGCCCCCGTTTGTAGTAAACTATTATCAGAAAGGGAAAGGAAGCCCCGGCAAGAGGCTCAAAAAAAATCTAAAAAATCTGAAAAATCCCTTGACAAGAAAAAATTTTTGGTGTATAATTAAGGTACAGAAAAGGAAAGGAGAACACCTCAATGAATAAGATGGTTTGCTTCGATATGGACGGCACAATCGCCGACCTGTACGGTGTTAAGGGATGGCTGGAATACCTGCAAGCGGAAAATCCGTGGCCATACTTGGCGGCCCGCCCCATGTGCGACATGGACGCCCTGCGGGATGTGCTTCTGAAACTCAAGGAGCAGGGCTGGGAAATCCGGGTGATTAGCTGGCTGGCAAAGGATAGCTCCGAGGCATACAAGGACGCTGTACGGATGGCCAAGATGGGCTGGCTTCTCAACTTCAACTTCCCGATGGATGCCTGCCACCTGGTTGCATACGGCACCACGAAAGCCGATTGCGTCCGGCGCTACCACTCCGAGGGTGACAACTTCATCCTCATTGACGACAACAGCAAAGTCCGCAACGGTTGGCATATGGGCGACACGATTGACCCCACGATGGTAAACATCGTTGACGCTCTGCGGGGGCTGGTGGAGTAATCCACCGCCCCAGCAAAAAATACTTGACAAGCAAGAAAACCTGTGGTATAATCAATACAGAAAGAAACGAAAGGGGAATATAAAATGAATATTCTGACAAGAACGGTTATCGCCCTATCCGACGAGGAAAAGCAGACCCTCAATGCCGCCGCCAACATTCTCCTTGATATCGCGGAAGCAATCGAGGACAGAGGCGGAAATGACACTGGCTATAACCTCCGCGGCATGGCCTCCGACCTGGAGAACTTCGTCGAGGACAACAGCGAAATCGTCTGTGAGGAAGGGGAGGCATAATGGTCTGGTACTTCTTGGGCGGCTTCGCCTTGTGCTATGTGCTCTCCCTGCTGGTCATCTTCCTGTGTGACCCTATCGACGGGCAACTGGTAATCATCTATACGGCCCCTATTACAATCCCCTGTGTAATAGTTGGATTGCCGTTCTATGTAATTTATCGAGTATTCTTCCGTCTGACTGTAAAAGTCGTGCCGGTGGAAAATATCAAACGAGCCGCCAAGAGTGACGACCGCTATACAATCCGTCATGTAGTCGGCAAAATCTATTTGTGGCATGACAAAAACGCTTCCAAGTTCTGGAATAAGTTTTTCTTCCTGCGGTCAACCGACCATGTGCAAATCCAAGACAAAGCCGTTGTGTTTTAAGAGTTATGCGGGTTCTCTCCAAAAACCCGCCCAATATGGGGTGTGGGTTGCTCGGGTAAGCAACGGCCGCAGTAGTGAATAGCTACCGGCTGGGAACGTCCTAAGCGGGTTCGACTCCCGTACACTCCACCACTTTCTTCCTTTCCTTTCCTTTCCTTTCTGTTGGGGATTGCCGATTGTGCAAAATGCACAGTCGGCTTTCCTCATCTTTGTCTATTTTACCTATTGACAAATGGCCGCAGCTGTGGTAAAATCGGCGCGCCGGTGCGGCCGGAGCGGCGCGCTTTTTCTTTTTGTGCAATTCGCCGAATTTTGGCTAAATTTCAGGCCATTTTTCTCTGTTTTGCACAATCCCGAAAGCGGTCGGGCGGCGGCGTCGCACTTCACCACGCTAAAGCGTTAAATTGTCAAGGAAAATCAACGAAAAAGTTGCACAAATTTTTCTCCCGGAATTTGTGCAAAACGGAGATCCCCTGCAATTTGCAAAAAAGTTCTTGACTTTTGGGCGGCTATCCCTTATAATAGGTAGTGTCAGGAGGGCAAGAGAACTTCCGGCGGCGGTTCGGCTCCATGCGGGCGCGGGACGCGCGGAAAAAAAGTTTTCAAAACCCCTTGACAAGCCCCTTGAAAAGTGCTATAATAAAGACAATCCAAGAGGGACGGGCGGTGTACCGGCTGACAGCGACAGGGCCGCAAAAAACTTTTGGAAAGTCCAAAAAAGCACTTGACAAAGCGAACCCCATGTGCTATAATAAATACAGAAAGTGAGGTGAGGGAATGGCTGGTGAGCCTCGCCGCCGGGCTACAAAGGCGGAACTGCGGGACATACTGTTAAATAAGCTGAACTCATGGGTTGAGCAGGGGGACACCCCCGAACAGGCCATAGAGCGGCTGACCCTGCGGCAGTATGACTTCCTTGTGGAGCAGGGCGTGGACCTTGATAACTTCATACTGACCCCCGAACAGCAAAAAGCCGCCGGGGAAATTCTCAAGACCCAAGCCGGGCGCAAGCGTGGGGCATACAACAAAAAGTATCCCCAAGCCAAGCAGGACTTGTATAACGGTCTGGTGGAATATCTCACGGCGCAGGGTGCGGAGATTATACCGCTTGAGCGGCAAAACTTCCGTGACCTTGAGTTCACCCTTGCGGGAACGAAATACAAGATTGTATTGTCGAACCCCCGCACATAACACCAACTACCATATTTTTAAGGAGGATTTTACTATGGCTACCACTTCCAAGTACACCTACAAGCAGTTCGGTCTGGACATTATCGCTCTCGCCAAGGGCGAGCTGGAGCTGACCCCCGAGGTTTCTATCCGGCTCATGGAGAAGGCGCAGGCGCTGGTGAACGCTCAGGAGAGCAAGGCGGCCTATAACGCCGCTCACCCCAAGAAGTCCACCGCCAAGGGCGCGAGTGCGGCCACTATGGAGAAGGCGAACGCCATTAAGAGCGTGCTGACCGCCTCCCCCATGACTGCGGCGGAGATTAACGCCGCCCTCGGTACTGACTATACCGCCCTTCAGGTGGCGAACGCCGTCAAGTACATTGAGGGCGTGACCAGCGAGAAGGTCGTGCGGACTGTCACCAACTCCAAGGGCCTGACCAGCGAGAAGGAGTACACCGGCTATAAGGTCGGCTGACAAAATGCAGGGCGGGGCTTGACAACAGGCCCCGCCCATGCTATAATAAGGTATACCAAAAAAGATGGAGGTTCCAACACTTATGGGCAATGTTCTGATTTTCGATGTGGAAACGGCGGGCGGCTTTGCCGCTCCCAAGGTTTACGACTGCGGCGGCTGTGTGATGGACACCGCCACCGGCTATATCCAGCACCGCTTTCATTACGGCGTGCTGGAAGTGCTGGGCAATCCCCAACTGATGGCGACTGCATACTACGGCTGGAAGATGCCCAAGTACTGGCAATCCGTATATGAGCGCAAGACGGTTCCCATGCCGTTCGCCGATGTTCTCCGCAAGCTGACCGCAACGGTTGACTTTTACGACATTGAGGCAATCGCCGCATATAACGCCGGTTTTGATATGCGGGCAATGCGGGCAACCTGCGAATGGCTGTATGAGAACAGCAACTGGATGAACCGGGATGTGAAGGTCTGGGACATTTGGGGCGGCGCTTGCTCCAATATCTGCAACACCGAAAAGTTCTTCAAGTGGGCAGAGCGGAACGGCTATATCAGCGAGGCCGGCAACCCCAAGACCAGCGCCGAGGTGGTTTTCCAGTATATCACCGGCAAGCCGGCTTTTGAGGAAGAGCATATCGGCCTGGCAGACAGCGAAATCGAGGCGGCTATTCTGCATAGCGTACTGCGCCGCAAGCGCAAGGCAGATTTGACAATCCGCCCGAACCCCTGGCAGGAAGTCGGAAACAAGTACAAGGCGAGCCGGGCATAAGCCCGGCCGCCTATACGGAAAGGAGAATATTTATGCACGAGTGCCCCACCTATGACCTGTCCTGTCCCTACTGCGACAAGACCACCGGCTACTGCCAGCTGGCCCACCCCGAACGGGATTGCGACGACTACGCCGCATTTTGTCCGCCAGACGAGGACACCTAAATTCGTCAAATTGCACAATGGCAATATGCACAAACATACCCCCGAAAGTTTGTGCATATTGCCTATTGACGAAACGGGCTGCGCCGGCCGGCGCAGCCCGATTTTTGTTTGTTTGCCATACTGCGATTTTTCGTTCATTCAGCGGCCATACTGCGACTTTCCCCCGATTCCCAAAATCCCCCGCCTATACCTGTCCTCGGCCTACACCTGCCCCAGTAAAACCCCTTTCAAACCGTTCAATTCCAGCGCCAGTTTTCAAACCGATCCCCCTCATTTCTGCGTCCCGATCCCATATCGTCTCCAACCCCCGATTCGTTGCAAATGAACAAAAATCCAACCCCCGCTAAACCGGATCTGCTAAACCCCTACCCCATCCCCTACAGCTGTCCTTCACCTCCTGCCTCATTTGACATAAATTAATTTTTGTGGTATAATATAATGGGGGAGTATAGGCTCCCGCCCTAAACCGGATCAATAACACGCCTGCTCCCACTTGACAGGAAAAAATTTTTGTGATATAATATATATAGAAAGTGAGAGAGGAGCGATAAATATGATTGACATGACTGACCGTACCCTCCAGATGGAACTCGCGGATTTCAAAGATAACCTGTTCAAGGCCCTCAGTAAGATGGCCGATACCACTGATCCCATTACATACGACAACGCCATGGCAATTATCGCCGACATCGAGGCCGCCATTCGGCATGAGTACCCCCTGGTTGAGTACTTCAACTTCCTCTCCTCCGGCGCTTACAAGGAGTGCTATGAACTCCCCTGGCCCTTCAACGGCTGGGTGATGAAGCTGGCCTCCCGCGCCAATAACACCATCGGCGAGAAGGCCCTGATCGAAGTTGCAGAGAGCCGCGGCCTGGACATCTTCCCCGAGACTTTCTTCATCAGTACCCCAGTTTTGATGCAGATGGAACCTATCCGGGAAGGCCTCGATTGCTCTGATTACTGCACCTATCAGCCGTCCCATACTACGCCCGGCGGCTTTCATGTTAGCGGCACCTGGCGCTCCCTGTCCCCCAATTCCTGTGACAGCATCGCCGGAGATTATATCATCTTCCAGGAGAAGTGTACCCCCATGAGCCACCTCACCCGCTATGATGACCAGCCCAATGTCACCAACAGCTACCTCCGCAAGGACAACTTTGAGTGGGATGCTGACGCTATTTACCACTCCCGCATCGAAAGCATGACCTGGCTCAACCGCTACCTTGAGGTACACAGCGCCCAGGCCCTGAATGACCTGTTCCGCTTCATCGAGGATTATGAACTGTCTGATCTGCGCCGCGATAATATCGGTTTTACCCTCGGACTTCGCCGCCCCATCATTATGGACTGCCTGAGCCGCGCATAGGACAACGATGTACCCCCAGTCGATTGACTTGACTTAAAAAAATTTTTGTGATATAATATATATAGAAGATGAGGGAAGGGGCAAAGATAGTCCCGCGAAGGTTTGGCACGATTGCCCCGGAGCGCACAATCTCCCTTCCCCATCCTGAAGGTTATAGCACAAAAATCTTCATCGCCCGCCGTATTACTTCCCCTCTGCGGCAGGTTGACATGAAAAAATTTTTGTGATATAATATATATAGAAAGTGAGAGAGGTGGTTGTCAATGGAAGTTGAAATCGTCCACTATGTCACCGTGAGGCACGGGAATGGAACCATTGAGCGCTGGATGAGCGCTGTCGAGTTCCGCGAGATGCTTTTGCACCTGACACCTAATGTGCTAACCGAAATCACCATCCAGAGAGAACCCACCCCCCGAACTTGAAACCCTACCCCCGGAGTAAAAGGAAGGGCCTAACGTGTGCCCACCCCCGTACATGAGAAGGAAAACTCAGGCCCGGGGTAAAACACAAATCCAAAAAATCACATTACAGGAGGAAATTCATTATGGAGAAGCGTAAGTTCTATAACACTGGAGATGCCAAGGGCTTTACCAAGCAGAAGTTCTTCGAGGCCGTCGTGGATATGTGCAACGGCGAGGACGTCGATGTGGACCTGGTGCGCGCTGCGGCTGAGTACGAGCTGGAGGGCATCGAGATGCGTGCTTCCAACAAGGCTACCGGCGAGAAGAAGGATGCTCTGCAGTCCGATTATGCCAACGCCCTGCGTGCCGCTATCGTGCCTCTGATTGGCTCCGAGCCCAAGACCGCCAAGGAGCTGATTGACATGGCCGAGGCCAAGGGCAAGAACAGCCCCAAGGGTACCCGCTGGGCGGCTCCCTGGGTGTCCCGTGTTCTGAACGCTGAGCCTGGCGTGCAGGCCGTGAAGATTGTTGTCGATACCGTCGACGGCAAGGGCCTGAAGGTTCAGAAGGAAGCCACTGCTTATCAGCGCGGCTGATAATCCCCACGAGGGGGCTTCGGCCCCCTCCCCATATCAAGGTAAACAGATGTCGGGCCTGATCAACCCTTCGCAGGGGCGGAACCTGCAGCCTTGACCGCCGATGGTAAAAGGGCACGCGCCAACTTTCCGGGCGCTGTACTCCCAAATTACAGCTGCGTTCCCACTAATAAGTAATAAGTGGTGCGTTACCGCTAATAAGTGAATAAGCGGAAGGTATGCTCTCCACCGCAAGGGAAGCCGTGACGGCGTGAAAATCCGGCAGTTCAGGTATCTGCCGAAAACAAACACCTGAGATGCCCAATACCAGTGCACATGGTTTGGGCCAATCTGCCGCTTCCCAGTTGGCTCGGCAATCAGTTCAAGTCTGATGAGCGGCGCTTTCCTCTCCCTTTCTTTCTTTCTTTCCCCTCCCTCGGCTGCTCAGTCTTCATTGATTGGGCAGCCTTTTCATATATTGGCGCGCTATACCGGCATTTAGCATTGATCCGGTGTGGGCCGCGGCGCGCCGACCGTAGGTCCCGTGTTTCGAAAATGGCGCCAGACCGTTATTTTTAATGAAATTTGGGCCGCAGCGGCGCGTTTATATTCCTAAATCGGAGCAATTAACACCTATCCCCAGAAGAAAAATTGATTATATTTGCTCCACAATTTCATTTGCTGCCTGTCGCTGGAAATAAACCGGTTTGTAACACCAATAAAGACCAAATGAAGGGTGAAATTCTGAAAAATTTTCAAAAATTTTTTGAAAAATCGCCGCCAAAGGGTTAAAATCGCGGCCCAAGAAGCGTAAAAATGAGCAAAAATGGCTCAAAATCGTCAAAAATTGGCTAAAATTGGCTCAAAATGGCGCAAAAATGGTTAAAAATCGTTAAAAATCGTCAAAAACGCGAAAAAATGGTATATTTCAGCAGAAAGTTGACTTAAAAAAATTTTTATGATATAATATAATTAGAAATAGGAAATGAGATAAAATTTCCTCATTTGTACCTTGAAAATGTGATATTTTGTATATAACCATTGAGGGAATATGGCTACCTCCGGCCCCCAAAATTGTATAATAATAATAATAATAATATGTAACCTTGGGGGCCGGAAGAATGAACGAGGGCCGGAATTAGCCACATTTCCTCTTAAAATTTGTTACAAAATCCGGCCCCCTAAAATACTTAATATGACTATATCCCCTACACGCTACGCACCTTACAAAATGTCACATCAACACTCTACAAACCTCAAAGGAGAGGAGGGCCTAATTGGAAAACAAAGCGTAGTTCTCCCAAACTCCAGAAGAGGCAGTACAAAGGCTCTCCAATACCCTCGACGAAGTAACAGCGTCACACTCCTTCACCCCATCCATTGTAGTAGTCAACGGCGAAACCTATACCCAAGTTGACCAAACCGACAAGATGGTAGACACTAAAGGAAATGAATACTCAAGCGGCAACTTCCTCAAGACTGTCGCGCCCGACCTCTACAAACGAAGTTGGGGCCGCTTGGAAGACCCTCCTGATGGTCTACTCAAAGTCGGGTTGACAAGCCGCAATCGCATAATCAAAACCGTCCAACTTCATCTCATCAAACCTCTCGTTACGCCGCTCACCAAGGCAATCACGCCATACTATCGCGGCCTAATGAAAGACATTGAAGCGCCCTACCGAGCGCGCATCGACTATACTGGCGCGCTTTGGGCAACTGGCTATGATTATGAACTTGCAACCGCTCTTGCACTTGAGTTTGGCCCCGCGCCAGGCTCCAACCTTCGAATGGAAGGCGCCTCAATGCATCGTCTAACCAAGACCGATGAAGGCATCCATCTTGAGATTGACTACCCATTCACATTCCAAGAGCGGCTCATCTTTGCTTGTCAAACAATTTACAATGAAGTCGTTTCTAAGTCGCTGAGCGGCGTGCGGCCCGGCGTCGAAGAACTGGTGAAGGTCGGCATGACCAACTTCTTCTACTGTTAGGGCTGGTATTGTTCAGTACCAGGTGCCTACAAACAAGTAGTTGAGAACTATATTCGTGTGTATTGCGGCAAATGTATTGACAGTATTGGAACGCAAGTTCCTTATCCTGTCATCAGCGAGCCTGAAAACTGCGTCCTTCCATACGATGATATTCTAAAATGGAATGATTTTAAGTTTTCGAATGGTTTATCTTCAAAACAAATAAAGCGCAACTTAAACAACAACCAGCAATCTAACCTTGAAACTTTACGAAAGTTTCTCGCCGACAAAGACCCCAATAAGGAATACACTTCCGCCGAGCTGAAAGAGTTTGGTCTTACTAAGACCTCAATCACAGCTGGCTCTAAGTACGGTTTCCTACAACAAATTGGCGGCGGACGCAATACGCGTTACATCTTACAATTTCTAAAGGAGGAGTAAAACTTGCCTTTTTATCGTAGAAAGATTAAGTTTGAGGACTTGTCCCCAATCTATCAGCAATATCAGGCTTGGATGCGGTAGAACGCAGTTTGTGTCCACGCCCCAGATGAACATGATCCCCGTGAAATCTTCTTCATGACCGCCGAACAAGAGCGCAAAGGGCTGCCTGAGACAATCGCAAAAATCATTACCGCCCTGCGCATCGGCGACTTTATGGATGTGCTGCCCCTCGGTAATGAAGGTTTCTACCTTTACTCAACACGCGGCGCCGAAGGCAAAATCCAAACTGTCACTCGTACCCATGTGCGTCTACCCAAGCTATCACACCTCATTACCCTGTCACCTCGTGACTTCTTCTTGCTGCTCAATCTCATTGCAACAGCGAAGAATACACAAACGGGCGACAGCCTCGCCCTCAACCCTGCGGCGTGCGGCGTCACAGACATCAACAACACAGCCGTCGGCCAGTTCTTTACAAAGATGCGCGTCAACTATCGTATTAACGATGATTATTGCGACCGCAAATGGACGCCGCGTGACGCCATCGCATTCCTCGCCAAACTTGAGCCGACTCAAGAAAACCACTTGGCCGCCATGCAATATCTCACAGTCCTTCAAAATGACGATATTCTGTATTTCCCAATCGAGTCTATGGTCAACCTCGAACTCAACTGGGAGCAGATCGACGACGATTATTGTGTGCCGCCCGAGAGTGTTACCAATCATGTTATCAAAGGAGTCCATTAAGCGGGCTTCCAAATTTTTCCAATTTTCAAAGGAGGAAATTTATATGTCCGAACTCGATAAGGCCATTTCTGAACTGGTTTCTGCTTTCCAGGAGATTATGCCCAGCGCCCAGGTGTTCGTCGCCCAGGCCAAGCCCGAAACCAAGTCTGACGCCAAGCCCGTCACCCCCGATGCCGCATACTGGCGTCAGAAGTATATGGAGACCCTCGACAAGTACAATACCCTGCTTGCCGGCCAGTCTATCCGTACCAAGACCCATGACCAGGAGCGCTCCACCATCGCCAATCTTCAGGGTCAGATTCGCGATCTGACTGAGACTGTCCAGAGAAAGAACCGCGAGATTACCGCTCTGAAGGAGGCTCTTGACAACCGCGTCAGCGAGCAGCGTGTCGCCATTCTGAACCTTCAGGAGACCGTCGCCGAGCTGCGTGAGCGCAACGCCAAGATCCTCAGTGACAGCAAGTCCAAGGACGCTCGTATTAAGGAACTGTACGACAATCTCCAGCGCGCCGTCCTCAACAATGAGCCGCCCAAGATGACCACTCCTCTCGGCCTCCTGCCTGTCAACTCTACTGGTATGCGCCGCCTGGCCGATGCCTATGCGCAGATCGCCAGTCTGTATAACCATCGCGCTGCTGACCAGTCCACTATGGCAGAAAAGAATGCCACTCTCCAGAAGGAGAACGACGCCTATGAAGCGCTCTTCCGTGTATTGGCAGAGACTCTCCGTGAATATGATCCCAAGGTAAAGTCCTAACCCTAAAGCCCTGCCGGATGGCAGGGCTTTCTTGACATAAAAAAATTTTTATGATATAATATATACAGAAAGTGAGAAAGGGGTCAAAAATATGATTAGAGTTATCTATGTTGGTTCCTACGACTGCGAGCCTAAGTACATGGTCGCCGCCAATCAGGTTATCAAGGAGTACCCCGAGCAGCTCTTCATCTCTCTGCTCTGCAAGCCGCACAACGCCGAGTACAATATCCAGTACCTCGACTACGGCATGGAGGACGACACCATCCAGTGCTACATCGAGAACATGATGGAGTGCAAGGAAGCCAAGAACAAGCTGACCTGGTTCAACTATCTGTGGGACTATCTTATGGGGGAGGTATTTTAATATGAAACTGCTCATTATCAATGGCAATGGCTATTCCGTCTTTCCGCCTTCCGGAGCTTGGTTCTTCCTGTCTGAACAGGGCTTCTTGACCGCACTTTCACAGAGCGGCGCCCTTCATAAAATTACCAAGGAGAAGCCCAACCTCGAGTATCTGTATTTTGACGAGGACGAGCTGGACGAGAACACCGCCGCCGAGCTGGAGCGCATCTGGCGCATGGACGCCAACGGCGATTACATCACCGTATTCAAGAACATCTGGAGTGAATTGGAGGATAATGCATGATGCCCACTATCAGAGTTATTCGCGTTGACTACGCAGACGGGAGCTGGTATCATACCGACTTTCAGGACTTTAAGGTATTCAATACCGACGACTTCATCAAGTTCATCCTGTCGCATCGCAACTACGACTTCCATATCCGCGCGCTGAACGCCGAATCTGAAACTGTGCCCGAGGCCGTACTTAGCTGCGTCGACATTATCACAGCCTACAATAAGCCGCCTCAGGAAATCCTTATGTCGGCGTTCAACTACATTTGGGAAAATAAGGAGGTGCACGATGTCTAATCTGCACATCATGTGCGGCTTGCCGGCCAGCGGCAAGACCACATACATTTCGAAATGGGCCTTTACCGATGACCGTGTGGTTCATCGCGATGAAGTGCGCGCCGCCCTTCGTGAGCGGCTTCATTCTGACCAGTACTTCCCCTGTTCTGCGGATGAGGAGTATGGTTACTTCCTTGACGCCTGCCGCTATGCGGCCATTGATGCCTCTTCTCGCGGCGTTGACCTCTGGATTGACCAGACCACTCTGTCCAACGGTTCTGCGCATAAACTGTTGAAGGGTCTTAACTCGCTCATTTCGCTCTATACCACCTTCAACATGATTATCTTCGAGCAGGTATGCACGCCGCTCGCCGTTTGCCTTGAGCGCAATGCCAAGCGTACCGGCTTTGAGTGCGTGCCCGAGGATACCATGCTCTCGATGGCAAAATCCTATCTGCTCGATATGGCTGTCGTGCGCCAGCAGGCATACACCCTCGATATGCGGCTCCCTATGATTATCTGCCGCCATACCATCAACGATTTGTATTAAGGGGGTGATAGCATGACTGTATTTGTCAAAACAGATGATGCAATCTACTCCTGTGACGGCTACTTCTTCATCCGCATGACCCATGTTGCGCCGAACAAGTGGGGCGTCTTTGCAACCCAACTCGGCTTGCCGCAGCCTACTCTCCTGACAGAATATCAAGATGACGAGGTATTCAGCGGCCACGACAAGGCAGAAAAGGCCCTTGACTATCTCTTCAAGAACATCAAAGATGAAGCCACCATCGACCTCACTAAGGCCACCCTTTAAGGGTGGCCTTTTCTTGACATAAAAATATTTTTGTGATATAATAATTATAGAAAGTGAGAAAGGGGATAAAAACTATGACTTTGCGTGTTAAGGATGGCGAGAATACTCGCTACTTCATCGTGAGTTCTGTTGAGGCCCGCCACAAGAAGTACAGCTTCCATGGTCTTAACCAGATCTGCCACTATCATCAGGTCAGCGTCTTCGTGAACGGCGAGTGCCTTTGGGTTGAGAGCTGCGAGATTGGCGACGTCAAGGCGCACTCTCATATCGTCGCGCTTCAGGACACCATCGTTGATGCGCTGGTCTCTCGCATGGAGGATGCTTGCCTGCTGAACTGGCGAGACATTGTGCGCGCTGCGAAGGAGGCGAACGAGTAATGTATATCCAGACATCAAAGCATCATATCGAGCACATTAACTCGATGACCTACGATAAAGGTTCAGGGCTTTACATCAATGGTGCCAAAGTCGGTGTGCGGCCCGAGAAATCCAAGGACACCTTCGATTTCATACTCGACGCCATATGTGAAGGTGCTACCCTAGTAGACATCACCAAACCACTGGAAAGGAGCCGCCATGATTCTGAAAATCGTTGACGATGATCACGAGACCTCTGTCGTCGTAACTCGTATTGACCGCCGCAAAGACCTTTCTTGTTGCCACCATCCTTGGGGTGACGACGCTGGAGGCGCCTCTTTCACGGACTATTCCATCTGGATCAACGGCGAGCAAGTTTGGACGGCTTCCGACATAGTTTACCCCAAGCCTGAGAAGAACTATGACAACTGCGGCCTGTCCAAGATTATCTACGAGCTACTCCTCGACAAGATGTTGACCAACGATGTCGTTGAGTTCAATGACATTTTGCGGCGCGCTCAAACTGAACACGATCTTCGCATGAAAGGAGTGATTAAATGAGTATCTTTCTGACTTCAGATACCCACTTCAATAACGATAACATTATCAAGTATTGCGACCGACCCTTCCTTGACCACAAGGATATGAATGAGACGCTCATCGCCAACTGGAACAGCGTCGTTAAGCCCGAAGACACTGTATACCATCTGGGCGATTTCATTATGGGACTGGCCGACAATACCGCATCCATTCTCCATCGGCTTAACGGTCACATTCATCTGGTGCGCGGCAATCACGATACGCTGCGTAAGCTCGCCATCTATGAGCAGTATCCTGAGAAGATTACTGTTCACGATGTCGCCTACCTGCCATACAAGGGGCTGTACTTTGTGATGTGCCACTTCCCGCTGGAGAACGAGGCGTTCTACGACATGGTTGTGCGCGACAACTCCGAGGTGGTATTGTGCCACGGCCATGTGCATAACCATGAGCCGTTCTACAATACGCTCACCCATACCTTCAACCTTTCCGTGGATGTAACCAACTTCACTCCTGTGGCGCTGGACAACATCTATGAAATCGTCAAAGCGGATTTTATTAAGAAAGGAGTGTGGCGCGATGGTAGTATGTGATTTCTTCCTCGCCGGCCTTTGGTTGGTAAACTTCATTTTCGGCTGTATCAATGTGGCGAATGGTCGGCCCTTTGCTAACGACATTAGTACCGGCTGTGCGTATCTGCTGGCGGTTCTGGCCTTTATCAATCTTGGATTGGACGAATTGAGGAAGCGATAATATGAAAGCGGCAGAACTTGAGCAATTCATAACCCAGTTTTTCAACATTTGCCGCGAAGCCAAGAGCGACCTTGAGAGAGCGACAGAGGCAGAGCAATACCCAAACTCTGCCATTCAAGATCTGCTTCATGCCTTGGAGCTTGCACCAAAGCAATTAGATGCGGAGACTGTCAAATGGAAGCTCCACGAACTACGCGTGGACAGACGGGGCGCCAAGCAAGAACTTGAAGTTACCTCTCTCTGGGCCGACTGGTGCGACAAAAATAAAAAGTCACTCGATACTTTGCAGCAGGTATTGGGGCAGATGCGCAAGATCCTGCGCCGCCAGCCCAATGATTTTTATGTATTCAAGACTGACATACTGGGAATTAAGGGCGAATACCTGCAAGCCGACCAAGAACCCGAATATATTCAAATGAAAATGGAGGGATTTTAATGAAGTTTACGGATTTCGATTTCAGCCTTACCAGGGCTGACAATAACGCCACCCTGTACTTTAAGACTGACCATACTGACGACCTCTATCTCTATATGGATAGCGTTTTCAGTAAGTATATCGACCAGACCCCCGCCAGCTGGGATGATATTATGGACCGTATGCGCTACGCTTTGGGCAAGGAGTCTGACGGCGTTGATGCGCAGCTGTCCATCATCTATATGTTTGATGATACCATGAAGATCGTTCTCACCCTGCGACTCGCCGACAACGTGTTCAACATCGAGTTCTGGGCGAAGGACATCGAGAACTGCCTGGACTGAGGAGGAAGTATGAGCGCAAACGGAATCGAAATCGAGCGTAAGTGGCTGGTCTCTGGTCTGCCCGAAGGCTACGCGCCCCGCAAGCATCGTATCGTAGAGTCCTTCTATCTGTTCGCTAATGATGATGCTGAGCTTCGTATCAGCCGCCGCGTCAAAGTGGTGAACGGCATGAATGGCCCCATCTATGGTACGCCCAAATACAAGTGGACATTCAAGACGGGCAACGGCCTGAACCGTGTTGAGCTTGAGGGTTTCCTTTCTCCTGAGGAGTATTGGGATCTTGTTACCCGCGCGCCCGGCGGCATCTATCAGAAGGACTGGTATGAGTTCCCTATGAACGATGGCCTTACTCTCGAAGTCAACTGCGTTGACGATAAGTGGTGGTACGCCGAGGTCGAGTTCCCCTCTGAAGAAGCAGCAGCTGCATGGGTACCCATCGACTATCTGGCCAACTGCACCGAAGTAACCGGCGAGCCTGGCTACGCCATGAAGAACTATTACCGCAAACAATACATGAAGGAGGATATTTGATATGATTCTTCGCAACTTTTCCCTGGCGACTGTGCGCGTCGTGGGTGAATTGGATACTTTCAATCTGGCGCTGGAGGTTCGCGCTTCCGGCAAGGATTTCCGCTATAACTTCGAGGACTGTACCCTCTGCGATACCGATCTTGAGATGGGGGAGGTCAATACCGATCTGCCGTTGACCGACGAAGAGCTTGACACTCTGCAGGACTATCTCATGGATGTGCTCGCCCATGAGGACCTCACCATTGGGCTGAACGGCGACATCGCCGTATTCTCTGATAACAGCGAGGACGGAGACAGCTGGGCGGCGATTCGTTTCGGGTATATGACGGTCATGGAGGTCTAATATGCTCATCGGCATCGCAGTTATCGGCATCGCGGTTTATGTCGGCGCGCCCACATGGACTATCGTATTTGCTTCGCTGGGCATTGCCGCCAAAGTCCTCGGAGGCTTTATCAATTTGATTACCGATTAACCTACCGCCCCTCTTTGAGGGGCGGTCTTTATTTGACACAAAAAAATTTTTATGATATAATATATATAGAAAGTGAGGGATGAATATGCAGGATGTAATGTTCCTTAGAAATAGAGTAAAAGAGCACGTCGAGCTGGTCGCCAACCATTTTACCAACCACGCCGTCTTCTACTGCGGCCTGTATGGTTCTCAGAACTATGGCCTCAATACCGATGATAGCGATGTGGATACCAAGTGCATGGTGCTGCCGCCCTTCAGGGATGTTGTGCTGGGTCGCAAGATGGTATCCACTGACCTCGCCGATCCCTACGGCGCTCTCTGCAACGTGAAGGATGTGCGCGCCATGTTCGACAACTTCTTCAAGGGTAATGTCAACTTTGTTGAGGTTCTCTATACCGAGTACTTCTCTGTTGGCGTTGACTATCTGGCCGAGGCCAAGGAGCTGCGCGACCACCGTGATATGGTGGCCAACCGTGACCCTCTGCGCCTTATGGAGATGGCTGCTGGTATGGCGCGGCAGAAGTATGTGGCCTTCAACAAATACTTCGAGAGCAAGAGAGAAGTGCTTTCCAAGTACGGCTACGATCCCAAGCAGTTGCATCACCTTGCGCGGCTCTACTACTTCATGACTGAGTACCTCGCGAGCGCCGACTTTGGCTATGCTCTCCGCCCCGATGAGGATGTAAAAGAGCATCTCATGAGCTATAAGACCAATCCCCTGCCCTTTGACGAGGCCGAAGAGCATCGCGAAAGATACATGGCCTCGGTAGATGATCTGCTTGAGAAGGCCAGAGAGTTTTGGGGTTCCCTCGAAGAGCGCGACCTTGCCGCCAAGCGTAGCAAGGAAGTGAGAGCCTTTCTGGATGACCTCGCATACCGCTTACTCTGCAAGGCTTACGACGTAGGTTGACACAAAAAAATTTTTGTGATATAATATTTATACAATCAAAGGAGGAGATACCAATGACTCAATCTTTGAATCAGGTTCTTCGCCAGATGCGTGCAAAGTATCCCAGGGCAACCTATGTGGTGGATGATGTTCCCGATGACAACCGCACTCTTTATGAGGGCGACCTCAATGGCATCCTCTCCATCGACTATCTTCAGGACAACAAGGTTCTGGGGGTTGACGAATCTCAGGCGCCCGACCGCATCTTTATCCGCATCGAGGAAGAGGCCATCGACTAAAGCCCGGGCGGGTGGCTTAATACCCGCCTCTATATGGGTCAGTATACCGTATCAGGAAGCGGCGCGGACTGTAAATCCGTTGGTTCACACCTCAGTAGGTTCGACTCCTACCTGGCCCACCATACAAAATGATGGATGTGATGCTATGGCTAAACGAATGAAACCACTTCCAGCAGGAACTAAATTTGCCAATGGGTGGCGTATATTAGAACATTGGAATTGCGCCACGAGTGTAGAGCATGGACTCGGCAGAAAGAACAGCCATTATCTCTGCATCAATGATGAATGTGGAGTTTTGTATGCTTTTGAGAATAGCAATGTTCGGCGTTGGCTGGATGGCTTAGTCCCTGTTTTACAAAAATGTAAAAACTGCAAAGGACCTAATTCCTGTTATTATTCTTCTCAAAACTACAAAACAATTTCTAAGGAAATCAATCGAGAAGGATTGGCTATTGTATACGGGAAGGAATTTGGGGATTTAGTAATTGCAGGCCCAGATTATCCCAGCAAATTGTTCACTGACCATCAGCGTCATGTCCGTTGTTATTGTAAAAGATGTAAAGGGTATCATTTTATGCGGCATGATGACCTTGAAGTAGGTCGCCTTCCATGCTTAGCCGAAGGGCGGTCGATGTTAAATGTCCCGAAAGAGTTTCTTGAAGAAACAAGCTCATCGTAAAGTACGTCGCAGTAAGCATACTTTTGGTAAGGGTAATCTTTCCAATCGTTTGTTTGATTATTGGTGGACTCTTTATTGAGTTCACACAGGCGCCGGTACTCGGCGCCTAATATAGCCCTGTCGCCAAACGGTTGAAGGCATAGGACTTTGACTCCTACATCGTTGGTTCGACTCCAACCAGGGCTGCCATATGGTTCCTTAGCTCAGTTGGTTAGAGCCGCCGGCTCATAACCGGAAGGTCCTGGGTTCGATTCCCCGAGGAACCACCATCAAGTTTTGTATAAAAGGAGTGTATGACAAATGACTAAGGCAGAGACTCGCTTCATCCACACTACTGGTCGCGACGGTATTCACAAGGTGATTGCCCTCGGACAGTATCATGGTGAGACAGTACGCGCAACCGCCAAGTGCGCGCCCAACGATACTCCTTCTGTCGACGACGGCGAGACTCTCGCTGGTCTGCGGCTGGAGAAGAAGATCCTGAAGCGGCGCAAGGCTTTCGCTGAGGCTCAGCTCACCAAGAAGTACGATTACCTGGAGTACCTGGCGGCCGAGATGGATAAGGCTCGTGCAGCAATTCAGCGCACCGAGGCCAACATCGACGAGATTGCGGCGGCTCAGGCGGCCAATGAGACTGACCTCGCCGGTCTGCTCGCTCGGCTGTAATCAATAACTCCTCCCCTTACTTGACACAAAAAAATTTTTGTAGTATAATATATATAGAAAGTGAGGGATGAGTTATGAGAAATCCAAATCGTATTCCCAATCTGACTGGGTTATTCCAGACTTACTGGATGACCGTCGGCACCGACCTCCGGTTCGGGCAAGTGCTCGAGCTAATGGCTCAGGATTACGCCGAGTGCCACGATTGTGAGAAGCCCAGCGATTTCTTCTATATCGAGGACGAGCGTTGGGGAACCGCATTGGTTTATGGACTGAATAAGAGAGGAGTGGTGGTAGATGATTAAGTGTTCCGCTGTAAAGTTCGTGCCGTTCGGCACTGACTATCCCATCATTGTGGCTGGCCCGCGGCATCCTGATTGTTATGAAACAATTCAGGAGCACTTCGGCCACTCCTACTTCCAGTCCCCCGACATCGTTGAAGGTTTCCTCGACGAGATGGATAGGTTCCTTGACCGCTACGACGCCAAGTATGAGGCCTTGAGATGCGGTCAGCTAACACATGACACTTCCGACCGCGCCCTCTACTCTGAGGATATTTGGCCGGAAGAGTAACCGTAGACGACAGTGCGGGTAAAACCCTGTCGGTCGCGCGTGTACGTGAGCGCAGCGCGCCACATAAATACTGAGCGTTCCTTTCCGTGGCCGTCGGAAACAAATTACGGCCATTCTATGACTCATTAGCTCAGCTGGTAGAGCACCGCCCTTTTAAGGCGGGTTGCCGGGGTTCGAACCCCCGATGAGTCACCATTGGTTGGATGCGATTGAATGAGTAGGAGTGCCTGTGCACGAGGCCCCCAAAGTCAAGCTCGCATGACCGCGGCTCTTGTCGGTATCAGCATCGTTGTAACCGTCTGACTTGCGCCCTCGTTATTGCTTTGTAAGGCCGGTGGAAAGGAACCGAATAGTTCGTAAAGCGACCCTTGGATTTGAGCTTAGTTCCATTTGGGTAAAGAATGTTGGAACTTGCACGACGCGTTGGGGCTTGGTAGTGCCTCCAAGATTACAAAGACGGGAAACTACCACATATCCGGTTGTAGCGTAATTGGCTAACGCACCTGCCTTCCAAGCAGGGGACTGCGGGTTCAAGTCCCGTCAGCCGGTCCATCAATCTTTTGATAAAAAGGAGAATGTAAATGAAATTTGGTAAGCGTGTTGCGGCACTGGCTTGCGCCGGAGTTCTGTGTCTGTCCCTTGCGGCGTGCGGCGAAATGAATGGCCAAGATCAGGAAATCCATAACACCTATGAGGCTGGCAATACGCTGATGAAGAACCAGCCGACCCCGACGGATTTGGAGTATTCTCTTGAGAGATACAACCTTATCCGGCGAGCCTACTGGGTGAATGGCCAGCGCGAGAAGGCGATGAACCTGCCCTGCGAGGTCAACAAACCCATGGCTTACATCGTTCTCTTTACCGAGAGCGGTTCTGTTGTTGGGCGCTTCACAGTTGACGGCAAGATTTCTTCCCTCAACTCTTTCCTGTCGCCGGACAGCGAGAACTATGAGTCCCCCAACTACACCAACGAGTGGCTTCCCGATGTGGACGGCTCCTTCGGCGAGAACGACGGCGGCATTTTCTTCTTTACCACAGACGGTAAATACATGGAGTGGAATGCCACCTATCTGTACTCCGACATTCCCTTCGAGATCACTACGCCGACCCTTGTGATTGGTGGTGAAGGAAATGGGTAAAGTCGGAACTACTATCCTCGCCATCGTCATCGTATTGGTTGTTGGCGCCGGCATCTTTTTCGGCGTGACTCCCGGCGGTCGAGCTGTTTGGAACTCTTGGTTCCACGAAGTTCAAGAGGTAGATGACCGCACGAATTACGACACCATCAAGAAAGTTGAGGATACCTGTCGAGCCATGATTGCTACATACGAAGCCGACCGGCTGATGTATGAGCAGTACAAAGACTCTGACGACGAAGAGGAGCAGGATTGGGCGGCTCAGGCTAAGATGCGCGCCAACCGCACGGCGTCCACTTACAATAACTACATCCTCGAGAACGAGTATGTGTGGGCGGACAATGTGCCAAACGACATCTATATGGAGCTTCCCTATTTGACCTAAAAAAATTTTTGTGATATAATATATATACAAGGTGAGAGGAGAGCACCTCTCCTCTCCCTAATATCCGGTAGTAGCTCAACTGGTAGAGCACCTGCTTGCCATGTAGGAGGTTGCGGGTTCGGGTCCCGTCTATCGGTCCAGCAGGTTAGGGAAAGTCCGCGCCCGACACCTGGCAATTAAAGACGGGCTGGGAGAGAGTAACAGCTCCGGGTGGCTTCGTGAGCAGCCAAGGTAGATTCCAGATACCTCATAGCCTGAAAAATCTGGCGGGTCGGTAGTACGAAAAGCCCCGATATGTTCTCCGTTGACTCGTTACATATGGAGGCGGCACAGTCCTTGCTGAAAGGGTGGCTCCGTGGACATTATATGCAGGAGTAGCTCAGTTGGTTAGAGCACTCGCCTGATAAGCGAGAGGTCAGCAGTTCAAGTCTGCTCTTCTGCACCAACCGGTTTACTGCCGCGCGTTGAACTCTGGCCAGTTTTACGGCATTTTAAGGAGGCTCATCGTGTTGAAGCGCAAGTGATACGGTTCACAAAAATTCTTCGTGGGACAAATAAACAAAGACCACGGAGGCCCGACCCTCTTAGGGTGCTTGCCATTCAGCTATAAGTAGGGAACAAAAGGCTTGCCAGGTTCGCCCGACAGTGGAGAATGGCTCCCAAGTAATCTGGCTAAAGGGGCGGGACGCCGCCCCAGATACAGGGGTATCGGTTAATGGCTAAACCAATGGTCTCCAAAACCATGACTGGGAGTTCGAATCTCTCTACCCCTGCCATAAAAGGAGGACCCAAGATGGACTTCTATACTTCATACTTCTACCAAATCCGCAATTTTACACCAAATATGATACCACTGTCAACTGCGTGCGGCGACCCTGCGTGGTATCACGCTGGTCGTGACAAGAACTTTGTGTACTTTGATAATAACAAAGTATGCAATGGCTTGCGCGCCGAGATGCTGCACCCAGATAAGTCTTGCGCCAATCTTTGTTGTGGCGGTTTCGCTTGTCCTTACACGCCTGACACCTGCAACTTCCTTGACGCATATCGTCGTCAGCTTGAAAAGGTTGACTTCATGGATTTCATTGGTCGATGCGCTCGTATCAAAGACCAAGTTCGTGAGTGCAATCATTTTGAAGGGCCGCCTATCATCGTATTGATGGTACACGAGGCGCCGCAAAATCCATGTTCTGAGCGTATTGCTCTTCAAGAGTGGATGTGGCGGCACGGAATGTCTTGTCCTGAGTTGCCATATCAAGGAAAACAGTTTCGTGGATTCGACAGGTTGACTTAAAAAAATTTTTGTGGTATAATATTTACAGAAAATGAGGGTGGCGTTAGAGGTCGATAAGACAAACCACGCCTTAATGCGCTCGGAGTTGCGTGTCGAGCCGCCCCATTCAATATCGCAGAGTAGAGAAGTGGCCTATCTCGCGACCCTCATAAGGTCGAAACCGTGGGTTCGAATCCCACCTCTGCACCCAAATGGAGAGGAACTCGGCTTGCACTCCGTCCAAAAAAAGCAAGCATGGTTGCAGCACCTGCGGAGATGAAACGGCACGGGCACTCCGGTTCGCTGAAAAGCGTAAATCAAAAGCCCAGCCCTGTATATCTCGATGGTGTAATTGGTCAGTCACGGCGCTCTCATAAGGCGCAAGTCGGGGTTCGAGTCCCTGTCGAGATACCATCATCCCAAATAAGAAAGGAGGCATGAAAATGCTGTTGTACTTCGAGCTTCCTTGGAACCACCAAGACATTGATGATTTCATCTTTGGCGATGAAGAGCCTATCATCAGTCAGAAGTAATCTGACAATACCCAAGCGGCGGACAATCCGCCCCAAGTGTATAATGCGGCTCCGAAAGGAACGGTTCCAAGCCCGTGAAAACGCAGAGGATACACACCTACCCACCCATTAGTGAAAGGAGTTCACATGAGTAAGCGTAAGACTCTCCAGATTGGAGATGTTGTCCGTCATCAGAAGTATGGCATGGGGCGTATCCATCAGATTGACCCCAATGACCGCGAGTTCTTCTTCGACATCCACTTTGACATTGATGGCGGCGACGGAACCCTTATCTGGATGGATAAGATTCGCGCCCTGCGCCAGTGCAAGCTGGTTCATCGGCCGGATACGCCGCCTGCCGTTGTGCGGCTGGATAATGGCATTATCCGAGAGTTCGTAGGATAAACCTTTGCGGAGTCAGCCCGTTAGACTTAAAATGGCGGGACACTTATCCGGGCGTAGCGCAAGTGGTAGCGCACGTGCTTTGGGAGCATGGGGCTGCAGGTTCGAGTCCTGTCGCTCGGACCATATCTGGATGTAGCTCAGTTTGGTAGAGCGCTACCTTGGGGTGGTAGAGGCCGCTGGTTCAAGTCCAGTCATTCAGACCAACCCTTTTGCTTGAAACAAAAGGTACATTTTGCGGCTTGGCAGAGCTTAAAGAAATGGGGAGATAGACGACTGCCATCGTCCCTCTCCTGTGGATATTGGCGTGTAGCTCAATCGGTAGTTAGCACGCGGCTGTTAACCGCGGGGTTGTGGGTTCGAGTCCCACCATGCCAGCCAAACTCGTCGACTGCGAGTATAAATAAAAGCCTGGGGACATTGTCGTCCCCCTCATGGGATTGTAGCTCAGTTGGGAGAGCACCTGCCTTGCAAGCAGGGGGTCGTCGGTTCAAGTCCGATCAGTTCCACCATAAATAATCTTTAAGGAGGTAATCGCATGGCAGACTTTAATACATCGTCCCTTATGACGCTGGATGAAGCAATCAAGCACGCTGAAGAGCGAGCTTCCTTGTCATGCGATGAATGCGCCGAACAGCACCGACAGTTGGTCGAGTGGCTTAAAGAGTTGAAGCAATACCGAGAGTATCTCAAGCCGTTGGAAACTCCCAATGGAAACCTCTTCGGTATTGACCTAAACAAAGTCCCTGAGTCCTGTCGTGGTTGTCCTTAGCATCCATCCAATGGCGGCTCAGGGATTTGCTTTTGTATCCTCGGCCAGCCAATCATTACATAAGGAGACTCACATGGCACATAAAGGAAAAATTTGTTAGGGCTGCGGCAAGGCAATTTACGATGACAATGTAACTGGTTATTGCAAAAATTGTCTTACTAAAGTCAATCGACAAGAAACTGTTGCCAAATGGTTAGAAACTGGAGATACTGGCTGTGGAGTAGCTACTACTTTAAGAAATGCTATTCGAGATTATCTCTATGAGCAGCAAGATTATTGTTGTGCGATTTGCGGGATGCCGAATGAGTGGGAAGGAAAGCCTTTAATTTTTATTCTTGACCACATTGATGGCGATGCCTCTCATAACAATAGAGAAAATCTTCGATTGATTTGCCCTAATTGCGATAGTCAGTTGCCCACTTACAAGTCGAAAAACAAAAATTCTGCCAGAACACATAGAAGAACATAAGCCAGGGTACCGAAGTGGACATAACGGCGTAGACTTGAAATCTTCTGTGTCACCTAGGACGTGGCCCGCGGGTTCGAATCCTGCCCCTGGCGCCAAGAGTTAAGGCTCTCTTCAAAAGCCTACTATGCTCCTTTGGCGCAACTGGCAGACGCGGCAGATTTAGGTTCTGTAAGTTAAGGGTTCGAGTCCCTTAGGGAGCACCACAGGGGCGGTGCAACGTTATTGCGCCTTAATGAGTGTCTGATGGGATGACGCCACCTCTCCAATAGCATAAGAAGTTCCTTTACAACTCGCCATAGGGTTCTACTTCCCGCTATTTGACACAAAAAAATTTTTGTGGTATAATTATTATAGAAAATGAGAGAGGGGATAAGACCTATGAAATACACTTACAGCGTGAACATAACCGTCCTCACTACCGTTGAGAGCGATGTTCCTCTGGACCCCGACGACATCATCGAGGCCGCCTTTCTTCAGACCGGTATTGACCCCGATGATGTGAACGACACTGATGTGACCGGCCTTAATGGAACTCCTGACCCTTACCTCGGCTATATGGAAAATTGAGCGTCAGGTTGACACAAAAAAATTTTTGTGTTATAATAATTACAGAAAGTAGGAAATGGCGGATTAGCTCAGCTGGTTAGAGCGCGTGCCTTACAAGCATGAGGTCGCTGGTTCGATCCCAGCATTCGTCACCAGTGCCAATCTACATGGGCATCCTTTTTCTGAACGCGCGCAGAAGGGTGAGGCACTTGCCCAAAGGCGAAAGTAGACTAAGCCTTTTATAAACAAACTGGTGGAAGCGGCAGCCAGGCCAAAGAACGAGTCGCTTAATTGCCCCCGCTGTCGGGTCAGGAAATAGGCAGGTTCACAAAAGAGAGCTGCTCCGAAGGTTTGGTGTGCCGATGCGCGTTCTCTCTGGGTAAGGCCAGTTCAAAGAGCACCACAAATCAGCACCACGGCAAACACGGGTCGTCAGAATGGAATGCCCCTACGACTGCCGGCGCCCTCAGCACATGGGCGTAAGAAATCTGACATACAGCGCATACAGTTACCGCGGATAAAGCTGAGTGCGCGGCCCCACAATCAGGGGTGATAGAAAGCGGCGGTTTTCTTCGAGAGTCGGCTTCCGTAAAAACCGGACTCTGTGCACCGGCGGCCAAAGATGCTGGGTTCGAATCCCGCCTGGCCCCGATTGGGGCCGGTAGTTTAAGTGGTTAGAACAGTGGCGGCCTCCTATATGCTGGTGTAGCTCCAATTGGTAGAGCAGGTGCCTTGTAATCATCAGGTTGCAGGTTCGAGTCCTGTCACCAGCTCCACCCCGAAAGGGGTCACCTCCATTCATTTTTTTGAAAACTGCACTTTCAAGTCCCCGCCGAAAGGCGGGCGCCCTCCAATAAGCCGTGGGTTCGCGTCCCGAGGGTGAACACAATTTCCCATAACCAACACGGAGAGATTGTGACTGAAGCGGCCAGACAATTAAAGACAAGGTTGTTGGAGTTACCTGTCTAATCTTCCTCGTGCAGGGCGACGTGATTGATAAGCCTGCAATGTCCCGCTATTATTTGCAAAGGAAAAGTTCGGAATAGAAAATCGTTGGACGCGGTAAACGATAGGTGCGGGAGCCGACCCCGAATGGAAGAGTTGTCGATTTATATGGTGCCATAGTGGAACTGGTATAACACGCCAGCCTCTCAAGCTGGAGATTCGGGGTTCAAGTCCCCGTGGCATCACCACTGTCGCATAAGTAGTTCCTTTTCAAATTGTTCTTAAAAAACAAGTTTCTACTACTCGCGACTTTTCATTGGCATAGGCAGTTCCTTTTTAATAGATTGGTTATCTTGATTACTGCTCGCCAACATCGCATAGTCGCCAAGTCTGGTTAAGGCACAGGTCTGCAAAACCTGGATCCCCAGTTCGAATCTGGGCTATGCGTCCACCAAATAGTTCCGAAAGGAGGTAGATAGAAATGACACTTGACATCAATATCAAGTCCACTGAGGACGCTGAGAAGTTGAGCGCCGTAGCGTGTAAAACTCCCGATGTGCTTTGGGCACACTCCACTGATGGCATGATTATGGTGGATTGCCGTTCCTTACTTGGTCTTTTCACTCTTATTGGAAAGCCCTGTCATTTGGTGGCCGAGGACACTACTTCTCCTAAGACATTGACTAAGGTGGCAAGGAGAGCTGGCGTAGCGATTAACTAACTACGCCGCAGTAGCTCAATGGAGGAGCCACGGTCTTCTAAACCGTTGGATGTGGGTTCGAGTCCCATCTGCGGTTCCAACAAAGCCAGGGGATGCTTTAAATCCCCATACTTGCCTCGATAGCTCAGGAGGTAGAGCGAGGGACTGAAAATCCCTGCGTCGGTGGTTCGACTCCACCTTGAGGCACCAGCGAGGCCGACCCCGCGGCCGAGGACGAGAAAGTTCAAAGTGGCTCGAGACACACTGGGTTTGCATGGCCTGCGGGTTGGAGCCATGACTATTTTCTGAAAGCACGGCCGGCAAGTAGGAAAATATCCCGCACTTTATGTTTCCGTAGCTCAATTTGGTAGAGCAAGTGACTCTTAATCACGAGGTTCAGGGTTCAAGTCCCTGCGGAAGCACCAGCCCGACGGGGCATTATAGACGCGGCAAAAGGAGCAAATCCTAACCTGCTAAGTATTGTGGCCACTTTACTGCGCAGTCCGTATGCACTATGGAAGTTAGTGGAGTCGGATAGGGTTGGATAGGGAAGCCAGAGATTGTACCGCCAGTCAAAGGCCAAAGCGAAGAGCGATACCCGATATAAAAATCTATTGCTTATATGTTGTGAGTAGCTTAATGGTAGAGCACCTCGTTGTGGCCGAGGCAGGTGTGGGTTCGAATCCCATCTTACAACCCATAAAGGCGCCAAGAGCCTTAAGGCCAAGTTGAAGCGGCTTTGTATAGCGCTGTGCAAAGAGATCGGCTGGCTTGGAGATACAATCTGGAGTGGCGAAAAGGGCCCGGGGATGGAGGCTAACGACCTCGTTAAAAATTAGGTTAGCACCGTATGGAGTGGTGTGATAATTGGTAGTCGGCATGATTGGAAATCATGTGCTCTGAAATACGAGTTGCAGGTTCAAGTCCTGTCCACTCCGCCATCGCCGGTGAAGTCTGGAGACCGATGAGTTTCAAGTTAAGGACAGAGGCGGATGCGTTGTGCTGAGAACGCAATATAAGTACTCGGGTAATGCTGCTGATCCAGAATGCAGCGGGGGGCGACGCTGCTGACAGTCGCTGTTATGTCCCGGTAGCTTAGTCGGAGAAAGCGTATGGCTACGAACCATAAGATCGGGGGTTCGAGTCCCTCTCGGGATACCATTCTGGAAGGAGAATTAGTATGAACTTCTACAAAGTTACTGTTAAGTGCTATGATGCACAGCACGCATACTTCTATCATCACTGCATTCTCGCCGCACATACTCGATACGAGGCCATGTGTCACTTTATGACAGCAATGGCCCTCCCCAATCCGCCCTTCGTCTTGGGTGAAGGTGAGTACATCGACGATATGTCTGCACGCGAGTGCGAGGAACTTGACTCTCAGGTCATCTTCTGCAGTGATGGCTCTATTAGCATCGAGGTATTGCCATGAATTTGTTTGAAGTAACTGCTGTTCTCCGTTCAGAAATCATGTTCCAAGGCGGCCTGGGTAATCACCTAATGCAGCCAAGCGGCTCTTTCGCTTCTTGCCCAATTACCTACATTACCCAAGCCGATTCCGCAGACGCCGCTCTCTCAAAAGTGTGGCGGCACATCACGCAAGACCCCAATCAAGTAGTCATGTCAATCAGTGTCATTCCTCTTTCAAACGCTTACTTTCTTCCGTAATTTGACATAAAAAAATTTTTATGATATAATTATTATAGAAAGTGAGGGATGAAAGATGATTAGAGATGGCCTTTGTTATCGTCTGGCAACTGAAATGTACATCAATGATTGCTCTTTAGCGCAAGCGTGTTTCGTCTACGGTATCGAAACCGATTATCTTTCTGACGCCGAAATCTACCACATCTATGACCTTGTGGAAGATTTCGAGTGGGATTGGCCGTAAATACCGGATTAGTCTAATGGCAAAACACTCGGCTCTGACCCGAGATTTGTTGGTTCGAGTCCAGCATCCGGTGCCATGAGAGATTGGCGTTCAAGGCGTGGTAGCCGAGGCAAACAGTTTGGGCATCCTGGTTTCGACTGGGTATGTACCGGAACCTGAAAAGGTTCTACCGTGCTGACTACGGGGAATGGAGTTCCGGCCGAGTCAATCTCTCTTTCATATGCAGTCGTGGCGCAATTTGGCAGACGCGCTGTCTTCAGGTGGCAGATGTTGTGGGTTCGAGTCCCACCGACTGTACCAGGTCATATTAGATGGCCTCCTTGGTTTTTGGTATTAGGTTCTTGCAGGAAACCTAAATCCTGCAAGATATGCGGGTGTGTATGCAGTTGGTAGACATAGCGGTCTCAAAAGCCGCCGCCTTAAATGGCTCGTAGGGTTCGAATCCCTCTGCCCGCACCAAAGGGTACCGTTTTCCTTGCGGAGAACCCGCTAAACGGCGGCAGGGATGTCGTTAGTAAGGGGACTGGATTTTTAAGACCTACTGGCTCCACAGTGGCGATGGCAAGTTAGTCAGTCTTAAATGAGGAAACTGGAGAGACTCTACCTTACAATCCATTATATGTGCGTGTGCTGGAATTGGTAGACAGGCCAGCTTGAGGTGCTGGTGTTTCGGCGTGCGGGTTCGAGTCCCGCCATGCACACCAACTGGCCATTGTGCCCGCGCCCATGCGTTAGTTGGGTGTTTGTTCAGGCAACTACACTAAATAAGTAGCCTCCGGTGGTTTCCGGCCGCTTCCATCGCACATAAATAAAGCGGTTTTTATATGGTGCCGTAGTTCAGAAGAGTAGAACGCCAGCCTGTCACGCTGGAGGTCGTGGGTTCAAGTCCCATCGGCATCGCCAGAGTGGTTTCCGGTTCCACACTTATTGCTGGGGAGCAACACTTCCAACCACAACCCTCGGGGAGTGCCCAAAGCGTAAGAAAAAGACGGTAGGGTTCATTCCCAATTCCAGTATCCCTGTAAGTGAAAGGATTCGCGGCCGAGTAGCAAATGGAATTGGCGTCAAATCGGTCTGGCCAGAGCAATCCGGCGCGTAAGTCCGGAGGGGAGTGTTTCCGTGGCTCCCCACATATATGGTCCCGCGGTCGAATTGGCTTAGACGCCGGCCTTTCACGCCGGAAGTTGGTGGGTTCGAATCCCCCCGGGATCACCAGTAACTATAAGCCAACGGAGAAAAGGAGAAGTATGAATACAGGAGTAGAAATTGTCAATGCCCTCTTTGAGCATTTGGGCATGGCAGTCTCTGTAACGGCAGAGACAATCTCGGAATGGTGGCCAATCTTGGTCTCCAAATGGGCGGCCCTTGAAATCAGCACTTCATGTGTTTGGCTGGCGCTCGGTTTGGTATTCGTTATCGTCGCCATTATCGTTTTGGCGAAGATGGCTCATGCTTATACCCATTATCAGGACTCCAAGTTGGATTATGACGAGATTGGCTGTATTTGCTTTGTCGCTCTTTGCGCACTGGTTATCGGCCTTATCCTCATCATCTGCCAAGCATTGGACATTGTTTCCGCGATTACTTTCCCCGAGAAGCTCATCTTCGATTATGTAACCGATATGCTCAACTAAAAGGAGGACATTCAACATGAACAAGAAGAACAACAATTTTGCTCAGAAGCTGGCTACCACCCATGGCACCTTCAATTCCTTTTCTGCGCTGGCCGACGCGCTTGGCGTAAAGGCGCCCGAGAAGCGTGAGCCTCGCCCCATCAAGTGTAAGGTGTGCGGCGGTGAGATGACCCGTGCCGGCAACTCCAATGTGTGGGTTTGCAACAACGAGGTCGAGAAGAAGGTCACGCGCAACGGTGAGGAAGTCACCGAGAAGCGCACTTGCGGTAACTACACTATCCGCAAAAACATCGCCTAAGCGGCGTTTGCCCACCCGAAAGGGTGGGCTTTTTCTTTTGACATAAAAAAATTTTTATGGTATAATATATATAGAAAATGAGAAAAGGAGATTGAGCATGAAACTCTCGGAGTTGAAGGAGATTATGGATATGCTTAACCCCAACTGCGAGGTTGTGGTGCTTAAGCCCAATACTCCAAGCAATAAAATCCCGATGGGATTTCACATTGAACCGGACAAAAAGGAGGACTCTAATAATGAAAGCACTGATTGTCGTTGATGCTCAGAACGATTTCGTGACTGGGCCGCTGGGCACCAAGGAAGCTCAGGCCGCTATCCCCAATGTCAAGAAACTGATTCAAGAGATGAGTAATAAGGATACCGTCGTCATCGCTACTCAGGATACCCACTGTGAAAATTACCAGTACACGCTGGAGGGACAGAAGCTGCCCGTCGAGCATTGTCTGCATGGCACTCGTGGCTGGGAAATTGTCAAAGAGGTTAAGGATGTACTCGGCGATTATGTTCCCTTGGAAAAGCCCACCTTTGGTGCTTTTAGCCTTATCTCTAATCTGATCGGGGCGTCTAAAAATCCGATTGAGGAAATCCACATTTGCGGCTTCTGCACCGAAATCTGCGTGATGGCAAACGCCGTCATCCTGCGAGCTGCTTTTCCCAATACCCCTATCTATATTCATGCAGATGCCTGCGCCGGCGTTACTCCTGAGTCCCATAACGCCGCTCTGACCGTATTCGCCGCTCAGCAGATGGAGGTAGTCAGATGATTTATGTTGAAGGCTTTGAAGTAAACTTTGGTTGGTTTCCCGACGGCACTCCCGCGCTGACCGACCTCGGTCCTTTCTTTGACATCCTCGACGAGATGGAGCGCACCTTTGATGCCAACGGCAATAAGGCTTGGTATTTTACCGAAACCCTCTCTATTGCCTGGATCTTCGGCAACTACTCCGAGATGCCGATTATTGATATGCTCACTCGGCATATCAAAGACCTTGGCTATAAGGTTGAGCTGACTATGCCCTATATTCCCAATGCGCGGATGGACCGCAAGAAGAACCGCATCACCGAGGTCTTCACTCTGAAATACTTCGCCGAGTGGCTCAACTCTCTCGGCTTTGAAAGAGTCATCGTGCTCGACCCCCACTCTCCCGCTTCCTATATGATTGACCGCATGGAAACTATGGATGTGCGGTCTTTCCATCAGCAGGTTATTGATGAAGTCAAGCCTGACTACATCGTATTCCCTGACAAGGGCGCTCAGGAGAGATATGTCAACTCTATCCCTGGCTATAAGTTCTTCTATGGCCAGAAGGTTCGCAACTGGAAAACCGGCAAGATTGAGGGTCTCGACATTATCAATCCTGCCTGCGTACCGGCCAGCGAATACAAGGGCAAGAAAGTCCTTGTCATCGACGACATTTGCTCTCGCGGCGGCACCTTCACCTATACCGCCCTTGAGCTGGAAAAGATGGGCTTCGGCGAGCTGACTCTCGCTATCACCCATTGTGAGCCAACCATCGAGCTTGGTGATGTGTTCAAACATTACGCCAAGGTTTACACCACCGACTCTATGCACTACGCGCTTCAGACCAAGAAGGGCGACGCCGCCAAGAAAATTCGCGTTATTCCCTATAACGCCCAGTATCCTTATGGCGGCAAGATGACCGTTGATGAAATGAGAGATACCTGTAACCTGCCTGCAAAAGAAGAGAGGGGTTGTGCTGGATGAGAAACTTTTTCGCTATGTTCGCCGCTGACTA
>ERZ827478.86-NODE-86-length-100305-cov-32.070933_pt1 | contig 100305 bp, 91 predicted proteins | sample MGYA00519705_ERZ827478 | MGnify/ENA primary metagenome ERZ827478 (study PRJEB31778, sample SAMEA3449318) | human gut metagenome | biome: human gut; feature: human-associated habitat; material: faeces | place: United Kingdom | collected 2010/2012 ...
ATTTGTTGAATTCTGCATACTTCACCTCCTCGATTCTTAAAATGGCCTATTTTGTATGGTGTCCAGTCCCAAAGACCAGGAACAGGGCAACCACACAGAGAAGCAGGCCCATCCAATTCCGGTCTACGATCAGCTTGATCACCGCCGCAAGCAGCAGACCGCCCACCAGGAGCACAACGCCGTTCATTCAGCGTCCTCCCGAGGCATATTTCCCCATGTTGATGTCCAACACCCCTCTGGGCGGCTGGATCAGGGCGTCCTCATACTGGCACTTCCACTGAATCTCCCGGCACATCTGGCCATCCGCCACGCCGTCTATGGTTTCCCCATCCTGAATGGGGTTATCATGCTCCAATATGTACGATGCCACATTGTAGGCGTGGTTTACCACCCAGTTGGGGTCCATGCCGTGGAAGTGGTACTGGAGGTCGGGCAGGAGCAGGGTGCTCATACCCACCGTGTCGATGAGCATATCCTCCGTACCCTCAATGTTGAAGAAACGGACATTGACGCCAAAGCGGATGAAGCGATCCGAGCCCTCGATCTGATGGGAACGCACATCCTCCGCCAGAAACAGCTTGCCGCAGTTCTGGAAATAGAACGCCTCACAGGTAGGGTACAGCTCCGCCAGAGCCTCCAAAAAGTCGGCATCCAGATTGGCACGCTCCAGCGCCGGAAGCGCCGCTGCCAGCATATCGGTGGCTACCACCTGATATTTGCACTCCCGGAAGATCCGCTCCCGGTCCTCCTGGCAGTCCCACATCTGGCTCATCAGGAAGGCATCAAAGCCTTTGCCCTTGAACTTGTCGCATTTCATCACCATCAGCTGCACCGGGCATTTTCCGTCCTTGAACTCTGCAATATGCTCCTGTGCGGCAAAGCCGGCCATTTTCTTATCATAACAGAAGCACTCTGTTGATCCAATGTGCTTCTCCATTACGGCAGTCATTTTTTCTTTATCCGGCATTTCTACCGGCTCTTTGAACAGCATCTGAATGAGATAGGGGCCACCGGGCTGGGGGCCTTTTTTGTCGTTCAGGTTTTGCTGGAAGGCTTTATTGCTCATTTGGTTTCCTCCTTCTTTTCTGGGAACAGTTTCCACCGAAACTCCAGCTCTTTCTGGACAAACTCTTTCGGCAGGCCGCGGGGGTTGGCGATGAGATACCATACCCGAAAGGTGCGCTTCTCCGGGTCTGTTTCCTGCCGGTAGAGCTGATAGCCCGCCTCATCCTCCTGTGTCCACTGTCCTGCCTGCCGCTTGGCCTGCACAAAGGGTTCCACCACCTGGTCCAGTTCCTCTTTGGTGCGGCTTGAGGCCCAGGCATGATCCACATCATTGGCGTGGGAGAGGTGGAACAACATCGAACCCATCCAGTTTTTTGCCTTGTGTTCAGGTGTTCCGCGCAATTCTGCCTGACGGCGGTACTCCTCCATCTGCTCCGCCGTTCCGTACCGTTCCACCATCTGCTCCCGCACATGGATGCACCAGCTGTAATCCCCCGGCTGGATAAAGGGGGCGCAGACCGGCTGGAGCGCCTCTGCTGGGTCCACCTCAAAGCGGTCGATAAAGTCGAGGTAGTGAGCTTTGATCAGGGGCAGAAAGGTGTCCAGCAACCTGGTGTTCAGCCGCAGGTCCTCTGTCAGCATCCGAAAGAATGAACCGCCTGTTGTCGGTTCTATTTTGAAAGAGTAGAGCCGATCATCTCCCTGCTTAATGATACAGCTGAAGCCCACCTCCACATTTCCATAGCCGATTTCGTAGTCTATGTAGTTGTAGCGGCTCCGGTCAAACCAGACCTGATAGGTCAGGCCGTTTTTCATTTTCTTTTTGAAGTCGCCTTTTTTCAGCCGCTTCCAGCCCTTTTCCTCCAGGCCCAGGCCGTTCCACAGGTAGTCCAGAAGCTCCTGAAATATATCTGCCGGGCGTTTTTGCTCTTTTGAAGTCATAATATTAAACTTTCAAATCATACAAATAAAAACAGCAAAGTATCATATCTATTCCTCTTCCGTCAACAGGTCATCCAACGGGCTTTTGATATTGCTTTTGAATGTATCAGCTATATGTACATATCTTTCCGTTGTCTTAATGTTGTTATGTCCCATAAGCTCCTTTACAATCTTAATGTCCGTGCCTTGCTCCAGTAGATGCGTGGCAAAGGAATGACGTAACAGGTGAGGATAAATACGTTTTGTTATGCCGGCTTCAAGTGCGGCAGCCTTCAAGCGTTTCGATATGATGCTTTCCGTGAAAGGCTCTCCCGGCCTGCGTTCAAAGAACCAAACTTTCGGTCTGTACAGTCGATTGTATTCTGCCAACTTCTTCATCAATGGTTTGGACAGCAGGGTATAGCGGTCTTTCCTGCCTTTTCCCTGTCGCACCCGGATCATAAAACGTGACTCACTGATGTCTCCGGGTTTCAAATTCAAAAGTTCACTGATTCTCAACCCGGCGGAATAAAGTATGGAAAACACACAGAAGAAGCGCAGGTCTTTCGCTGCCACATCGAGTATCCGCTTGATTTCCTCCTTGCTCAGCACGTCGGGCAGGGTCTTCTCGCGCTTGGCACGGTTCACCTTGTAGCACCGCCGTTCCTGACCGAGCACTTTCTCGTAGTAGAACTTGATGGCGTTGATGCGCTGGTTCTGCTGGCACGAGGATATGTTCCGCTCACGGATGAGATACAGCAGGTAGCCGTTTATCTCGTCGGACGTGATAGCCTTTACATCCCGCTCCCGGAAGTGCTCCTGAAAATCCCGGAAGTAACCGGTATATACCCGTACCGTGTGGTCGCTGTAACGCACCTGACGGAGCTTCTCCAGATAGCCGGCGGGCAGCGGCGGACGGCTGTCCTCCTCTTTCCGGGGCGTGTAGCCCTTTATGGCGGAGTAGTCGATGAACGCCATCTTCACATAGCGGTCGAAGAACTCCGCAAGCACGAAGCTCTCTTCCGGCAGATAAGCCCTGCCGCCGACAAGCTGCACGCCTTCCTCCTTCGACAGCGGCAGGCGCAGGCCGTCGTGGTCGAAGCTGACTTCGATGAACTTCCTGCCGTGCCGGACGGTCGGCAAAAGTTTTATTCGGGGTTTATTCTGATATATTTCCATAATGAACCGCTTTTAATGGTTGTCCGGAAGCTATGCCTCCGCATGGGATTCCCTTGCCCGGCACATAACAACATCCGGCGGCATTCAGGCACGGGAAACCCGTTGAGTGAATACCGCCGGACATGGCTTTTCCTCCGCTTTGCTTTTGAGAAGGAAGAGGGCAATGGGATATGGATAGGGGGCAGCGATGCGGATGGTCAGAACCGGTTCCTTGGGGAAAATCCGCAGCAGGAAACGGCACGCGGCAGAAGTCCGTCCCCGGCGGGACGGATACGGCTGCTCCCTTGTATGTCGTCGTTTCTCTTGCCATGATATGCTTTCCTATTAAAATTAATCCTGTTCATCGCATTCAATTTGGGGGCGCACAGCCCCTATACCGCTCCAAAGTTAAACAATTCCATTGAAAACGGAAGAAAAAACCGCCGTTTTTTTGCTGGTCTCACAGATTTTTCTTATAATACCCCGCGCAAGACGGGCAAGAATGCTCAGGCGGACAAATCCTTAGAGCGCTATCATAAAAAATTAAAAACGGGAGTGTGTCAAATATAAATTGCTACACTCCCGTCAGGGGGTACTCCGCCTTTCCCGGCTTCCGCTTACAGCTTCACGCCCCGGTACTCCCTGTGTTCTATCCCCGGACTGCCTATGATGACATGGCTGCGGATATAGTCATGCGCTGCATCGTCCGGCTTCGGCACATGTTCCGCTTTCGGCATTGTCTGACCGCCCTGTTCATGCCCCTGACCGGGCGTTTCCTCTTGCTTGGGTGCCAGCTCCAGCTGTATCTTGCGGTCGAGGGCGGCAAGTTCGGATTTCAGTTGTTTCAGCTCATCCTCTTTCTTCCATGTTTTGCCCGCTATCTCCCGCAACTGCGGTATCTCGCGCTCCAGCGCTTCGTTTTTCGCCTTGTACTGCTCGATGACAGAGGGTATCTTCTCCAGCGCGTTCAGGAAGTTCACGGCGGCGGCATGGGTATCCGCCATTGCCAGATGCCCGTTGTTGTAGGTGTACTTGTAGTTCCCTTCCACGAAAAAGCGGTTGTCGGTGAACTCCAGCCCATCGCTGAGTGTCCGTTCGCTCACTACCTTGACGGGGAAACCATACAGCTCGCCGATGCGCTTGGGCTGACCGCCCGTCGTGGCGTTCTTGGCTATCTCCTGCAACCGCTTGCCGATGGCCTTCTCGTCGGTGGTGTCCAGCCCGTCAATCTTGATAGGATTGAGCCGGTTGCCCTCCTTGTCAGTCTGTACGGCGGCGGTGAACTTCTCCCAGTCCTCCGTCATGCCGGCAATGACCGCTTGGTTGTTCCTAAGCGCCGAGGTCTTGCTCTCCAGTTTCAACTCCGAATCCCGCTTGCCCTTATGGAACGACTTGCGTTCGCCCTCCAGCGAGGCGATTTTCTTTTCGAGCTTCGCCTTGTCCAGCAAGTCCGTGTTGCCGGAGAGTATCGCCATGTACTCTGAAAAGTTCATGCCCGACTTCTCGTCCATCGCCCCCTCGTCGATGGTTCGTGCGCCCAACGCGCCGGACTTCAACTGCGAGATGAACGTCTGCTTGCAATGCAGCAGGTTAAACTTGTAGCTGTCCAGCGACTTCTCCACCGCATAGATAATCACGTCCACCTTGTTGTCCGCATACAGCTTGGCAATCTCGTTGCCTTTCCGTACTGCCCGTCCGTCACGCTGGGCGAGGTCAGACGGGCGCCACGGCGTGTCGAGGTGATGGATTGCCACCGCCCTCCTTTGGGCGTTCACGCCCGTGCCGAGCATACTCGTCGAGCCGAACAGCACACGCACATAACCGCTGTTCATCGCCTCTATCACCGCCTTCCGTGCCTTCTCGTTCTTGCACTCCTGTATGAAGCGGATTTCATGGGCGGGTATGCCGTAGTCTTCCACCAGCTTGCGCTTGATTTCGGTGTACACGCTCCAGCCGCCACTGGGCTGGAATGTGCCCAAATCCGAAAAGACGAACTGTGTCCCTTTTTGCGCGTCGTACTTGCGGTAATACTCCGCTATCGTCTTGGCACAATGGCTCGCCTTGTTGTCGGGGTGGTCTTCGTAATTCGGGTCTATCATACGCATATCCAATGCCATTTTCCGTGCGTAGTCCGTGGCGATGAGCATCTTCGCCTTCTCCTCCGTTTCCGAGAGTGGCGGTCTGCCCAATATCGTCGCGTCGCCCGACTTGGCGAACTGCATCAGCTTTTCGATAAACGCCTCTTGGTCGGGTGTGGGCGGTATGTGGTGCAGTATCTCGTTCTTCTTCGGACGGTCCACGCCCACGTCCTCCGCCGTGCGGTAGTCGGTTATCTCGTTGTAGAACGCCGCCAGCTCCGGCACCTTGATGAAATAGCGGAAGCGTTCCTTCTGCACGATGTTGTTCGTCACGTTGAACTCGAAATCGGTCGTTTTCTTGGCGAAGATGGCCGCCCATGCGTCGAAGCAGCGGATGTCCTGCTTCTCCAGCGCCTTCGGGCGCAGGTATTTGAACAGCAGGTACAGTTCCGTCAGCGAGTTGCTGATGGTCGTGCCAGACAGGAATGTCGCCCCCAAGTCCCTGCCCGTCCTCTCCTGTATGGTGCGGATGGCGAACAGCAGGTTCAGCGCCTTCTGGCTTCCCTCGGAGTTGCCCAGCCCCGCCACACGGTCATGGCGCGTGTTGAACGTCAGGTTCTTGAACTGGTGGCTCTCATCGACAAAGAGGTGGTCGATGCCCATCTGCTTGAAGTCCACCACGTCGTCCGTGCGTGACTTGATGGCGTGTTCCACCTTTTCGAGCTTCGCCTGAAGGTTGATTTTCCTTTTCTCCAGCCCCCTGAGCATCGCCCTTGACACGTCCTTGCCCTGCTGACGCAGCACTTCGAGGTTTTCCTCCACCGAGTCCAGCTCCGCCTGCAAGATGCGCTGCTGCAACTCCGGCGACTGCGGTATCTTTCCGAACTGGTCATGCGACATGATGACGCAATCCCAGTCGTTGTTCTTGATGTCGTTGAAGAAGCGCACCCGGCTGGCGGCTGCAAAGTCCTTCTCCGACGCATAGAGGATGCGGGCGTTGGGATATGCCCTGCGGTAAGTCTCGGCAATCTCCCTCACGTTGGCTTTCAGACCGGTAATCATCGGCTTGTGTACGAGTCCCAACCGCTTCATTTCATGCGCTGATACGCACATTATCAAGGTTTTACCGGTCCCAACCTCGTGGTCGGCTATCCCGCCGCCGTTCTGTTTTAGCATCCAGATGCAGTCCTTCTGCGAGGGGTACAAGTCCTGTATTCCCAAGCCTTTCAGGTCCAAGTCCGGGAACTTTTGGTGCGAGCCGTCGTACTTCGGGCGCACGAAGCAGTTGAACTTGTTGTTGTACATGTCCGTCAGCCGCTTCTTGAACTCCGGCGACTGTTCCTCCAGCCACTCCGTGAATCCGTTTCGTATCTCGTCAATCTTCGCGTTGGCGAGCTGTATGCCCTCGCTGTCGCGCACCTTGATGTCGTTGCCATGCTCGTCCTTGCCGACGGCCTTCATCATGTCCGGGCAGGTGTTGTGCAGGGCGTGTTTCAGCAGGTTCATGCCGTCGTAGTGGCGGTAATAGCCCTTCACCAGAAATTCGTCCGTGATTTTCATTGTCTTGTGGCTGCACGCCACCGCATACTCGTCGATGTTTTCCGAATAGGTTATCCGCACCTCCGTGTCGAACAGGCGGCTCATGTAGGCGGCATACACGCCCGTGGGTATCCACCGTTCCCCGAAATTGAAATCCAAGTCCTCAAACGGTATTTGTTCGGGTATGCTTTCGCGCAATGCCGCCAATGACTCCTGCGCCTGCGGCAGCATCCCGTGCCCTTCATTTTCCTTTATCCAGTCTTCCACGTCGGCGGTCTTCTGCACCACGTTCCCTGCGATGAAGTGGTCGGCTATCTCGTAACCGTCTGCCAGCGGATTGTAGAACACCCTGCCTTTCAGGGCTTCGAGCATCTCCGATTGCGGCAAATCACAAAGCGACTCCATGTAGGGCAGGTTCACGCCGCCGTACAGGTTAAGCGAGGCGGACAGGGCTTCTTCGGGCGATTCCACTTCGGCAAGTGTTTCCTGCGAGAAGGAAACGGGATGGTCGAAGATGTCCGCCTTGACGAACTGCCCGTTCTCGCCACGCTCCAGCGAGAGCATGTTGCGCCCCGAAGCGTCCATCAGGATGAGCTTGGCGTTGTGCTTGGCGTTCAGGTTGCTGTAGCGCATGACAAACTCGTCATAGTAGGTGTTCAGGTTGCGGCGCAGCAAGGCGTTTTCCTCGTGGTTTTCCGCTTCGTGGGTGTAGAGCCGCTCGTAGGTGTTTCGCAGGTCGATGTACAGTTGTGCCTTCTGCGCCTGCATCCCCTCCATGTCGAGCGGCTGGAAGGTCGCCCCGTACTTGGTGACATCCTTCAGCACCCCGATTTGGAAGCGGACGCCGCCGGTATGTTCCCATACCAGCGAGCCTTCCTTCAGGTGCGGCTCCATAATGCCCTTGAACGGACGGGGCATCATCGCTTCCTCTTTCCTGCGCTGCCGTTCTTCCGGTGTCAGGGCTGCTTCCTCCTCCCGCATCTCCCTTTCCACACGCTCAATCCGTCTTCTTCCCTCTGCCTCAAAGCCGTTCTCTACCGGATAGGTCGGGCGCACGGACGAGGATTGTTCCGTTTCCCTCGCCTGTACCTTTTCTTTTTTCGTCTCCGACAGCCCTGTCGTTTGCTTGGCGGCATTGGCATCCATTTTTTCCTTTCCCATCCGGCGCAGTTCGGCACGCCTTTCGGGTGTGAGTGACATCATCATCTCATAGAATCCGTTGATGGGCGGGTTGGTTTCCCAGTCCAGACTGCGGTAAACGGCATCCTCCGGGTCATCGTCTTCGGCTGGGGCGGTAGCGCCTTCAGGATTTCCGTGCATGGGTATTGGCTCTTCGTGCCGGCTTTCCGGCATTCCGCTCGCCTCTTGACGGATGATTTCCTCCATCTCCCGTACCTCTTCGGGGCTGATGGCAGGAGCCGTTTCCGCGCTTCTGCCTCTTGCCGCTTCATTTTCTTTTTCCGCCGTTATTCTCTGCCCGTCAGCAGGCATCGGGAACAATGACGGTTGCACCGGCTTCCGGCGTTTGGACTTCGCTCCTTTCTTCCTCTCCGGTTTCAGTCCCCGTTCCGCCAATCTGCGCTCCTCCTGCGTGTAGCCGAACAGGTCGTACAGGTCCATTACAGGAGCCTCGTGCTGTTTCGTTTCCGCTCCCTGCGCTACGGCTCTCATCGGCTGTACCGGATTCCCTTCTCTTTTCGTCTCCGTCTGTTCACCCGTATCCGTCAGGGCATTTTCTTTTTTCACCTCTGTACCCTGCCCGGCAGCAGTTTTGATGTTATTTTCTCTTTTCAACTCCGCTTCTTGCCCGGCAACCTGCCTGATGTCATTTCCTTTTTTCGCCTCCGCCTGTGCAGGCTGTACGACAATTGCCTGCCGGGGTTCCTGCCTTTCCCCCTTGACACCATTGTAGCGTTCCAAGTCCAGCCGTGCCGACAGGTCCGCCGACAATATCCGGTACAAGTCCGTGGCGATACCCTCCACGCCGCCGCTGTGCGTATAGACCATAGCGGGTTTGCCGTAGGGGTCGGTATCCCTTTTCGCGTCGGTATGGATGATGTATTCCGGGTGGTCAAAAAAATACCCGTTGGTGGAAATTCCCGTATGGTTGTTCTTTACGACATCGCCCAACCTCTTGTCTTCTTCGGAAAGTTCCTCCTTGCCCTCGTTCTTTTGCAGGATAATCAGGTCACACCCCACCTCCGTGTTGGCATTGTCCGTGAACAGGTTGTTCGGCAGGCGGATGGCGGACACCAGATCCGCCTTTCTCATCATCATGTAGCGTGTGCCGCCGTTGCCCTCCGTATCCAGCACGCCCTGCGAGGTGATGAATGCCACGATACCGCCGTCACGCACCGCGTCCAGCCCTTTCAGAAAGAAATAGGTATGCACCTTCCTTGCCGCTATCTTTTTGAATACCGAGCCATTGGTGTATTCCGGGTCGAACACGGCTATATCCCCGAAAGGGATGTTGGAGATGGCAAGGTCAAACCGGTTCAGGAACGGCTTTTCTATCTTCTCGAAGCCTTCCGTGCGTATCTTCTGCTGCGGGTACAGGTGTCCGAGCATCTTGCCCGTCAGCAGGTCTTTCTCGAAAGCCATGACCTCCGCCTGCGGATTGTCCGACAGTACCGGGGCGATGAACGCGCCCATGCCCGCCGACGGCTCCAGCACGAGCTTCGGGCGCACCTTCTTGTCGTGGAGCACGTCCACGATGGTGTCCGTGATGGCTTGCGGCGTGTAGAACGCCGTCAGCACCGAGGCTTTCAGCGAGTCCACATACCGCTTGTACTCCGTTTCGTCCCTGCTGTTCTCACGGATGATACGGTGCAGTTCCACCGTCGGGGCGAACAGTTCGAGGTCGGACTTCACCCAATGCACGGCATCCGCCAGTTCCTTTGCCGGGTTCAGGATGCACTTCAGCCCTCCGAAGCCGCAGTACCGCTCCAACAGCGCACGTTCCCTTTCCGTCGGGGTGCGCCGTTCCCGGTCAAGCGTGAACGCCGTGCGTACCGCCTCGATGTTGTCCCTCAGCTTCTGTTTCCTATTGAACGCCATAGGACTCCAGATAAAGCATGACGGTTCCGACCAGCTCCGTGTAGAGCAGGTCATGCGCGGGTGACAGGGCGAAGGTGTCATCCGACGTGTCGTAACCGGCAAACAGGTTGTTCAGGTGGGGGTAGAGCCTGCGGCAGAACGGTTCACGCTCCTGTTCCGCCACCTCGTCGGCAAACTCTCTCTCCACGACCTCCGTCAGCAGGGCGTAGGGAGAGAAGTGCAGCCCTTCGAGCAGCACGCGCATGGCTTCCTCGTGGGCGTCCTCCACCGTGCCGCCCGCCAGCCTTTCCTTCTCGAAGGTGGCGGTGGCGGCTTCTTCGCGTCCGGCAATGAAACCGGTATCCGATGCTTTGTCAGGATGGTATTTTCTCAGGTAGTCCAGCAGGTACAGCCCGTAATAGGACAGTTCCGCCGGAACGGTTTTCTTGTTCTGTTTCATCTTTTTATGGATTTAGTGGATAAATGATTATAGATATGTCCGTTACTCTTTTCACCGGCTGTGTGAGGCTGAGCCCGCCGACCTGTACCTCTCTTTTCGCCGGCTTGTCCGGCAAATGCCGGAAAGGAAGAAAAAAGGCACCCGGTATCCCTCCGAGTGCCGCCACTAAATCCATGTAAATAAACAGTATCAACGAATTGAAACAGATTATTACATGAATCAGTGGCAAAAGTAATGCAAATCGAGGGGAGAACAAAATAAGTTCGCTTATTTTTATTCCGAGATGCTGCTTACTTTATCAAAAAGTAGTCATTTATTTTCTTCTTCCTTTCATGTTTGTCCCTTTTCTTGTTCTTTTCGCCTCCGGAAACTCGAACACGGTGTTGAAATCCGCGTCGAAGGCGACCGCCGCGCTGAACGGCTTGCCCTGCTTGCTCTTGAAGCCGCTGAGGACACCCGTCCTCCCTTTTGCCAGCAGGTCGGTCATTTCCGTGTCGGTGAGCGTCCTGCCCGCTATCTGCCGGAACACCGGCAAGGCGCAGTCCGGGTTGTCGCAGCGCACCACCTTGCCGTAGAACTGCATCGTGCCCGTGCCGCACTTGGGGCAGGCGCAGCCCGATGCCTTGTGACCGAAGATTTTGTCGCAGGCGAGCAGTTCGGTGGTTATCTTGCGGGTGTAGCCCTCGATGTCGTGCAGGAAAGCCTCGTGCGGCGTCCTGCCTTTTTCTATCTCCGCCAGTTCCGACTCCCAACGCCCGGTCATTTCCACGTCGGCGATGTCCATGCCTTTCACGATGGAATACAGGGCAAGCCCTTTCTCCGTCGGCATGAGCGACTTCTTCACGCGCACCAGGTACTCCCTTTTGAGCAGGGTCTCGATGATGGCGGCACGGGTGGCGGGCGTGCCGATGCCGCAGTCCTTCAACGCCTGCCGCGCTTCCTCGTCCTCCACGCCCTCGCGTCCGGCGGTCTCCATTGCCGCCAGCAGGGTGCTTTCCGTGTGCAGCGGCTTCGGACGGGTCATGCCCGAACTCATCGTGCAGCCGTTCATCGCCAGCGTGTCGCCCTCCTTCCAGTCGGGCAGTACGGTGTCCTCCCTGTCCTCGCCATAGACCGAACGCCAGCCCGCCTTGCGGACGATGCACCCTTTGGCTTCAAACGCCACGCCTTCGCACTCCGCACGGACGGTGGTCGTGTCCTTGACGCACTCCGGGGAGAACGCTTCTATCATGCGCCCCACAATCATGTCGTAGATGAGCTGCTCGTTCTTGTAAAGAGCCAGCGGACGGTTCGGGGTCACCAACAGCGCATGGTGGTCGGTCACTTTCGATGCGTCCACGCTGCGGCGGTTCAGTTCGCCCATATCTGCAATCTTCTCCGCAAAGGACGAATGACCTACCAGACGGTCGAACAGCGCAGGCACTTCGTCAAACACGTCCTCCGGGATGTAGCGGCTCGACGTTCTCGGATAGGTGACGAGCTTCGCCTCATAGAGCTTCTGCACGAGGTCGAGCGTCTGTTCCGCCGTGAAGCCGTGCTTCGTGTTCGCCTCCTTTTGAAGTGTAGTTAAGTCATATAATAATGGAGGGTTCTCCACCTTCTCTTTCTTTTCGACTTTGACAACGGTTGCCGCCATTTGTGCCTTTACCTTATTATATAATGCGGCGGCTTCCTCCTTGTCTTTCCATTTCTCCACCGAGGCGAACTTCACAAGCTCATCCACGCTCACCGACGGAGTGGAGAAATGCAGCTGGTGTACCGGTTCGGGCGTGAAACGCTTGTTCTCCCAGAAACGCTTGCAGACCATCGCCAGCGTGGGTGTCTGCACACGCCCTACGGAATACGTGCCCCGTCCGGCGGCGACGGTCAATGCCTGCGTGCCGTTGATGCCCACCAGCCAGTCGGCTTCGCTCCGGGCTTTGGCGGCTTGGTAGAGGTTGTCGTACTCGTGACCGTCCTTCAGTTCCTTCAATCCCTTGCGGATGGCGGCATCGGTCAGCGAGCTTATCCACAGTCTTTGAAAGGGCAAGGTACAGCCGGTATAGGCATAGAGGTAGCGGAATATCAATTCTCCTTCACGGGCGCAGTCGGTCGCCACGATAATACTGTCGCTCTCGTTCCACAGCTTGGTTATCACCTTAATCTGCTTCACCGCCGCAGCGTCCGCCTTGTAGCCTTTGTCCGTCTTCACCTGACGGGGGATTAACTCGAACCTTTCGGGGATGACGGGCAGGCTGTCACGCCGGAAGCCCTTGATGCCGTACCCGTCGGGCAGGACGAGCTGTACCAGATGCCCCAATGCCCATGTCACGTGGTAGCCGTTTCCGGTGAAATACCCTTCTTCTCTTTTCATTGCGCCGACAATCCGTGCTATCTCACGGGCGACGCTCGGTTTTTCTGCCAATATGGTAATCATGTCTTTTTCTATTTAATCTGTTGATACTTTTGTTTTTTTAGAAGCTGTTTTGAATTTATCGTGCGATGATTTGGGATGAGTTTTTGAGGCATTTTCGCTTCTGTGATGAGGAAGATAGCGGGCTATCTGACGAAGAACAGGAGCGAAAAGGACCAAAAAATTGCCCAAAGCACACACGGAAACGGATACTTCAAGCCAAGAAAAACTTTTTGGAGAAATTCAAAACAGCTTCTTAGATGGAAATGAAACGGGGCACGTCCTTGTCCGTGGGATATGCGGCACAGGGCGGTGTTCAAACCCCGTTTCAATCCGTTGATTATTGTCGGATGGATTTAGTGGCGGCAATCAGGACACCTTCATGCCTTTGGATTTCTTGGTCTGCCGTTTCTGCTGGGTTTCGTCCTTTGGTGCGGTCTGACCCTGCTGCAACGGCTCCTTCACGTGCTTGGTGGCCTCGTTGGTCTTGCCCTCGTTGTTCACGGCAAGCTGCGTCCTGCTCTCGTTCGACGGGGCGACGGTCTGCGCAAGGTCGGGATTCTGCGAGTAGGTCAGCGGACGCCCTTTCTCGAAGCTGAACTTCAGGTACTTCGTGCAGGGCTGCCCTTGGTCGTCCTTCGCGTTGGCAAGCACCACCGTCTTGCCCGCCACGTAATCCTTGATTTGCTGTTCGGTAAATGTGTCGTCTTTCCATTTTTTGATGGGACGGATGCTGCCGTCCTCGTTCGTCCACGAGCGGTTGCGGCGTTGCCGCTTCCCGTCGCTTTCGTTCCCTTGGTTCTGCTGCGTGTCGGACGGGTCATTGTTTTGCCCCCGCCTGCTGTCCGCCAGCCGTTGTGCCTGATTCTGATTTTTCTGTCCCGGCACGAACTCCACATCGCGCTTGTCGGCGTTCACTTGGAGCAGGGCATGGAACTTACGCCCGTTCTTGAGCGTCACTTCCTTGGGCAAGGCAAGCCCGGCACGCAGGATGTCCTTCTCCGCCGATGACACGGGGGTCAGCCCGATTTTGTCCGGGATGCGCACCTTGTTCGCCGGAACATCCACGATTTCATTCGTCAGGCGGTCGATGCTGATGTACGAGGGGCGGAACTCGCCGGTCCTCTCATCCGCCACGCTTACCATCTTGCCCAGATTTCCCGTGTTTTTCAGGTTGTTCCTGTCCTCGTCCGTAAAGGAATAGCCCTTATAGGGAACATCCAGTCTTGGCGCGTCACGGATGAAATGCGGAGTGAGTTTCAGCTTGCCGTCCTCCGTTTTTTGGAACGAGAGGCGGGCTTGCAGCTCGTAGCTCTCGTAGCCGAAGGTCGGCTTCACCGTCACCAGCCCCGTCTTGCCATAGTTCATCAGGGCTTTCAAATCCTTTTCTGAAAGCTTTTCCCTGTCAATGCCGCACTTGCGCAGCTCCTCCCAGTCCACATCGCCGTCCGCTATCAGGTTCTGCTTCTCCGGCTTCTGTTGCTGTTGCTCCTGTGCAGGCTCCTGCACCTGTTCCGTCGGCGTTCCGCCCTCTTGGGACGGCTGTACGCCCTGTTCTTGTTTCAGTTCTTCCATTGTCTCATCTGTTTTTTGTTGTACACTATTTTCGTCAGTATTCTCTTTTTTCGCCTCCTCCGCAGCCAGCTGTTCCACAGCCTCCGTCTCGGCATTTTCTCTTTTCGCCTCCTCCGTTTCCGGGGTCTGTCCTCCGGCAAGCGTTTCCGCCGCCTGTCGCTGGTATTCAGAAGTGTCCACCTTGTGCGCCGCGAGCATTTCCGCATTTGCCGCAGGGTCTTTCAGCAAATCCTTGATGACCGGCAGCACCGCATCTGCCATGTCCGCCGCCACCCGGTAGAAGCCGAAGCGTGTCGGCTCCTTGCACTGGCGGTAGAAGTTCCTGAAGAAGTTATCCACCATGTCGCCGTGTCGGTCGAAGCGCAGGAAGTCCTGCGAGTGTTCCGCCTTTGCTGGAGCCGTCTTCGGATAACCCTTGCTGTCCAGCCCGGCTACTACGCTGATTTCGCCCGTCTTCTCGTCGCGGACGACCAGCACGTCTTTCTCGTTTTTCTTTTTCTGTTCCATTTTTGATGTTTTTTAATTGATAATTAACACTACGGCTTGCGCCGCTTATCCGTTTTCTTGTCGTATCGCTTTCCCTTTGCCCATGTCCGCAAACATTGGGCGGGGCGGACTTCCGGAACTGCCGGCATTTCACCCATACAGCCCCTTTTCCTCTTTTCGCCTTTGCGATATACTCTCAGCGGTGTACCGCCACACGTTTCCCGCCGCCTTTTCTTTTCGCCTTGTCCGGTTTCCTCTTTGCCTCGTCCTTCATCTTCAGCACCTTCTCGCCGTCCTGCACCACCTCCTCCATGTTCCGGCTGATGAACTCCAGCACGTCCGACTCCTTGTAGTAGCTCTTGCGGCTGATTTTCCGGTAGCGCAGCCCGTACTCGCTGCGGAAGCGTTGCAGCGACCGCTTGCTGGTGCGCAGCATCTCGCACAGATCCTGGTTGTCGTACAGCCGTTCCCCGTCCATGTACTTCACCCCGGCAGCATCCTTGTTTATCAGCACCGAGATGATTCTGTCCTGACGGTCAAACCGCTCCATGATGCGTTGCATCCATGCCTCGAACTGCTCCCGTGCCACGGCTTCCGGGTCTTTCCCCCTGACGGTTTTCCGCCCGGCCTTGCCGCCGTTTCCCGTGCCCGTCCTGCCACGGGCTTGTTCCATTGTCATTGTGTCCATAACTGTTATTTCTTAATGATTACGGTGCAAAGGTCTGCAATCCTCCGCAGCCGCATTCCATAGTATGGGAAGGGTATGGAATGATTTTTTCCGTTTTCCTCCCGCCGCCCCCTGTTTTCCCCGCATACGGGCGCAAAAAAGGCGGCTCTGCCCGGCATTCAAGCACGGGCGAAGCCGCTCTTGTTTTCTCTTCCGCACCGTTCGAAATGTTAAATCCGGAGCGGAAGCCTGCGCCTCCCGAATATTTTTGTACATTTGAATTTATTGTGTGCAATACGCCATTGTCGAAGCCTGCCCGCCCCGTTTCCGCAAGTCCAGCGGCCCGAAATCGTGAGTTGGGCAACTCAGCCCGGCGAGTTGAGCAACTCACGGAAACGAGTTGGGCAACTTGGAAAAACGAGTTGGAGAGGACGATGGCGGATTCCGTTGATGGTATAACATTATTGACAATATCAACAATGACAAAATTAAAATCATTCATATTGTGTCTGCTTTTCCCTATCATGGTTTATGGAAAGGGAAGCATGAGGGATACCGTAAGGATTCAGGTTCATAAACAGACGTATGAACTTACCATGTCCGTGGATTCCGCTAAGAGCGGATGTGTCCCAAGGCCGGTTATCGTGTCCGTGAAACTTACCAAGGGAGGGAAGCCGGCAGGAGAAAGCGTCTTTCCGTTATTAGGCGACTGTCCTGATGAAGAAGAGATAAGCATTGAAGGCTCGGACAAGGGATTCACAATCAAATGTTCGTACTGCGAAGATTGCTCCCTTTATATTGGCTATGCCCAATTTGGATATTCAGAAAGGCTGGATGATTTTGTTTTGACAGGATATAAAGAAGAAATTATAGACAGGTTGTTTCCTGAATCGAAGAGTAAAATCGTGGAATACAAGTTCCGCCCTGAAAAGCCGTTTACTTTATGCGCTTTTTCAATCCAAGCTGTCAGGAAATTGATTCATCAGAACATAGCTCAGGAATACGAAATTACTCAAACCCGTACCGGTTTGTATCCGGTGTTCGCTTACTCTTTCAAGAAAGGCAAATTGTTGTGGATAGAATGTCCGGTCGAGTTTATGATACATAACAGAGGTAAAAACAGGCTGTCAGTGCTTAATCATCCTTCCTATTACGGCTATGCCAATGAAGTTTATTATAAGCTTCTTGATAACAATCCTTCCAAGAGGTGGAATCGCGAACTCATTTATAGGAGTGAAGGCGATTCTATAGGAGATTATCTGGATTTTGCGGAATCCATTTTTCCAAACGAATCCAAACGCTTCATTATCATGCCACGGATTTTTGTTTATAAGAATCCGGAATTTCAGAAGCTGTTTGAGGATACGGTTGCGGTCATGGCACGTTCCCATAAGGAATCCCGTTGGCCTGTTGCCCCTTCTTCGCTATCCTCTGGCCAGCGGAAGTTCCTCAAGGAACTTATTTCCGGTGATTCCCTGAGAGTCCGGTTTTATTTAGATGCATTGGATCGTCATCATGCGGTAAATGTTCCTCTTGATACTGATAAGAGGCTTTCCTCTTTTTCTGATAAATGAAAAAACAGATATTTTATGCCCATCCGATTAAAACGACATAAAGGATTGGTAAAGACAATAGCCGTTATAGCTGCCCTTGTGCTGTCGGGGTGGCTATATCGTGAGCTTCATCCGACCATTATCTTCCATACTCCACAAGAGAGCAAGTATTTGGGAAAAATAGTTTGTACGGCAGATGGGGATTTGGAGGAACTGTATATCGAAAATCATACTGTCCGCTACAGGTTGCCCTACCTTTGGAGTTGGAAAGAGGAGGACGAGGTGGCTGTTTTCATAGATAACTACGGCGATGTCATCCGCAAAGAGGATTTGGACTTTTGGAAGTTGGATATTTATTTAGATGAAGATAATTGCTACAAGAGCCACAGCAAGACGGAATACTGTTGGGGCTTACGCCATATCTTACAATCAAAGACAGATAATTAGGATTGAATGACATGAAAATACTTATCTCTGTCATATTGAATATAATCTGCTGTGAGCATATTGCGTGTGCCTCAATTTATTCATTTGCGGGTATTTGACCAACCGGAATAGGTAATTCGCAAAATTTTCCTGCCCTGCGGTCTGCCTTTCTGTTATTTTTCCGTATCTTTAGGCGGTGAGATTAGGATTGCCAACTCATTGGCTTAATAAAATAGGAACAGACATGAAAAGTATGAAGGTTATAATAATGGAAATGTTAGCCCTTGTTTTCGGGCTTTCAGGGTGCAGGAACACGGGTAAGCAGGCGCAGCAGGACTGGAGCGCTGTTCTTCCTGTACCAAGTGCCGCACGCATCACGATGGACAAGCTCCCCGAAGTGTTGAGGAACGTGCAGGCAGGACGCACGGAGTTTGACTTCACGGGTATCTGTAGCAACGGTACGGACTGCATCTATTTCATGCAGGAAAACGGGAAGTTCTACATCGACTTTGAAGCCATGAGCAAGGAGCAGCTCCCTTATCTGGACTCGTTAAAACGCTTCGCCGGGGAGCACGGCTATCCCGTTGTCGAAACGACCTATAACAATACCCCCGTTGATTACGACCATCTGGAATTTGCCCCCGTCCTCAGCCTGAAGGTCAATGCGGACATTGACAGCATCGTGAAAGTCGGGCGGCAGATTGAACAGGACATCTTCCGCAATGACAGCCGCACGGTTTATGAAATCGTGCCATAACCCGCCGTTGTCATAACCCGCCTACCGTTTTCCCTAAAAACACCCCCGTGACCGATACCGCGCCAAGCTCTTTCATCCTCCGGAACAGGTGCAGGAAGTTGGTCCCTGTCGTCAATACATCATCCAGCAGCACGATATGCTTCCCCCGGATGTACCGCTGCGTGAATTGCAGGTTCGAGAGTATCTCGCCGCCGCTCTTCTCCCGGCCTTTCAGTTGTTCCCGGTCTTCGGCTATCCATATCGCCTTGTAGCCGTCCTCGATGCCGAGTTCCCTCGACAGGTAGTAGCAGGCTACCGGAAAACGCTTCCGCTGCCTCTCGCGCGTCGAGGCGGGGACGGGTATCAGCACCGTGTCTTTCCGTCCTTTCTCAAACCCGGCATGGAGCAGGGCAAACGCAAGGATCTGCGCCACCAGTTCCCCGCAATGCCCGCCTTCCTTGAAACGGAATATCAGGTTGCTCACCCGTTTCTGGTGTTCGTCCTTCTTCTCCATCCACGTGGGATGGTAGTCGTGCAGGTAATGGCACGTGCAGCCGTCAATCACGCATTGCCCCTTGAACGAGGTCTCGTAGGGGTAGAAGTCCTGCCGCTCGCTGCGCTCGAACGTATATTCCAGCAGTTCACGGTACACAGCGTTGCGCTCGCTTGAATGTCCCAGAGAGTACCACCCGGCGTGCCTTCCGGCCTCCATGATGCACATCCCGATTTCCAGCGTATCGCTGAACGGGTGATGCGACACGACATACCATCCATGCAGGCGGCACAGTTCCTGAAACTCCGGCAGGTCGGCGCATAGGAAATATAGGATACCCTCCTTGCGGATGACCAGCGTCAGTTCCGCTGCCGGCTTCTTCCGGCAGAACAGGCTCTCGCAGTACCCCACGCCGTGCCACACCGACTCCGCGCAGTCGCTGTCCTCAAACTGCACCTCCGCCTCTTCGAGCAATTCAAATTCTTCCACCATAGGCATAAATTTTAGGCCGGGCAACCTTCAGCAACCCGTGTTTTGACATTTGGATGCCCCTAATGTACAAAATTCCGGCAGTATTCACCTCCAATCCGCCCCCTTTTATGCTTTTTTTCCGATTTTCTCCGTTTCCATACCGTTGTCGTTCCTCCCGTAAGCCTTGACCATCGCATTTACTTCCCTTTATCCTACATTCCTCCGACCCGTCCATGTTCGTCCCCCCCGACACACCCATCATTCCATGTATGATTTTCTCTTTTCGCCTCCCGTATTTCGGATGCGTCCACCCATTTGCTGCCGGCGAACGGCGCCACAGGCTTCCACACCGAAGCCAAATGCTGCCACGCACGGCCCGGATGCACCATATCCCGCCGGAACCTGTTTACTTTGCGGCAGTATTCACAATTAAAGCAACAGATTTATGGAAACAGTAGTAGTTATCGAGAGAAAGACCTTCGAGGAAATCATGGCACGTTTTAACCGTCTCGTAAACCGGGTGGATGAAATCCGGCGCAAGTCGGAGGCAAAGCGTTTGGGCGAATGGCTGGACAGCTCGGAGGTGTGCCGCATCCTTCAGGTCAGTCCCCGTACCTTGCAGACCTTGCGCAGCAACGGCACGTTGGGCTATTCGCAAATCGTGCGCAAGGTGTATTACCGTGCGGAGGATGTGCAACGCATCATCCCCGTCGTCGAGGAGCGCCGCAGACGGGCGGCCCTGAAAGGGAAAAGCATCTGACCCCGCACCGAATGATTGTACCACTAAATCCATCGTAAGAGAATGAACGAACTGAATGAACTGATGACACGGGAAAGCGGGCCGGTGGTCCGTCTTCTCGAAAAGTTGGAGAGGACGCTGGCGGAGGTCGGGCGGCTGACGGAGAACTACCGCCCCGTGCTGGGCGGAGAACGCTATCTGACGGACAGGGAGGTGGCGCAACTGCTGAAGACCAGCCGGCGCACCTTGCAGGAACACCGGGATGCGGGACGCATGGCCTATATCCAGTTGGGAGGAAAAATCCTCTACCGCGAGTCGGACATTGAGCGGATGCTGCGTGAGGGCTACCGCGAGGCGTTCCATCACGGGGACTGACCGTCTTCCAATGACTGCTTTCGACCTGTTCCTTCGGATAGGAGGAGCGGAAGACAAGTGCGGCGCACAGGCAGGGACGATACTCCCGCCGTGCGCCGCGCTTGCTATATAGGGGTTGCCTTATCCTTTCATGCGTAACCCGTATGCCGGATGTTTGGCATGATGAGCAATTGCATCCCTTTTCCTCCTTTGCCGTCGTCGCCGAATCTGCCGGTGACATATTCCCGCAGTCGCCGGGCCCCGTAGGTATCGAGGCGGAAAGCGAGGGCGAGAATCAGGGAGAGGCTGTACACCACCTGCCTGTTCCCGTCGGGCAGGCTTATGCGCCGTTCCGTTTCGTGGGGTGTTACGATGCCGCTTTTGTACACCGCCTTTACCGCCGCGCGGAGTGTGGGGGCAATCACTCCGAACAGTTCCACCAGTTCCGGCTCGTCCATCCAGATGGAAGTGCCGGGAGCTTCCGGCACATGGAGCGTGCCGCGCTCATCCAATGTAATGATATGTCTTTCCATACATTTGTTGTTATTTTATTCAATTTCAATTCGTTTCCGCTTCTTTCCGGCTGTTGCGCCGTTCCATCAGTCGGTCCATATCCTTGGATATTTTCCCGTCCGTCACCTGCGCATAGACCTGTGTGCTGTTGATGTTGGCGTGTCCCATCATCTTTGCCGCGCTCTCTATCGAAATGCCTTCCGAGAGCAACAGGGTCCCGAAGGTATGACGTGCGCAGTGATGGGAGAGATTCTGCTCAATGCCCATCATGACGCCCAAGGCGTGTACCTCGAACCAGTGTATATCACGGATGGGCAGCGGGAACACCGGACGTGAATAGTCTTCCGTGTTGTAGAGCGACAATATCCGCTGCGCTACCGGATGCAGCGGGATGAACGCCTCCACATTCGTCTTCTCACGCTGCTTGCGGATATAGGGCCTTCCTTCCGCCGTCTTACCGATATGGCACGGATAGAGGTTGCGCAGGTCTGCGTAGGCCAGTCCCGTAAAGGAGCTGAAGATGAACATGCGCCGGGCAAGCTCCACTTTTTCGTCCTCCATCGGCGTGGCCATGATGCGCCGCAGTTCGCCGCGGCTGATGTGCCGCATCTTGGGTGGGTCCTTCTTCTCGTAGGGCACATCCTCCAGCGGATTGCACCTCAGTACCCCTTCGTCCACCGCAATATAGATAAGGCGGTTCAGCCAGCACAGGCAATGGTTCACGTGCGTCGTCGCATAGCCCAGATCTTTTTTCAGGAAGAGCTTGAACGAGTGTCCGAACTCCTCCGTGATGTCGGCAAAGGCGATGTCCTCCATGCCTCTGGACTGGAGGAACTGTTGCAGGTTAAGCTGTGTGGTCTTCGACTGCCGGTAGGTGGAGGTGGAGTGTATTTCCTCCGAGCGTATTTTGAGACGTTCCCTTTCCGCCTCGCCGCCTTGGAGCAGGGTCTGCGGGATTCTCGCCACTCCCGTTACGGCGTTCTTCAGCAGTTCCGCGCTGACCGCTCCCTGCTCTTTGAGCAGGCGGTCGTAGGTCCGTTCCAGATTCTGGCGGAACTCCGCCAGCCGGTTGTTCTCACGTGCCGTGCGGATGCCTCCTTTCTTGCTGTCCCAATCCTCCGGGCGGCAAGTGATTCCCGTGGTGATAAGGATGTTCTTCCCGTCGATGGACACCCGGCAGAGGACGGCGCACGTGCCGTCCGGTTTGATTCTTTTCTTGTTGATGTAAGGCAATATCTTGAATGTGCTGCGCATAGAATTATTTTTTAGATGATACAAATGATAATGATGTTTTATGGAATGAGCGGCAAGGCCATTGAATGCCAATGCCTAAAATCCTGTTCGATATATCCTTTGACGATGATAAATCCGTTCCTGTTCCGCTCATAGCGCCAGTTCCAGATCGCCGGTTGCTTCGATGAACCTGTCCATGTCCTCGAACAGCTTCTTCGGCGTGACACGGGCATAAATCTGTGTTGTCCGTATATTGCTATGTCCCAACATCTTACTGATAGTTTCAATGGGCACACCTTCTTCGAGCGTAACCAGCGAGGCGAACGAGTGCCGCCCCATGTGATACCAGAGGTCGGTCTCCAGTCCGGCGATGACACGCAGGATTTTCATGTTCGCCCGGAGAGTGCGGTAATGCTGCGGGGGCAGCAGCGTTTCCCGCGTGTCGTCCTTATACTTCTCTATCAGGGCGACGGCCTCCGGCAGCAGTTTCACGCGGGCTTTCAGTTCGTTCTTCTTGCGCCGGTACTTCAGCCACAGGCTGCCCTCGTCGTCCGTGAACAGGTTCTCCCGTGTCACCGACACGGTGTCCGCATAGGCTGTTCCCGTATAGCACGCGAACAGGAACAGATCCCTCGTGATGACGACGGAACGTCTTTTCTCCGGTATCTCCACATCCCGCAGCTTCTCGAAGTCCTCCCGGCTCAACGCCTTCGGCGTGCTTTCTTTCTGCTTGGGCAGCTTGAAATGCACGAAGTGCCACACCTCCGACAAGCCCTCCTTGTAGGCTGTCCGGCAGACCTTCTTCAGCAGGGCGAGGTAATGCCGTGTGGTCTGGTTGGAATAGCCCCGTTCCCCCTCCGTGTAAGCCTGGTATTCCCGGATGAACTGTTCGTTCAGAGCGCCAAAGGCGATGTCGTTCATCTTATACTTCTTCTTGACAAAATCGCCCAGCGTCAGTCGCGCGTAATGCCACGTGCTCATCGAGGTCGGGGACACGTCGATACCGATACGGCTTTTCCGCTCCTCGATCATCCTGTCGAACAGGCGGAGCAGCGTCATTTGTGTCTCCATGCTGCCTTGCAGCAGTTCCTTCACCGCCTTGGCGTCGAAATCGCGTTTCCGTCCCTGCAACTCCTCGAATGCCGTGTTCACGGCGAGCAGCAGTTTCTCTATTTTCGCGTTTGTCTCCACCGCCTCGCGGCTCTTCCCGTCCAGACGGCTTTCCCGTGCGTTCCACAGCTTCGGGGTGCAGGACAATTTCGTCCCGAACTGCGCCATTGTCCGGTTTACTGTAATTCTTCCCATGATGGGAGCTTTGCCCGACTTGTCGGGTTCGGTCTTCTTCAGGTAGAGCAAGACCTTGAATTTCTCAATTTTCATACGCCTACATTTTTTGTTTGCAAATTTACTATTGATGTAAGCGTTCATCGCTACGCAAAATGCTGTGTTTCACAGAAAAAGAAACCGTCGCCAAACTTTTTTCGACCCTCCGGTTAACACCGTCCCTTTTCGGTAACAACCTGTTAACGGTTTGGTAACTGAACCAATTCAGCATTTCTCCAAAATCCGTTTCTGCGACTTCTTCCAGATATTGAAAATCCGCTCATTATTAACCGCTTGCGTTTTTAACTCACCATTCTGTACCCACTTGCTTCGTCAATGATTTCCCATTGCGGTAGGCATACGTTTGCAACACAGATGCTTAGTAATGGCGCAAATGTAAAGGTGGTGTCTGAATTGTTGGGGCATAGCAGCTTGAAATTTACGCAAAAATATTTAAGGGCGTTGGACGAGCAGAAAAAAGCCGCGATAAACAGCTTGCCAGCGATTGACATATAAAACATAAAAACGAGGAAAGGGCATGGAAAAGAACAAGGCAAAGAATGGAGCGAGGCTTTCAGAAGGAAAGGGTAAGCCGCGGATGGCGTGCGTGAAAGTGTATGATTTGACATGGGCAAGCGTTTCACAACTTGAAGAGTTAAACAGGGAAAAAGAAATGTGGGTTGACTTGACAGGGAAACTATATTTAACGTTTATGGAGAGTGAGAAAGAGCATTTGCGTGAGATGCTAGAGGTCAGAACACGGCTAGTTAATGCTTATAAAATGATGAATGAAACGTTAAAGGATTTGGCAAGGAGGTACAAACCAAAAGAGTTTGAGGCGTGGGAGGCAGAAAACAAAGCTAACCAAGTTGAACCAAACTTGACCATACTTAACCAAATAAAACCAAGTTGAGCCAAACAATAACAAAATTATGACAGACGAAGAAAGAGAAAAAGTAAAGGCCAAGGCTATAACTATGGAGATAACGGCCAACGACCTTAAGAAGGCTTTGGATGGGACAAACCCCGTGGGATTGTTTTTCAAGTCACGTAAGGCGTATGGCTTTTATAGGAGTTTCCAAAGGTATTTGGGGGACACAAAAGAAGACTTGTGGGAGCGCATGGAAAAGGCGGGGCTAACCGCTTGTGATGTTGAAAGGCTATTGGCTTTTAATAGTGGGTTGAGGTTGAAAGGAAGGCCGTTCATGGGTGATGTACAAGAACAATGGATAAAAGAGTGGTTGGACACGCGCCAAGAGGCAGTAAAGGGGAATGGTGAAGCCCAACGAGGAAAGGACAAGGCGGGAAAGAGGGGAAGGCCAGCAACAACTTTTGCAAGCTTGATGGTTGGTGATGAGAATGGGGGCAGGTTGGCAAGAATACATGAGGTAATGAAGGGTAGGAAGGGAAAGGGGGTGGCTTTGGTGATATTGGCTTGTATGAGATTGGGTTGGCTGATTGGGAAACCAACATTTAGGCAAATAGAGGATGAGTTTGGAGATGTTGGAACTAAACAGGCCTTTAACAAAGCAATGGCAAATCGGCACGACCAAATAGAAATACAAGCGGCAGAAGCGGCGATTAAAGGTGGGTTTACGGAGATTGGCGGAGGATTAACGTTTGATGTCGTGGAGGAGATATAGACCACATGCATAGGGGAAGCGCATGCAGCGAGCGAGTTATTATTGATTGTCTTTAATTGTCTTGAAATTGGACAATTAAAGACAATTTCTTTTTGTTGGCGACAAGTGTTTTTTTTCAATATCTTTGCCGATGTATTCAAATGGATAGTGAGTGCAAGCCTATCCAAAAAGAATACATGGGCAAAGACGGGTGAGCCTTGCACCTCAACCTAGAAAGCCCAAACCTATAAATAATATAAATATGGAAGAGAAATTAAAAAAAGTTGCCGACCTTATAACGGCAAACACACTCTTTTGCACAAAGGAGGTGCTTACAAGTGACGAGGTGGCGGCTTATATGGGTATAAGCAAATCACACCTGTATAAATTGACCATGAGGCAAGAGATACCACACTACAAGCCTACGGGGAAGCTGTGCTATTTCAACCGCAAGGAGGTGGAGCAGTGGTTGCAATCAAACAGGGTGGCCACTTGCGCCGAGATAGACCAGCGGGCGCAAGATTACTGCATGAGGAAAGGAGGTGCAAGATGATGCCAAAGATAAGATATTACGCCCTGTTTGAGGACGTGACAGAAGGAAAGACGGCCAAATATGCTATAACACGCCAGGCGGGCTATTATGAGCCAATGGAGAAGATAAAGGGCAAGGATGGCAAGGTTTCCGTTTTCTTGCTGGAGAGTGCGAGCAGTGGCAGCGGGAGCAACGCCCCCGCGATGCGTTTGATGGCAAAAGCGAGCCTAAACCTAACGGGGTTGAAGGAGTATTTTGTGGATGGGGGAAAGTTGAGTGGGTACGCATACGGATACCCATTGGCAACGCCAACGTATGGCAAGGAGAAAAAGCCAAACCCGTTTTACGGGTATAGGGAAGATGGTTTTTTGTTTATCGTACACCAAGGGCAAGGACAGCAAAGGCCGCATTATATTGAAATGGTCGTGCTGGAGGACGCAAAGTGCCTTATACCTGCTTACTGCAAGATGCTACAGATGGGCGGCTTTGAAGAGGAATTGGCCAAGATACGCAAGGTGGCGGAAGCGGGCTAGTCTCTTTATAATAAGGTGCAAGATGTATACAAAATACGTTACACCATGTACGATAAAGTTAGAATGATGATGAGCAGGACACGAGGGGACGGGGATATTACCCGATACCTGGACAACGCCAAGGAGCAAACCGACCTGAAAACAGGTGAGGTTTGCGCCTTTGGCGGTTTCCATGGCATGAGGGTGGACGTGTACGCTGGATATGTGTACATCACGGGGAGCCTACCAAAGCTGGTGTATGGTAGTAACGTGTACCAGCTGGACAGGCACACGACAGGCCAAGCGATTGAGATATTAGAGGATGGATTACACGTGGACTTGGGGAACGCCAGCGTAACGGAGTTGGAGTTTGGCCAAAATTTTGTGATGTCGTGCCCTGTCTTGGAATATCTGAAACGATTGGGAGATATGCCAAGGATGGCAAGAAGCGTGTTTGGCAAATCTTCCCTATATTATATGGGCAAGGGCAAGAAAAAACCGCTTGTGCTTACGTTTTACGACAAGAAGGCGGATGCCTTGGCAAAGGGCATGGCCTTGCCTGCTGGATATGATGGCGTGAACCTGTTGCGCTATGAGATGAGATTAAAGGGACGTTTGCCCTACCGACTTGGAGTGCCAGCAGTGACGGCCTCAACACTATCAGAAAGGCCGTTTTACGACATGATGGTGAGGCGATACGTAGATATGTATTTTTCAATAAAGAAGGTAAACAAATTAATAATTGAGGACATGACAAAGATAAAGACGGCTGGAGACGCTTTTTCAATGCTTGTAGCGTCATTGGTAAGGGAGGTGGGGCAAGCCCGTGTTGAAGAGTTTATGCGGAGATTGAAAGACGGGAAGGTTTTAAAGAATAGGAGCGACTACACGCATTTAAGGAAAAGAATACAGGAGGTAACGGAGATGGCGGGTGGGATAGCGCAAGATGAGTTGGTAAAGGAGATGGACGATGCCGTTAAGAACGTGAAGCCATTGGCGGGAACGTACTAAGGCGGGAAATGGCTAATCTCTTTATAATAAGGTGCAATTTGTTGCTAAATCTGCAACACTAATATAGTTTTTAATAGTAGAGGTATGACACGACAAAAGAACGATGGCAGGGGACGTTTGGGCGGCAGGCAAAAAGGCACGCCCAACAAAGTGACGGCAACGCTAAGGGAGTGGGTGGCCGACTTGCTGGACAGGAACAGGGAGCGGATAGAGGAGGACTTGGAGGCTTTAGAGCCAAAAGAGCGACTTTTGATGCTGGAAAGGTTGATGGGTTACGTACTTCCCAAGTGCAAAGTGGATGAAGAAGCGGCACCAGCCTTCCCACAAGTAGTTGAGATACGCCACGTGAGCGCAGGCGACGGCATAGGGGTGGCGAGCAGCGAGCGGGAAGTAATGGAGCGTGACGGGCTGGAATGGGAATAGGGTACAATTGAATACAATTGAATACTTTTGTATACATTTGTATGCGTGTGTATATCATTGTTATGCAAGTGCATGCAAGTGCATAGCTGTTGGTAAGATGGGCGGGTCTGAAAGGCTTTGCCCGTCTTTGTGTTTAGTGCCCTCAACAAACATCATATAGAAGCCAATAAAAGTTGGGGTGTTGTTGTGATTTGCGCCCTATTTGCACCCCGTGAAAATAAAAAACCCTGTAAATCAGCGATTTACAGGGGAATTTTTGTAGCGGGAGTGGGTCACGATCCCACGACCTCCGGATTATGAATCCGACGCTCTAACCAGCTGAGCTATCCCGCCATGAAATAGGCCGTTCTTGTTTTGCGGTTGCAAAGGTAAGACATTTTCTTTATATACGCAAGAAAATGGACTGAAAATTTTCGTGTGTGCCGACAAATTCGTAATTTTGTGCCGAAATCAATACATTGTGAAGAACAAAAACTCATGAAAAAACGGCAAATTACCATTGAACATGAGCTGAAGTCCAACTCCGAGAACATCATCTGGAGATTTATCAGTACTCCTGAAGGATTGTCGAAATGGTTGGCGGATGAAGTGACGCAAGAAGGTGAAACGATGACCTTTACCTGGGGAGAATTGTGGAGTCATCATGAGATACGTACGGCGACATTATTGGAAGTTGTTTTCCACGAATTGGTAAAATTGAGGTGGGATGACGATGAAGACCCAGAGGCTTACATGGAACTCAAGGTGGGTAAGAGTGATGTGACCAATGAATTTATGTTGACTATCACGGACTTCGCTGAGGAGGAAGACGTAGAGGCCATGAGAGACTTGTGGGAGGACAATCTTGTGAGACTGCGCAGGACTTCTGGGTTGTGAGCGGAAAAAGGCGGAATGGCTTGTACCTTTGAGGGTAATGCTCACAAATAATCAAAAAAAGCGTAAAAAGCGGGGATATCTGACTTTTTTGTTATACTTTTGCACATCAATAGCAAAAGAGACCAACACAACCAAGACAAAATGTTCCGCTTAAAGAAGCTAGACATCTTTATCCTTAAGCAGTTCTCGCTGCTGTTCGTGGGCGCTTTCTTCATCTGCCAATTTGTGCTGATGATGCAATTCCTGTGGAGGTATGTGGACGAGCTGATCGGCAAGGGACTCTCCATGGAGGTGATGGCTCAGTTCTTTTGGTATATGGGTTTGATGTTGGTGCCCCAGGCTCTGCCTTTGGCCATTTTACTGTCTTCGTTGATTTCTTTCGGAAATATCGGCGAAAGTTCTGAGTTGACAGCCATCAAGGCCGCTGGTATTTCGCTGATGCAAGCTTTCCGTTCCTTGATAATCACGACGGTAATCATCATGCTCTGCTCGTTTTATTTCCAAAACAACATAGGTCCCCATGCCAACATGAAGTTGACGCAACTATTGTTGGCAATGAAGCAGAAGAGCCCAGAGCTGGAAATACCGGAAGGGGTCTTCTATGATGGCATACCAGGCAGTAACATTTATGTACAGAAAAAGGACTTGGAGACGGGTAAGCTCTATGGCATCATGATATACCGCATGACCAACAGCTATGAGGATGCCGCTATTATATTGGCGGACTCTGGCATGCTTCAGTCTACGGCCGAGAAGAAGCACTTGGTGATGTCCTTATGGAACGGTGAATGGTTTGAGAACATGCGTTCCAGCGAATTGGGCAGTACAGCCTCCGTGCCTTATAGAAGAGAGACGTTTATCTCAAAGAAGATTGTGTTTGACTTCGACGGGGATTTCAGCATGGCTGACGCGGCCTCGCTCTCCAACAACGCCCGGGGAAAGAGCTTGAAAGAGATAAACCATGACGTGGATTCACTTACCCATACCTATGACTCCGTAGGCCGTAGCTATTATAGAGAGGTAATGCTGAACAGTTTTTGGTTGGCCTTGGAAAAGAAAGACTCCATAAAAGGGGTCAAGAAAGCCATGGCGGAGGATTGTCATCCGGACAGCCTTTTCCAGAAAATGAATGCCGAGAAAAAAGTCCAGGCCGTGAACATCGCCCTCAATCAAGTGCGTGCGCAGATAAGCAACTTGGATTTCAAGGGGATGATTACCAATGATGGAGACCGCAACATACGTCAGCACAAGATAGAGGCAATCAACAAGTTTACCACGGCCTTGTCATGCCTGATATTCTTTTTCATAGGCGCTCCTTTAGGGGCTATTATTCGCAAAGGTGGCTTGGGTGTCTCTGTGATAGTCTCCGTGTTGGTGTTTATTATTTACTATATCTTGGACAATACGGGTTACCGAATGGCTCGTGGAGGAATGTGGGCTATATGGTTTGGCAAGGGCTTGTCGCCCGCAGTGCTGATTCCGCTGGCCGCTTTTGTCACCTATAAGGCCACCAATGATTCCATTGTCTTCAATATGGACGCATACAAGGAATTCTTCATGCGACTATTTGGCTTGCGATTGAAACGAAGCATCTTCGGGAAGGAGGTCATCATCGATGATCCCGACTATCAAGGTGACAAGGAGAGATTGCGACGCATCAGTGACGAGTTGGTGGCTTATAGCAAGGAACATCGGCTTGTGAAAGCCCCCAATTTTATACGGGTGTTTTTCAAGTATAAGCCCGACCATGAGATAGAGCGAATCAATGAGGAACTGGAGAATATCATAGAAGACCTTTCCAATACGAAAGACAAAGTGGTGCTCCATGCCATCAACCAATACCCTGTCATCTCCACGAAGGCCCACACCAGGCCTTTCGAGCGCAGGTGGCTGAATATCATCGCCGCTATCATTGTGCCGGTGGGACTGACACTTTATATCAGGATGTGGGGATTTAGGGTGAGGCTCTATCGTGATTTGAAGGTGGTGAAACAAACCAACGAGACACTCATCAACAGGATTGAAACGATGAAACTTTAATCTACTATATACATTATTATATATATATCATAAAAACATGGAGAAAACAACACTGAATACTATAGAAGAGGCCATACAGGATTTTAGGGACGGCAAGTTTGTGATCGTGGTAGACGACGAAGACCGCGAGAATGAAGGCGACTTGATAGTAGCCGCGGAGAAGATTACGGCAGAAAAAGTAAACTTCATGTTGAAGAACGCTCGTGGTGTGTTGTGCGCTCCCATTACGCTGAGCCGTTGTGACGAGTTGGACCTTCCCCACCAGGTATCTAACAATACGTCAGTATTGGGGACTCCCTTCACCGTGACGATAGACAAACTGGAAGGATGCTCCACGGGAGTGTCCGCTCATGATAGGGCGGAAACTATCAAGGCCTTGGCCGATCCTAGTTCCACCCCCCAAACATTTGGTCGGCCAGGACATATCAATCCCTTGTACGCGCAAGACAATGGCGTGTTACGCCGGAGTGGGCATACCGAGGCAGCCATTGACTTGTGTAAGATGGCGGGACTTTATCCTGCCGCCGCGCTCATGGAAATTATGAATGAAGACGGGACAATGGCCCGTTTGCCCCAACTCAAGATAATGGCCAACGAATGGGATGTCAAGATTATCAGTATCAAGGACATGATCGCTTTCCGTCTGCAAAAGGAATCGCTCATAGAGGTAGGGGAGAGGGTGGATATGCCTACGGAATATGGCCACTTCCAGCTGATACCTTTCCGTCAGTCAAGTAACGGGCTGGAGCATATGGCGTTGGTGAAAGGCGAATGGGAAGAAGATGAACCTATCTTGGTGCGTGTGCACTCTTCTTGCGCTACGGGTGATATACTTGGCAGTAAGCGTTGTGACTGTGGACAACAGTTGCATAAGGCCATGCAGATGATAGAGGAAGAAGGCAAGGGGGTTATCGTGTACATGCAGCAGGAAGGCAGGGGCATCGGCCTGATGAACAAGATAGCCGCCTATAAATTGCAGGAAGAAGGCTATGACACAGTGGATGCCAATCTCCACTTGGGTTTCAAGGCGGACGAACGAGATTATGGATGCGGAGCTCAGATGCTTAGGTTCTTGGGCGTGCACAAGATGAGGCTGATGACCAATAATCCCGTTAAGCGGGTGGGGTTGGAAGCCTATGGGCTGGAAATTGTCGAGAATGTACCGATAGAAATAACGCCTAACGAATATAACGAGCGTTACTTGAAAACCAAGCGGGACAGGATGGGGCACACGTTGCATTTCAAGAAATAGGTCAAGAGAATTGCCGTTTTGGTTATTATCCCATAAAAATGAACGTTTCTCACGCTGTTTGCGGGAAAATGATTACCTTTACAGCCGAGTTTTAAAAGAATAAGAGTAAAATATTATGGCACAATTATCTTATCGTTTGCAAAGACTTGCCCCATCGGCCACTCTTGCGATGTCGCAGAAGAGCGCGGAGATGAAAGCGCAAGGTATCGATGTTATCAACATGAGTGTGGGAGAACCCGATTTCAACACACCAGAACATATCAAGCAGGCAGCCAAACAAGCCGTGGATGACAACTATTCCCGCTACTCGCCTGTGCCCGGTTACGCTGACTTGCGTAAGGCGATTTCCGCGAAGTTGAAGCGGGAGAACGGTTTGGAGTATGGCATCAATGAGATATTGGTGAGCAATGGTGCCAAGCAAAGTGTTTGCAATACTGTCATGGCCTTGGTCAATGATGGTGAAGAGGTTATTATCCCCGCGCCATATTGGGTAAGCTATCCCCAAATGGTGAAATTGGCGGGTGGAGAACCTGTGATTGTCAATGCGGGCTTTGAACAGGATTTCAAGATGACGCCCGAACAATTGGAAGCGGCCATCACCCCCAAGACCAAGATGCTGATACTTTGTTCCCCGAGCAATCCTACGGGTAGTGTGTATTCTCAGGAGGAATTGGCCGCGTTGGCAGAGGTTATTCTCAAGCACGAAGATGTTTATGTTCTTGCCGACGAGATTTATGAGCACATTAATTATATAGGTGCGCATGCCAGCATTGCCGCTGTTCCTGGTATGAGGGAAAGAGCCATTATTGTAAATGGCATTTCCAAGGCTTATGCCATGACAGGTTGGCGTATTGGTTATATAGCCGCGCCGGAATGGATAGTCAAAGGGTGTAACAAACTTCAGGGACAGTATACCAGCGGCCCTTGCTCTGTGAGCCAGAAGGCCGCAGAGGCAGCTTATACGCTTGACCAAGGGTGCGTGGAAGAAATGCGCCAGGCGTTTGAGCGCAGGCGTGATCTTATAGTTTCCTTGGCTAAGGACATACCTGGCTTGGAGGTAAATGTGCCACAGGGCGCATTCTACCTTTTCCCCAAATGTAGCAGTTTCTTCGGTAAGAGTGACGGGGAACGTGTCATTGGGAACTCCACGGATTTTGCCATGTACCTGTTGGAAGTAGGCCATGTGGCAACGGTAGGTGGTGATGCTTTTGGTGATCCAGAGTGTTTCCGTATGAGTTACGCCACGAGCGATGATAACATTCGTGAGGCAATGAGGCGCATCAAGGAGGCTTTGGCTAGACTGAAGTAACCTGTAGGGTCGTTTCACGGGGTGTGGACATTTTTTTGAGTCTTCACCCCGTTAAAACTTCTTAAATCGTTTTGCAGTTCTCACTAAATTGCTATCTTTGCCAAGAGAAAGGGAAATCTATCAACGGCAATATGCTAGACAAACCTTTTTAACGTTAAATCGAGAGAAAACAACTGAATTTTTTATCTATAACTTAATCAAAATTCTAAATTATGGCAACTACAAAACAAACAGCTAGCCCTAAGAAGAAATCAGAGGGCTTTCAGGGAGTAAGAGGCGCATTCTGGATTATCGTCTGCTGCGCTGTAATCGCATTCATCCTTTTCTACACCTGGTTTGGTAATGACATGCACTTCCAGGATCCTGGTACAAAGGAAGTTCCCGCAGATGTATGGGGTACTATCTTCAAGGGTGGTGTAGTCGTTCCTGTGATCCACACTTTGCTGCTCACTGTGCTCGCGATGGCTATTGAGCGCTGGATGGCTCTTCGCACCGCGTTTGGAACTGGTTCACTGCCCAAGTTCGTTACCAATATCAAGGCAGCCCTGAACGCCAATGATTTCGCTAAGGCTCAGCAGCTCTGCGACAAGCAGAAGGGTTCTGTGGCTAATGTTGTGCAGGCTTCCTTGAACGCTTACAAAAGCATGGAAAGCGGTGCCAACGCTTCTTTGAAGAAGGCACAGAAGGTGGCTAAGATACAGCAGGCTCACGAAGAGGCTACTCAGTTGGAGATGCCTACTTTGACGATGAACCTTCCCATTATCGCTACTATCGTTACGCTGGGTACGTTGACCGGTCTTCTTGGAACTGTGACGGGTATGATCAAGTCATTCTCCGCTCTGTCCGCAGGTGGTGGTGCTGACTCCGCGGCTCTGTCCGCAGGTATCTCAGAGGCCCTTATCAACACGGCCTTCGGTATCGCGACCTCTTGGTGCGCCGTTGTTGCTTACAACTATTACACCAACTTGGTTGATAAATTGACATATGCCCTCGATGAAGTAGGTTATTCAATCGCCCAGACATACGAAGTTAACCACGCAGACGAGGCTTAATTTTTGCTAACCCTTTAAAAACTTAACGCTATGGGTAAAGTAAAAATTAAGAAGAGTGACGTCTGGATAGACATGACACCTATGTCGGATGTCATGACGCTGTTGCTCACCTTCTTCATGCTGACTTCTACGTTCGTCAAGAACGAGCCGGTGAAGGTGGTGACTCCAGGGTCTGTCTCCGAAATCAAGGTGCCAGAGAACGGCGTCCTAACCATCTTGGTGAGCCCGGAAAAAGATGCCGCTGGCAGACCTACGGGTGAAGGCCAAGTATTCATGAGCATTGACAACACCGATCAGTTGGGTAGTGCTTTGGACATGATGACTGGTAATTTTGGCGTCTCTTTGAGCGGAGAGCAAATCCAGACATTCAAGAGCGAGTCCACTTTCGGTGTGCCAATGGAAGAATTGGGTGCTTATCTGTCATTGCCCACCAAGGCAAGACAGGCTGCCCTTCCTACTAAGGGTATACCCCTTGACAGTATAGATGGAGGTATGAGCCAGTTCCAGCAATGGGTGAATGCCGCTCGTTCCGTCAACCAGGATATCAAGATCGCCTTGAAGGCTGACGCGAAAACTCCTTACAAGACTGTCAAGAAGGTTATGAGTGAGTTGCAGGATATGGACGAGAGCCATTACTACATGATTACACAGCTTAAGAAACAATCGGAGGATTAATTATGGCAAGAAAAGAAGGCGGAAAACAGAAGAAAATAAACGTCCGCGTCGATTTCACACCTATGGTGGACATGTTGATGCTTCTTATTACTTTCTTCATGCTGTGTACGACATTGAGCAAGCCCCAGACAATGGAGCTGACAATGCCTAGCAACGACCCGAATGAGCAAGAGGACCAGAAAAGCGAGGCAAAGGCATCTGGTGCCGTTACCATCTATGTGGCAGCCAATGATAAAATCTACTATGGCGCGGGTACTCCTGAGTATACTAATCCCAATTGGTTGAAAGAAACCACATGGGGAAGTGATGGTATTCGCAATGTGCTCCGTGAGCATGCCGTAGCGGATGGAACAAAACCTGTGAAGCAAATAGAGCTTGCGGTGAAAGAACTCAACGTGAAGCGCGCTCAAGAACCTAAGATGTACCCTGACAGCATTTACCAGAAAGAACTGAGTAAGCTGAAAGGTGGTTACATGCCGGATGGAAGCAAGATTCAGACGTTGACGATCATCATCAAGCCGACCGACAATTCTTCTTACAAGAACATGGTCGATGCGCTCGACGAGATGCAGATATTGAGTATTGGTACGTACGTGATCGACAAGATTAATCCTGACGATGAGAAGATGCTCACCGAAAAGGGTATCTTGCTGTAACACTAAAACAAGAAGAGTATGTCAAAGATAGATCTTTACGATCCGAAATGGATCGAATTGGTATTCGCCGAGAAGAACAAGAATTATGGAGCTTACAGGCTTCGTAAGAGTACTTCGAAGCGAAACATAAAGGCTCTTGTTATCCTATTCGTAGCCGCTGCTCTCGTTGGAGGCTTCCTGGCATGGAAGGTTGTCGAACAAAAGAATGCTGAGGCTCAGCAAGCTTACATGGAAGCAATGGAGCTTCAGAGGTTGCAAGATTTGGCTAAGAAAGAGAGAAAAGAGCAGAAGCAGGTTAAACCGAAGATCGAGCCCAAGAAGGTCGTTGAGGAAGTGCGCGCTACACAGAAGTTCACCGCCCCTGTCATCAAGAAAGATGAGTTGGTGAAGGAGGAGAACGAGGTGAAGCAGATGGATCAGTTGGACGAGAAGATAGCCGTAGGTTCTGAGGACCGAGCGGGTACTACCGACCGTACTGACATCGCGGTTCGTAATGACGTTGCTGTTGCTACTCCTCCTCCCGCTCCTAAGCAAGAGGTAGAGAATAAGGTCTTCGACGTTGTAGAGGTTATGCCTTCCTTCCCTGGTGGAAACAGTGCTTTGATGGAATACCTGAATGGTGCTATCAAGTATCCTGTAGTCGCTATGGAGAATGGCGTGCAAGGACGCGTAGTAGTCTCTTTCGTGGTAGAGCGTGACGGCTCTATTACAGATGTGCAGATTGCTCGTTCTGTTGACCCGTCTTTGGATAGGGAGGCCATGCGCGTGGTACGTGAGATGCCTAAATGGAATCCAGGTAAGCAGAATGGTGCCGCTGTGCGTGTGAAGTATAATCTTCCTGTTTCGTTCAGACTGCAATAGGTCTACGTTAATGTGTAACACATCTTATATTCATATAGGATTAACTTAATAGGCGCTTGCCTCGCTCTTTCCGTCAAGAAAGAAGCGGGGCAAGCGTGCTCAACCTCAAAACCCCATGCCGCTTCTCGTGAGGAGCATGCAATGCGGTGGACATCACTTAGTCTCATCCCATGACGACTATGGATTTACAGACAAAACTATTCAATGGGCAAGATACATTATTATAATAATATTTATCTATTATTAGTTGCGCTGGCGCTTTCCTTTTTCTCGGCATGTGGACAGCGTAAGGCAAAAGATGGTCGCACGGATACGCCTACTTCCGGTAAGATAGGGTTTGTGGCAGACGAAAGCTTCAGCCCTGTAATCGAAGAAGAGAGGGAACAATTCCAGTTTGAATATCCCAAGGCTCAATTAGAGCCGCTATATACGGACGAGACAACAGGTTTCCAGATGTTGAAAGACTTGAAAACCTGCTTGTTCATTACTTCTCGCGGCTTGACCGACAGCGAGAAAGCATACTTTAAGACCAAGAGGATAACACCTGCCTCTTTCCCCATTGGTTATGATGGTTTGGCGTTTATCGTCAACCGTGCCAATAACGACACGTGCATCACGGTTAAGGACATCAAAAGGATATTGATGGGTGAGGCAACCAATTGGAACCAGATAGTGGAAGGTTCCACTAGGGGTGAAATAGAATTGGTGTTTGACAACAACAACTCCGCGACCATGCATTTTGTCGTGGACTCTATATTGGGCGGCAAAAACATAGGCGCCAAGAATGTTTACGCGGCTAAAGCGAGCAAGGACGTTGTAGACTATGTGGAGCAAACGGAGAATGCCATTGGCGTGATTGGCTCCAACTGGTTGAATGACAAGCGCGACTCCACCAATCTCACTTTCAAGAAAGACATACATGTGATGTCTGTCACGGTAGCCGATAAGGCGACTCCCAGCAACAGCTGGAAACCATACCAGGCATACCTGCTGGATGAGCGGTATCCGTTTGTCCGTACGATCTATTGCAATGTGGTAGATCCCCATAGGGCGCTTCCGTGGAGTTTCGCGAATTATATTTCCAATCCACGTGGCCAGCTCATCATGCTCAAGACAGGTTTGCTTCCCTACAGAGGAGACATAATTCTTAAGAAAGTTGAAATAAATGATTAATTGATAGAAAGGTAAAGTAATTTTTTGGTTATGAAGAGTATTAAATATTTAGTGGCTGGATTGCTGATGATGGTGTTGTCGGCTCCGGCAATGGCGCAAGACGTAGACTATAAGACTATGTTGAAGCCCATCGAGGAACAGTTGAAGGCAAAGCAGACCGACACAAAGGATTTTAAAAACCTGGTGAAGGACTACAAGAAGGAGTTCAAGAAGAATCCCGAGGCGCTTGTCGCTTTGGGTAATGCCTTTGTGATGGAGAAAGATTTCGTCTCTGGAGAGGAGTGCGCTAATTTGGCCATTTCCCGTGACAAGACCTATGGCGACGCTTATATCCTCTTGGGTAATATCAAGGCGTTGCAAGATGATGGTGGCGAGGCTGCCATGTGGTATCAGCAGTGCATGACCATGGATCCCAAGAACCCCCAAGGATACATGAGCTATGCCAACGTTTATCGCAAGATAGACCCCGCAGAGAGCGCTCGCACACTGGAGAAGCTGCGCCAAGTATTGCCCGACTTCCCCTATGAGGCAGAGGCAGGACACAACTTCTACGCAGGTGGCAACTATGAGCAGGCATATAACTACTTCAAGCAGGGAGACAAGTCAAAGTTTGAGGAGTATATCTTGGCCGAATATGCCGTTACCTGCTATATGCTTGACAAGAAGGACGAGAGTCTTGAGATTGCGAAGTTTGGCATGCAGAAGTTCCCCAAGGATGTCACTTTCCATCGTGTGGCACTTTGGAGCGCCACCGATACGGAGAAATATCCCGAGGCCATCGCTTATGCCAACACGGTGATAAATGTAGACACTGTCGAGCAGAGCCAGCGTGACGTGGTATACTATGGTTTGGCTTTGAAGGGCAATGCCAAGTATGAAGAGGCTATCGCCCAGTTCCAAAAGGCGCTCGAGATGAACGCGGAGGATTACACCCCATTGCAGTACATTGCCGACGCATACAAGGGCGCGGGCAATGAGGACAAGGCTTTGGAATATAGCAAGCTCTATTTGGAGAAGAACCCCTCGGCCAAGATTTCTGACTACAACAGCTTGGCGGATATCTATCTGCAGAAAGTGAAGAAAGGCACAGACAGCCTTACCAAGGTGAATGACCTCAAGCAGGCCATCGCCGTATATGATGGTTTGGCAACGAAATATCCTCAAATCGCCACTTGGGCTCATATCCAAAAGGCTGATGCCGCTTTCCAGGTAGAGTTTGACGATATCGCCCTCGACCTCTACAAGCAGTCTATCACAGAGTTGGAGAACAAGGCAGACCGTGATGAGGATGAGACGGGCTACTTGAAGCGCGCTTATCGTAACGCCGGTTACATCTATTGGGCTTCCAAGAACGACCTGGAGAGCGCTACTCCTTACTTCGAGAAGCTTATCAAGCTTGATCCCGAGAACGCGATGGCTAAGCAGGCTTTGGGCCTTGACCAGCCTCAAGAAGCCGCGGAAGGTGAGCAGGCAGCAGGCGCGGGACAATCCGCTGCCGCAACTCAGCAGTAAACATTACGCATTTCGCATTCCATAAACAAGGCGGAAATCCCATAAGGGTTTCCGCCTTATTTATCGTGAGCCCGGCGAAAGGCTGTTGAAACACCGTGACATATATAGCTCTATGTTGCGGGGAGTGTAGTGTCATGCTGCCGGGAGTATAGTATCCTTTCCAGTACCAGCTAGGTGAAACTCCAGTACCAACTAGGTGAAACTGCAGTACCAGCTAACTGAAACTCCAGTACCACTTAGCTGGTACTGGAAAGGATACTATACTTCCGGCAATATGAAATGTTGCATTATTGCTATTCATGCACAGGGTTAACCCTGTGGCCTTCTTTTTCATGAAAAGGGTTTACCTTTCCGTTTTCGAGGCAAAGATAAGCTTTTATTTTCATCTTTCTCTCTATCCTTGACGTTTCATCTGTTCTGCCAGTTGAGGGTTTTCACGCCAAAGGTATGTATGGTTGTGGCTTTCTTATATGACCTCGAAGTGTTTCAGGGCATTATACACCCCGTCTTCGTCTACGGAGGTTGTCACATAGTCAGCTGCTTGTTTCAGGCATTCGTTAGCGTTCCCCATCGCTACGCCTATCCCGGCGTCTTGGATGATGGAAAGGTCGTTGCCTCCATCGCCAAACGCCATAGTTTCCTGGATATCTATATGCTGGTGGGCTGCCATGATTTTCAGCGCGTTTCCCTTGTCAGCTCCCTTGGCGGTGATGTCCATGAAGTCTGGACACCATCTACTGGCGATGCATCCAGGCAGCTGCGTCATTAATCTCGCCTCCTCTTCTTCCGTCATGACGGGAGTCAACTGCAGGATGCGTTGCCGGAGTATGGGCTCCATGGGAACGTTCTCCGGAATGTCCTTCACGTTGAGCACGCCACGAAAGATGGCGTTGATTTTCTCGTCTCCGTTATAGATGGCCAGGTCATGTTCCCCTACCACCATGCAAGAGAAGCTCTGTTCGTCCGCGAGCCGCATGAATGTGTCCACGTCTCGCCTGGGAATTTCCCCACAGTGTATCACTTCGTTTCCCACCATGCAGTAAGCCCCGTTGGTGGCGATATACCCATCCACCAGGTCTGCTATTTCCCCGATGTTGTTGATGATGCTCAGTGGTCTGCCCGTGGAGATGTAGATTCTCACGCCCCTTGCCTTGGCTTGTTCTATCGCCGAGATGGTAGAGTGGGGGATACGATGGGTCTTAAAGCTCACCAGCGTTCCGTCTATGTCGAAAAACAATGCTTTTACCATAACGTCCGCGAAGTTACTCATTTTGCTTTATATGTCGGCATCTTTCTACCGGGTTTTCTCTCGTGGCGATGAAGATGCTCCCCGCGCCTTGGCGCAGGCGCTTACGTCGCTTCGTTTCTCACTTTCAGGATATATCCTTTCTTTATCACGGCTTCTATCGACACGGCGGGGTCAGGCTTCAGGGCACGCCGCAGGTAAGTTATCTGCACGTTCAAGGCCATGGAGTTGGAATAGGAGTCGTCGCCCCAGACCTCCGTCAGCAGTTCTTCGCGACTTACGAGCGTGTCCTTTTTCTCGGCCAAGAGCCGCAATATCTCGGCCTGCCGGCTGGTGATGATGGTCTTGTCCGTGCCATGTCGCAGCTCATTGAATGAGTAGAAGAAGTCCGTCTCGCCTAGTTTTATCGCCTCGCTGTCGGCAGGCTCGCTTGCCGGGGGCAGCTTTGTCTCGTATATCATGTTCTTCAGGAACTCGTGGCGTATGCCGTCAATGCGCTTTTGTATGATGATGGTCTTGATTTGGTAAGTGAGGCATATGGCCAGGACGAGCACAAGCAGGGCACTGCCCGCTAACTGCCAGGCCATGGCCGCCAGTATGTTGCTTGGTTTCACGGTGATGCTGAAGGCCACGGCGATAAACTCCAGCGGGTTGGTGGAGTAGCGGACGTCGAGGCGGTTGCCGAATGTGCCACTTGTCGTGAACACCGGGTGGGCCATGTACTTGTTAGACTTATAGAAGCGGAAGGCCGTAGTGGTGTCTTGTCCGGCGATTGTCAGCAGGGAGTCGATGTGGCGCTTGTCAGTTTTCCTGACATGCCATGCCACATATCTGTCGGCAAGGTCTATACCGCTGGCCAGTTCCAGGTCCTTCAGTTTTACCCTGCGCTTGATGCCGGGCAACTCGTATGTCACTTCCGCGCTCACCTTCTTCTTCACGCTTTTGCTGTTTCCTTTCCTGTTGTCAATATTCACCTTGATGTAGATGTGCGTCTTGGGTGTCTCGACCGAGTCCCTTTCAGAAAGGTAGAAGCGGTATAGTTCTTCTTGTTCCACCGCTTTGGTGCACTCCGTCTTCAGCTTTTCTATGTTCAGCCCTATGGCATATTTGTACAGGCTTACCAGCCAGTAAGCCTGACCGCAGAGAATAAGCGCCATCGTGGCGATGCTCAATATCCAAACCGTCTTTATCCTTTTGTTCATCCGTCTGTTGTTCTTTTTCGTTTGCAAAAATAACCATTTCCGCGCAGATGTACACGTCTTATAATATTTTAGTAATATGTCCGCTAATAAGATGATAATGAAAATCCGTGGTTTCATCGGTGTTTATGTTGTAGTTTCGCGGCATAACCATAAATGCTCTCAGATATGAACAGGTTGATTACTTTACTCTCGGCCATTCTCCTGGCCGTTTGCGCGCGGGCTCAAATCGATGTGTTTACCGCTTTAGACTTGGAAAAAGGTGAGCCGTGCGATACTGCGCGTTACCTGGTTTACTACAACATGAAATGTGTCACGGACACAAGTTCCTCACACCGCACATTTGTCGATGACATCATGCGCCTCGAGTTGGGCGACCGCGTGCATTGTTTTTACAGCTACAAGGGCTATCAAGCCGACTCGGCCAACGCTGTCATCATGGCCAACGGCGGCAGTTCGTTCACCGGCGGAGGCAATGTCTCGTGGCGACTATACAAGAACTATCCTTCCGCTGGCAAGACTTCGTTCTTGGAGAAGTTCGGCACGGACCGTTTCGTGTGCGTGGAAGACTATGCTTCACCCGCCTGGACACCCGTGCCCGACAGCTCGGCGGTCATCCTCGGCTACCCGTGCGCTCTTGCCGTGGCCACGTATAAGGGACGCACATGGTATGCCTGGTACACCGAGGACATTTCGCTTGATGCCGGTCCGTGGAAGCTCGGTGGCCTGCCAGGACTCATATTGCGGGCTTATGACGCTCGAAGGCATTACGTCTTTGACGCTTCGGGCATGGAAGAGGCCGTTCCGCGGACCCTTATATATTATAAAGGTGTAAAATACGAGCCTGTCAGCCGCAAGACACTTAACGATATCTATCGCCGGTACTATGCCGACCCTGTAGGTTATATTACCAACAATCCGAAAGTGAAGGTAACCATCCGGGACAAACAGGGCAATGAACTGCCTGGTCCGAAGGACGAACCCTACAATCCGATAGAGTTGGCGGAATAAGCGTCCTTGAAAAGAGTTCGGTTCAATGAGGAGACTATTACTTATACAGGCCTTGATGGCGTTTGCCATGCCGTCGCTCGCGCAGGTGGTGGTGACAGGTGAGGTGTATGACTCTATCTCGCGGAAGCCTCTCGCGGGTGCGGCCATTACGTTGATACGGGCAGGTAAACCCTTGGCTTTTTCCCATACGGGGCGGGATGGGCATTTCGAGGTAAGGGCGAAGACGGGTGACCGCGTACAGGTGACGTGCCTCGGATACAGGAAGAAGAGCGAGCCTGTGACGGAAGGACGGGAAATAGAGGTGCCGATGGCCCGGAAATCGTTTACGCTGAAGGAGGTGGAGGTGAAGGGCAGGCCCGTGTTCGGGAGGCAGGACACTATCTCGTTCGACCTGAAACGCTTCGCCTCCGCGAGCGATAACTCGCTGAAAGACGTATTACGGAAGTTGCCCGGGGTGGACGTTGAGAAAGACGGGCGCATCACTTTCAACGGAAAAGATATCTCTAGGTTTACCGTTGAGAACCTCGACCTTACTGGCGGTCGCTACAATCAGTTGACCGAGGCGCTCAAGGCAAAAGACGTGGACAGGGCGGAGGTGGTGAATCACGACCAACCCGTCAAGGCCTTGCGGGGCAAGGTGTTCACGGACGACGTGGCGATGAACATCAAACTCAAGCCTGAAGCCCGGGACAAATGGATGTTTACGTTGCGCCCCGGCCTGGTGGCAGCCTTTCCTCTGGAGGAGACAGGGCCGCAGGGAGGAGCCGACGCCTTGCAGATAGGCAAGCGGAGACAGTGGATGTACTCGGCTGATTACGACCGATCGGGTAACGACCTCTCGCGTAATGACCTCGTAATTGCCACGGGCGGCATGTCCGCTTATGGCAAGGGAGCTGAAGTGAAGGACTGGTTCGCCATGCCAAAGGTTACCTCTCCTATCGACGAGGAACGCGTACGCTTCAACCATTCGATAAACGTGACGGCGAAAAACACGCGCAAGACCAAGGACGGAAGTGAGCAGCGCATTACCGCTGGCTACCTGCACACCGACGAACGGCAACAGACGGGCAACACGTCGGTGTACTATTTCGATGGGGATAACCCCGTTGAGACCGATGAGACAAACCGCTTCCGCGTCCGGCGCGACCATCTTTACGTTGACTTCAACCATAACACGAACACCCCGCAGGCTTACGGCAACGAGTATTTCATCTTGGAAGGCACGCTTGCCAATGGCCTTTCTACATTTGGTGACAATGGAGGGGCGGCCATCACACAACAGGTCAAGGCCCCCGAGCTGCACGCGCGGAACACGTTTACCCGCCTATTCACGCGCGAACGGCACTCTTGGACAGTCTATTCCACCCTCAACTTCCATTACGCACCCCGGAAGATGACCGTTGACGGGCAGGCCCAGGAGCTCGACAATCTGCTTTATTACGCCGACCAATATGCCTTGCTGACGCTCAATCGGCGGTTCGTGACCCATCGCTATACCCTTGGGCTGACCGCCGAGCATCTTAACCTGCGGGGCAGTCATACCCATCTGTCTGCCTATGCCATGCCTTCGTGGCAGTACAAGCGCGTGGCGACCGTGCTCAGGTTGGACGTGCCTGTGCGCTGGGAGACGTTCACCGACCGCGGGAAAAATTACCTTGACGCCTCGCCCTCATTGTATATGAACGTGAAGAGCGGCCGTCGCGGAGAGTGGACAGGCACTGTTGGGTACCGCATGACAACGGGTGGAGTGGACAGTTATGCCGTAGACAGCTACATGTCTGATTATCGCACGCGGGTGGTAACGTCGGGAATTGTCCCAAGGCAGGGCACTTTCAGCGCCATGGCGGGTTATGACTACAAGCGTCCCGTGACCGAGATGTTCATGAGTTTCAACGCGAGTTACAATTACAACCATGGCAATGTGATGACAGATATGACCATTGCCGATGGCCGTTATCTGCTCCGTAACGCTGCCCGTGACTGGCACGGGCAGGTCGCGCGGGCAAAGGCTCTCGTGTCAAAGGGCTTTTTCGACATTCACCTTAAGACAAGGTTAGACCTCGGTTACACCTTTGCCGCCGGGCAACAGCTGTCCGGAGGGATGGTGACCGACTACCGGTCGAGTGTCCTTTCGGTGTCGCCCGAGGTGGTATTCTCGCCAAGTTTCGGCACGTTTACCTATCGTGCCTCCTTCGCCTGGAACAAGATGAAGACCGATGACACGGGTCGGAACACGCTGTTGGACTGGGCACAGCGCCTCGCTTACACGCAAACCATCGGCAAGGTAGACATTTCCCTTTCGGCTGTTCATTACCGCAACGAGTCGCCAGCGGGGCAGCCCGTCAACACGCTGCTGGCAGATGCCTCGGTGGTATGGCGTTTAAAGAAGGTCAGGTTGTCGGCGGAAGCGCGCAACCTGTTTGATAAACGTCGCTGTATCGTCACCTCTTACAGTGGCGTGATGTCAGCTACCAACTGGTATGAGTTGCGTCCCCGGGAGTTGGCGGTTAAGGTTCAGGTGAGTTTCTAAGCTCCTGTCGCGGGCGGAAACCATCCCGTGCCATGGCAGCGACTATGCTTTCAGGTGCGTGAAGTCGGTTTTGCGGCAGGCGCAAGCGGGTAATCTGCCTGATATTTGACGAGTGAATGGGGTTAATATGGCATTTTCTAAAAAAATGGGTCAAAATGTTTGGTGTTTCAAAATAAATTAGTACCTTTGCACTCGCTTACGGGATTTAGCGCAGTAGGTAGCGCACGCGTCTGGGGGGCGTGAGGTCGCTGGTTCGAGTCCAGTAATCCCGACAAGCCGAGAGCCGCGGCATTTTTGCTTGCGGCTTTTTTCGTGTCGCATCCTTTCCTAGACTTCTTCGAAATCCTTTTCCCTTCAAGCGATATCATTGCGAATCTATGCCAGTCTGTGTTTTTCACGACAAACAAATATGTAAGCATTCCTTGTCCTCCTCTGTTAAAAATCTACTACCCTCTTTTTCCTTCATCTTTGCGATACAAATCAGTTCCATGGCATTTCCGCAGGCTCTCTTTTGGCCCATGATTTCCGCCTGCGGGAAATCAAGTTGTTTGCCTTTTCAAAATAAGTTGTTTTCCTTCGCGATTTAACTTGTTTTGCCGAGGAAAATAAGTTGAATTCATGACCAAAACAAGTTGTTTTCGTGTTCGCCCCATTTATGTACCGCGATTTATCTTCTAGCGTCAGGGTATGAGGTGTTTTTTTCGACCGCCAAGAATTTTTCTTTTCATGGTCGCGGCATGACTTTCGTGATGTACTCAGCTAAAATCATGAATGGATTCAGACAGGTTCCCCGCCTGGGCAGCGAAGAGCCAAAATATCACAAAACGCCGCCCCATGATGGGACGGCGTTCCTTTTTTATGCCTACGAACTATGGAAAAGGTTTCGGCGAGCGCAAGTCAACGCCCCGCCGATTCCGAAAATAAATCATTCAACACGCTCTAACCTCGCTCTCCATTCATGCTTAATGATGGTGGGAGCGTTCGTGCGCTGCACATTAGCCCCTTGGCTATTGCCCGCCGTTTCTCTCCACGCGCTTGTGCTCGCCCTTGTCCAGGGAGTGCTTCAGCACGATAGCGTCTATGTAGAACACGATTTCCTCGGCCAAATTGGTAATGTGGTCGCCCGCCCGCTCCAGCCTGAGGAACACGCCCTTGAAGTCAAGGCAGAAAGCGGCTCTTTCAGGGTGTTGCTCTATGTACTCAGCCAGTGCGGTGGTGGCGGCGGCGTTGATTTCGTCTACTAGGTTGTCTTTCTCGAACAGACTCCTGGCCAGCGCGATGTCTTCCTGCTCCAGTGCTTGCTTGGCTGTCTGTAACATGTCCACTACGGCTTTGCCCATTTCCAAGAGCCTTGTTTTCTCCAGCAACTCGGGGTCTATCGGCTCTCCGTCTTGCTTGATGGCGAAGCGCGCTATGTTCTCGGCGAAGTCGCCTATGCGTTCCAGGTCGGTGTTTATCTTGAGCATGGCCACGATGAACCGCATGTCTATGGCCACGGGGTTGTAGAGCACCAGGAAGTCCTCTATGTCGCAGTCCAGCTTCAGCTCATAGGCGTTGACACGCTTCTCCCTGACCAGCACGTCCCACGCCTTCTCCTTGTCCGCTGTGCGCAGCGTCTCGCACGCGTTTTCCATCTGCTCGCCTACCAGAGCCCACATGTCGAGCACCTCGGCGCGGATGGCCTTCATCTCGTCTTCCACGAATTTTACCATGTCTTTTCGCTTTTTATAGGTTTGACAGTCTTTTTCCCTCTCTCGTCATCCGAAGCGTCCCGTGATGTAATTCTGCGTCTCCTCCTTCTCGGGGTGGGTGAACATCTTGGTGGTTTTGTCATACTCCACCAGCCTGCCCAGGTAGAAGAAGGCCGTCTTGTCGCTCACGCGGGTAGCCTGCTGCATGTTGTGGGTGACGATAACGATGGTATAGTCCTTTTTCAGCTCGTGTATCAGCTCCTCCACCTTGGCAGTGGAGATGGGATCGAGGGCTGAGGCTGGCTCGTCCATCAGTAGTACTGACGGAGCCACGGCCATGGCTCGCGCTATACAGAGCCGCTGCTGCTGGCCTCCCGAGAGGGCGTAAGCTGACTTCTTCAGCTTGTCTTTCACCTCTTCCCAAAGCGCGGCTCCGCGCAGCGACTTCTCCACTCGCTCCGCGATGAACTTCTCGTCTTTCACGCCGTTCACCCGCAACCCGTAGGCCACGTTCTCGTATATGCTCTTGGGGAAGGGGTTGGGGCGCTGGAACACCATGCCCACGTTTTTCCTCAGCTCGTCCACGTTGACGGAGCGGTCGTAGATGTTCTGTCCGTCAATGGTGATCTGTCCCTCCAACTTTGTGCCGGGTATCAGATCGTTCATGCGGTTGAAGAGTCTCAGGAAGGTGGACTTGCCGCAGCCCGAGGGGCCGATGAACGCCACCACCTCGTTTTCCTCTATGCTCATGTTGATGCCCTTCAACGCGTGGAAGTTGCCATAATGGAAGTCTACGTTTTTCGCTTCGATTTTACTCATGGGTCTTATGTCTTTAGTCTAGTTTCTTGTGTTTAGTGGGTCTTCAGCTTGCCCTGGAAATAGGTGCGCAGGGCGTTGGCCAGCAAGTTGACGGCCAGTACGATGATGACCAGCGTCAGTGCCGTTCCGTAGGCTATGGGTATCTGCCTTTCCATGTCCGTTCCGCTGGTGGCCAGCACGTAGAGGTGGTAGGGTAGCGCCATGCACTGGTCTAGCACACTGCTGGGCAGTTGGGGCAGGAAATAGGCTGCGCAGGTGAAGAGGATTGGGGCTGTCTCGCCCGACACGCGCCCCACGGCGAGAATCAGTCCCGTGATGATATTGGGCATGGCCATGGGCAGAATCACCTTGCTTATGGTTTGCAGCTTCGTGGCTCCCAGGGCGAGACTGCCCTCTCTGAAGCTATCGGGAATGGCCTTGAGCGCCTCCTCGGTAGTCCTGATGACAAGAGGCAAGGCGAGCAATCCCAGCGTGAGCGAGCCCGCGAGTATGCTGTCGCCGAAGCCGAAGAAGTTGACAAAGAGCGACATGCCGAACAGTCCGAATACTATGGAAGGGATGCCCGCCAGGTTGTTGGTCATCATGCGTATGAAACGCACTATCTTGCCGCTCTTGGCGTATTCGTGCATGTATATGCCGCTCATCACGCCCAAAGGGAAGGCGAACAAGGCACTGCCCACCATCAGGTAGAATGTGCCGACGATGGCTGGCCAGATGCCTCCGCCTTTCATACCGTCGCTAGGGGGTGTGGTGATGAAATCCCAGCTCATCACGCCCGCTCCCTTTATGGTGATGAAGGCCAGCAGCACGATGAGTATCGTGACGATGAACGCGCTCAAGGCACGAAATATGCCGAAGGCCAATTTCTCGGCCACAATCTTGCGGCGGTGATTGCCCGCCTGTAGTCTCTTTTCGCTATCCATTCTGTGGTGATTTTAGCTTGTCATTTCTTGTTCTTGGCTGAGATGTATTCCACGCTGGTGTTGATGATGAGCGTGATGAAGAAGAGTACCACGCCCAGCAAGAAGAGCGATTGATAATGCGGACCTCCAGCTGGTGCCTCGCCCAGCTCGGCGGCAATCGTGGCGGGGATGGTGCGCAGCGGGTCGGTAATGGCCAGCGGTATCACGGCGGCGTTGCCCGTCACCATGAGCACGGCCATTGTCTCGCCGAAGGCGCGCCCTATGCCGAGCACTACGGCCGACGTGATGCCCGACGCGGAGTAGGGCATCACCACCTTGTAGATGGTCTGCCATCGGCTAGCTCCCAGGGCTAGGCTGGCCTCTCGCTGCGAGCGGGGGCAGTTGAGCATGGCGTCTTGGCTCACGGTGATAATCGTGGGCAGCGCCATGATGGCAAGCACCAACGCGCCCGCCAATCCGCTCTCGCCCACGGGCAGGCCGAACACGTCTTGCAACAGGGGTACTATCACTATGAGCCCGAAGAAGCCGTAGACCACCGAGGGGATGCCATTGAGCAGCTCGATAACAGGCTTCAGCGTCTTCCGGGTGCGCTCGCCCGCCACCTCGGCCATGTAGATGGCCACCGAGAGGCCAAAGGGCAGCGCGAAGAGGATGGCGAATACTGTCACCCACACCGTGCCCAGCACCAGTGGCAGGAAGCCGAATTGCGGAGCGGGCGTGGCCGTGGGGAACCACTCGTCGCCCAGGAACACCTCCGTTCCCGAGATGGTGTGGTCCGCGAGCCGCTTCACGTTTGCTTCTTTGTCCACGAACTCCGTGGGCACAAAGGCCACGATGCCAGGTGTTTTCTCCACCAGGCTCTCTATGCACTGTGGGGCGTGCTCGTAGTTCTTGCCCATTTGCTCCTCGGTGAAATAGCGGGGCATGTCGTCGAGCCTGAAGGTGGTGACGCGTTCATTCTCGCCTCCCACTTCGTTCCAGTTGGTGATGTCCTCGTCGAATATCTTCTTGATTTGCTCGGCGTTCAGCTCGTCCACGGGGTTGGCCTTGTTCACCACCAGGGTGTAACCCTCCTCTATGGTCTTTTGCGAGAAGAGGCCGAAGCCCTCGGAGAAGAGGAACACTACGATGAGCAGTATGACTACGCTCGTCAGGAATCCGCTGCAGGTAATCAGTCCCGTTATGGCTTTCTCTAGTAGCTTTCTCATGTTTGTATGCTCTCGGTTTTCTTTTCGCCGGCAAAAGTAGGGCATAGGTATCACGAAGCGGTGACAAGGGTGTTACGATTCCGTTTCGAAGTGTGATTGTGACCTCCATGTAACATCTTTGTAACCGCGAGTCTGTTATTTCGCGTCAGAAACAATATATTAAGGTATAGAAAATGAAAGCTAAAAGACTCTTGTTGTCGGCCGTCACGGCGATTCTCGTTTCCAGCGTGGCGGCTCAGAAAATCAAGGGCAGCGACACCGTGCTGCCTGTCAGCCAAGAGGCTGCCGAGATGTATATGTCTCTCCATCCCGACAGTCGCGTGACGGTGACCGGTGGTGGCTCGGGCGTGGGCATTTCCGCCTTGATGGACGGCACCACCGACATCGCCATGTCCTCCCGCTCCATCAAGTTCAACGAGCGGGTGAAGCTCAAGAACAGCGGCAAGCAACTGAGGGAGGCCGTGGTGGCCTATGATGCGCTGGCCGTCATCGTGCACCCCTCCAATCCGGTCACTCATCTCACCCGCCAGCAGCTGGAGGCCATCTTCCGCGGCAAGGTGACCAACTGGAATCAGGTGAAAGATCCCTACACGGGCAAGCGGGGACCTGACCTGAAGATAGTGGTCTATTCCCGCGAGACTTCCTCGGGTACTTATGAGTTCTTCAAGACCAGCGTGTTGCGGGAGAAGAACTACATGGCGGGCGTGCTCTCCATGCCCGCGACGGGTGCAGTCATCCAGTCGGTCAGCCAGACCAAGGGAGCCATCGGCTACGTGGGCATGGCCTATGTCAACGACAGGGTGAGGGCCGTGAAGGTGTCCTATGACGGCAAGCACTTTGTCTATCCCACGATGGAGACAGGCCGCAACCATATCTACCCCATCATCCGCGAGCTGTACTATTACTACACCGCTGACCGCGCCAAGGTCGTGGAGCCTTTCCTCCGCTTCCTGCTCTCTGGAGAGGGGCAGCGGCTGGTGATGAGGAGTGGATACGTGCCCGTGGGCTGATTTCCCTCCTCGCCTAGGAGTCCGCGCTAAGTGGGAGGCTTTCCGGTTTCCCGCTTGCGTGTCTCATGGAAAGCGCATGTATTCGCGGGTGAAGTCACCTTCACCGACTGCCCCCATCGCATGATATTTTTGGTGGTCAAGTGAGATTTTCTCTTCTTTTTCCCTCTATTTCGTGATAAATGATTAATTTTGCGAAGAAGAGAAGATGCCATGAGTAACTGCCTGAAACCCCGATGTCTTTGTCCGTGGCCGTCTCCATGGAGACGGATTGTCGCCCTGTGCTGTTCAGGGGTTTCGCTTGCCATGCAAAAATGTGGGCTGAAAATTTGCGTATCTGCGAAATTTTTATACTCTCTCTCTCTCTCTCTCATGTTTATGTAGGGATAAACTCTCCCTGTGCGGCAGCGTGCCCTTTCTCGCGGAAGTCCGCGAGAAAGGGCACGCTGCCGCGTCACCTCATCGCCCATGTTGGGTCTTCTTTTTCCTATCCGTTTCCCCGTATTTCCTAAACACTATGATATGAAGAAAACCGGAAAGTATCTATTCACGCTCTTTATCGCCCTGCTCTCCCTGCCCCTCGTGGCCCAGGAGCGGGCGGATGACTATCGCTTCACCTTGCGCACCAACCTGCTGCGCTGGGTTACCCTTACGCCCGACGTGGGTCTGGAGTGGCGCGCCACTCCCTCGTGGGGCATACTGGTGAATGGCTCATGGACCTCCTGGGACTGGAGCCAGCACGACCGCCGCTACGCCCTTTGGGAGGTGGCCCCTGAGGTGCGCCACTATGTTGGCGTGGGCAAGCGGGCCTATGTGGGCGCAATGTACAAGCTGGGGGAGTTCAACTACAAGCTCAACCGCGTGGGCAAGCAAGGCGACCTGATGGGTGGCGGCTTGACGGGCGGCTATCAGCTGCGGCTCAACGACGCGCTCTCCCTTGACTGCTCATTGGCCCTGGGCTACCTGCGCGCCGACTATGAGAAATACAGGGTAGTGGAGGGCGTGCGTGTGCGGCAAGGCGAGGATGCCAAGAACTGGTGGGGACCCATCCATGCCGGCCTCACCCTGACGTGGAACCTCTTTTAACTTCATCAGCCTATGAGAAAGACCATATATATAATAAGGTATTGCGTGGCGGCGGCCCTGACGCTGGCCGCGACCTCCTGCGTGAAGGACGAGCTTCACGACACGCCGCATCCCGACTACGGGAAAATCACCGTCACCGCCGATTGGAACGACCAGGGCGAGGGAGTGGATATCCCCGCGGAGTGGACAGTGACAATGGGTGACTATACAGGCACGGAGACTGGTGCGACACACTCGCCGGACTATCTTTTCAAGCCAGGCGGCTATACCCTTGCGGCCTACAACACCCCCGATGGCATCACGGTAAGCGGCACGATGGCTACTGTGAACGCTGCGGACGGCGGCTTCATCGTGAACACCCCCGGCTGGCTCTTCTCTTCCGTGCAGGAGGTGGCGATAGAAGCCGATACCGACTACGAGCTGACCGCCGTGATGCATCAGCAGGTGCGTAAGCTTACCCTCATGATCGAACCTGCGGGCGATGCGGCAGAGCGTATCGAGAGCATCGAGGGCACGCTGAGCGGAGCGGCAGGGACGCTGGACTTCGCCACGGGCACCTACGGCACACCCTCGGAGGTGGAGCTACGCTTCACGAAGATAACGGATGGTGACGATGCGGGCAAGTGGACGGCCACCGTGCGGCTGCTCGGCATCGCGGGCGACCTCCAAAGGCTCACCGCCACGTTGACCTACACGGACGGCAACCCGCAGCCTACATCTCTCAATAGCGACCTCACGTCTGCTCTCAACGGCTTCAACGACGGCAAGACCTCGCCTTTGACCCTCGGCGGCACAATAGCCGAGACCCCGGGCGAGGCGGGCTTCACCGGTGAAATCACAGACTGGGAAACAGTGGACGGCGGCGGAGTGGATGCCGAAATGTAAAAGTAAAAAGAATCATTAGAAATACAGAAACGATGAAGACAAGATTATTCACCTTCGCAGCACTGGCACTCGCGCTTGCTGCCTGCACCAACGACAACGAGAACCTGAACGACGGCCCCGTGGCCGCAGTGATTAACGCCGAAATTTCCGACGCCGTAGCCACCCGTGCCAGCGGCACCCAGTGGACAACCAATGACGAGATAGGCATCTCCGAAAGCCGCTTCGGCTACGCCAACGTGCTCTACCGGTGGGAAAACGGGAAGTTCACACCGGCAGGAACCATTATCTTCTTCCAAGATGATGACCCGACCACCTTCTCCGCCTACTATCCCTACGATGCGGACGGCGGAACGCTGACCGCCACCACTGATGCCACGGCGCAGCAGAACCAGCCCGCCATCGACTTCCTCTATGCCACCGGTGCCACTGCCAGTACGCACAATCCTGAAGTGAACTTTACCGACGACACGGCTGCGGGAGGCAAGGACTGTTCCTTCCACCACCGCATGAGCCAGATTACGCTCACCTTCGAGGCAGGAAGCGGCGTGGACTTCAATACCATCAAACCCACCGGCTACACACTCTCCGGACTGGTGCTGGAGGGCAGCTTCGACACCACCACCGGCACGGCAGAAACGGATGCGAACGCACAGACAGCCGACCTTACAATGGAACTGGACGGCGCACTCACCTCGTCGGTCATCCTCTTCCCGCAGTCAACGACAAGTATCGAACTGAGCGTGAACTACAACGGTCAGCCCTACACCGCCACGCTCACCATTCCCGAAGGCGCACTGAAAGCCGGTAACAACTACACCTACACCGTCACCGTCCGCAACAAGGACCTGAGCGTCAGCTCAGCCACTATCAGCGACTGGAAGCGGGTGAACGGCGGCAATGTGAACGCAGACCTTTAAGTATATCATTCCTAAAAGACTAAGAATATGAACAACAGACTTCCATTGCATATACTGTCCGCGGCAACCGTCCTGCTTTTTGCGGCGACTGCCTGCACGCGGGACGACCTCGGCGGCGGCACGTTGCCCGAAGGCGAGTATCCATTGGTAATCCGCGCCACCGGCCTGCAAGCCGTGGCAACCCCTGCCTCACGCGCCACTGTGGATGGTGACTGGCAGGGTGTACAGACCGTAGCCCTCAGCGTGGGCGGCACGGTGAAGGAATACGATGTGACGGCATCCGATGCCGACGGCTACAAGACAGCCACCCTGAGCAGCGACACCGACCCCTTCTGGTGGACAAGCCGTGAGGACATCACCGTTTCGGCATGGTGGCCATACGGCACCACGATGCCCGATGTGGTAGTAAAGGCAGACCAAAGCACGAAGGAAGGCTTCGAGGGCAGCGACTTCATCTCCGCCGAAGCCCAGACCGTGCAGTTCGACAACCCGACGCTTGAGTTCAGCCACCGCACGGCGCGTATAACGGTTCTTCTTAAGCCGGGTGCCGGCATCCCGAGCGTGTCGGGAGCCGATGTTTATGTCACTGGCTTGGGCACGGATAACGGCAATCCCGCCACTATCCGCACCTACGCGCCGGGCGGCGACACCTACGAAGCCCTCACCGCACCGCAGACCGTGAAGGCGAATACGCCGTTCATACAGGTGGATTTAGGCAGAGGCACCTACTATTTCCGTCCGCAGAGCGATGTGGTATTAGAGGCTGGCAGCCGCTACACCTACACCGTCAATGTGAACGCCACCGGCTTGACGCTGGAGGGCTGCACCATCGGCGGCTGGACTGACGGCGGCAGCGAGAGCGGCACGGCAGAGGATTTGGGTTATTTCATACAGGACGACGGCAGCTACACAGTCTACACCGCTAACGGCCTGAAGGAATGGGCAGAGGCTGTGCAGACCGACCCGACACTCAATATCACCCTCACCGCCGACATTGACCTGACGGGCGAGACGTGGACACCGATAGGCAGTGGTTTCAGTTCTAATACCAGTTATCAAGGCACCTTCGACGGGCAGGGACGCCGCATCACGGGACTGACTATCACCACAAACTCAGCAGGGGGACAGAATGCCACATTGTTCGATTATATCGGGAGTGACGGAACGGTGAAGAACCTGCAAGTAGAGGTGAACTACAATGTGCAGCAAAACGGTGCGGCCGGCGGCATAGCATATACCAACTACGGCACCATTACTGCCTGCTCCGTAAAGGGAGATATTACTGCAAATAGCGGTGCTGTCGGTGGCATTGCGTCTATCAACAACGGTAGCATTATTGGCTGTTGGTATAACGGACAGTTGGAGGGACACAATAGTACTGGAGGAACACCGATGGGCGGAATAGCATTTTTTAACGACGGCTCCGTCGCTGCCTGCTACTGGGGCGGCAATGCCGGACAAGGAGTTTATAGTAATCAAGGAGGAACGGTAGATGCCACGAAGGTAAATGACGGCGATTCGTGGCAGACCGCTGTTGGTGGCATGAACGCTGCCCTCACCGGCAACGACTATCAATGGAAACTTGGCACGGACGGCCTGCCCGTATTGCAGAGTAACCAGTAAAAACAGGACGATATGAAACGATATACCCTATATGCATTCTCGGCACTCGCCCTGCTCCTTGCGGCCGCAGCCTGCACGCAGGACGATGCGGGAACGTTGCCCGACGGCACGCAGCCGCTGACGCTGACCGCCAGTATAGAGGGCGGCGGCCTAACCCGCGCCACCGTGGACAACCGGTGGAACGGCAATGAGACGATAGCCCTGCAGGTAACCGACGGGGACGGCACGGAGTGGTATGACTACACGGTGGATGATAAAGGCAACCTGTCCGGCGAATACTATTGGACAAAACCAAGTCCCATCACCGTGCAGGGTCTTTACCCGAATATCATGGCGGAAAACAACGATTGGACTTGGAGCGTGGAGGAAGACCAGAGCAACGACGCGGACTATCAGTCGGGAGACCTGCTTTGCAGTGAATCCAAGACCGTGAGCTTCGCCCAAACGCCCGCCCTCACCTTCTACCACCAGACCGCCAAGGTGGTGGTGAACATCAAGAGAAACGGTCTGCCCGAAAGCATCGGAGCCACGCCGGGCGACATCAGCCTGACTATCGGCGAGGGTGACATCCTCGCGCTGGACGGCGCGTTCACCCTCCCGAAAGCCGTGAACGCTGACGGGCGTTGGCTCGGCACATGGACACCCGGCACCACTAAAGGCAGCATCAGTCCTCACCTTGCCAGTACTCCGGCGACAGGCTATTTCGCCACCTACGAAGCCCTCGTTATTCCGCAGGACATGGCGGCAGGCACAAAGTTACTGACCTTCACCGCCGAGAAGGACGACACCGGCTATGGCCCGTTCTACTACATGCTACAGAACGACACCGAATGGAAAGCCGGCTATAAGTACACCTACAATGTTACCATCACCCTCTACGGCCTTCAGGTATCGGTCGATACCGGTAGCATGACATGGGGCGACGGCACAGGTGGCGAAGGCGCAGTAGAACTGCCCGTTTAATGAAGGAAATGATACGCAAGAGACTTACAAGAACGAAGAAGATATGAAGAAAAACAGATTATTTACAACAATATGCCTCATGGCGGCAATCCTGCTCGCCGCCTGCACGCAGGACGAACTGGCCGAGCAGGGCAACACCCTGCCCGAAGGCGAATACCCCTTGCAGATAGGCAGCGTCAGCATCACCGCAGAAAGTAGCGAAGAACCATGGACGCGCGTGGCAGAAAACGAAACGGACGGCATGGGCAGCCACTGGACGGGCGGTGAACGCATTGGCGTGCGCATTGGTGACAATGAGGAAACGGGTATCTATACAATAAAGGTGGATGATGCGGGAAATGTCACAGTGGAACCCGAAACGCCCGTTTATTGGAAGAACACCCAGACTGCCGATGTCACTGCCTGGTATCCCGCCGATAGAAGCAGTGTGGACCTCGGGTTTCAACTTCAGAATAACACGATGACCTACGTGCTGCACGGCACCGGCACGGGCAACCACCAATCGCCCGTTACCTTGAAGTTCACCCACCAGCTGGCCAAGGTGCGCGTGGTGGCCAAGGGCACAGCCGAGGTGAGAAACATATCTATCCAGCATGTTCCCAGAATTTGTTACATTGATGAGGGAATCATAACGGGACAGGAAACCCTTTTAAATGATATTTGGATGCTTCCGGTGGAGCGCGAGGGCATAGGCACCTGCTGGGAAGCCAGTGTGGGGCCCGGCGCAGAGATAAAGTATTTCGATCTTGGTGGCATGAACTGTGCCCTGAACACTCCCGTCACCACGCAGGCCGGGGCGCTGCACACCATCACCTGGACGGTGAACAACGAGGGGACAACGACCATCGACCTCTTGAATGAAGACTGCACCATCAGCGGCGACGGCACCTACTACTTCAGCGGCACGGCCAGCCATGCCATACGAGTGACGAACGGCAATCCGGACATCTACCTGGAAGATGCGCAGATAAGTGTATCAAGCGGCAATGCCATTGATATACAGGATGGTAGCCCCACTATCCATGTAAGGGGCGAGCGCAACACCGTAGCCTCCACCGACAACACGGGCATCGCCGTCTCCGGCTATGCGGACGGATATGAATAAGGATGCTGAATTGTACCCCATGCATGGGGTACCGAAAGGGGTCATGCATGGGGTACCGAAAGGGGTCATGCATGGGGTATCAGAATAGGTCATGCATGGGGTATAATTGGCACCCACGCATGATAGATAATAAGCCATATTAATATAAACCTTAAAAAACAAAGTAGTATGTTGGAATTTGAAGTAAAATCAAAGGTTCAGCCCGTGGGCGAACGCAAAGGACAGACAGTGTATTACGCACAAGTGAAGTCGCAACAGAAATTGACGAACAAGATGCTTATCGAGCGCATCGTGCGCGAGACCTCGCTGTCGGAGGGCGATGTGAAGAACGCGCTGATAAGCCTCTCCAACGTGGTGTGCGAAGCCCTGCAGCTGGGCATGAGCGTGGACCTCGCCGAGCTGGGCAACCTGCGCGTCTCCGTCCCCTCGAAGATGATGGACACGGAGAAGGAGGTCACCGCGAAGGACGCGCTGAAGACCCCGAAAATCGTCTTCACGCCCAAGCAGAAGATGCGCGACGCCGCCAACCAGGTGGAGCTGAGCGTGGACCGCGACAGCCTGAAGGCCTCCGCGGGCGGCGGCTCCTCCACCACCCCTCCCGACGATGAGGAGCAGGGCGGCCAGACGCAGCCCGGCGGCGGCACGGGCGAGTCGGGCGAGGAGTAGGCTCCCCGCCCCCTATAGCGGACGCGCCGGCGCTCCCCCCGCGGGGGAACGCCGGCGCGTTTCTCTTTCCGTCCGCCAGGCGCGGGGCTACAGGCTCTCCAGCATGCGCTTGATGACCACCTGGGCCGATATCTCCCTGTTAGCGGCCTCCGGGATGACGAGGCTGCGGGGGCTCTCTATCACGTCGTCGGTGACGATGAGGCCCCGGCGCACGGGCAGGCAGTGCATGAAGTAGGCGTTGTCGGTCAGCGCCATGTGCTCCGCGTCGATGGTCCACGACATGTCCTTGGAGAGTATCTTGCCGTAGTCCTCGGGCCGGGTCACTCCCGGGCAGCTCCAGTTCTTGGCGTAGACGAAGTCCGCGCCGCGCAGCGCCTCCCGCTGGTCGTACTCCACCTTGGCGTCGCCGGCGAACCTCGGGTCGAGCTCGTAGCCCTCGGGGTGGGTGATGACCAGGTCCACGTCGGCGGCCCTCATCCACTGGGCGAAGGAGTTGGGCACCGCCTGGGGCAGGGCGCGGCAGTGGGGCGCCCAGGTGAGCACCACCTTGGGCCTGCGGGCGGGGCGGTGCTCCTCTATGGTGATGAGGTCGGCGAAGGCCTGCAGGGGGTGCACGGTGGCGGTCTCCATGGCGAAGACGGGCCTTCCGCTGTGCTTCACGAACTGGTTCACGATGGTCTCGGCGTAGTCGTACTCGCGGTCGGTGAGCCCGGCGAAGGAGCGTATGCCTATGAGGTCGCAGTAGCATCCCATGACGGGAATGGCCTCCAGCAGGTGCTCGCTCTTGTCGCCGTCCATGATGACGCCGCGCTCGGTCTCCAGCTTCCACGCCCCGGCGTTCACGTCGAGCACGATGACGTTCATGCCCAGGTTCATGGCCGCCTTCTGGGTGGAGAGGCGGGTGCGCAGCGAGTTGTTGAAGAATATCATCAGGAGGGTCTTGTTCTTGCCCAGGTGCTGGTAGGCGAAGCGGTTGGCCTTCACCTCCCTTGCCTCGTCCAGGGCCTTGCCCAGGTCTCCGAGGTCTTGCGCGTTGAAGAATGTGTTCATAAGCGGTGTATAAGGATTAAGTGTGTTGGTGGCGGGGTGTCACGGGCGTGTCTGCCCCTCGCCGTTGATGAGCCACTTGTAGGTGGTGATTTCCTCCAGGGCCATGGGGCCTCTGGCTCCCAGCTTCTGGGTGCTGATGCCTATCTCCGCGCCCAGGCCGAACTGCGCCCCGTCGGTGAAGCTGGTGGGGGCGTTGACGTAGACGCAGGCCGCGTCCACGAGCGCCTGGAAGCGGGCGGCGCGCTCCGGGGAGGAGGTGATGGCGCACTCGCTGTGCCCGCTGCCGTAGGTCTCTATGTGGCGTATGGCCTCGTCCATGTCGGCCACGGTCTTCACGCCCATGGCGTAGTCGAGCCACTCCCTGCCGTAGGTGTCCTCGCCGGCGCGGAAGAGCAGCTCCCCGGGATAGCGCCCCCGCAGGGCCTCGAAGGCCTCTGGGTCGGCGTAGAGCCTCACCTGATGGCTCGTGAGCGGCTCGCATAGCTGGGCGAGCTGGGGCAGCCGTGAGCGGTGTACCAGCAGGCAGTCCAGCGCGTTGCACACGCTGGGGCGGCGCGTCTTGGCGTTGTTGATGATGGCCTTGCCCATCTCCAGGTCTCCGTCCTCGTCGAAGTAGGCGTGCACCACTCCCGCCCCGGTCTCTATGACGGGCACCTTGGCCGTCTCCCTCACGAAGTCGATGAGCCGCTTGCTGCCCCTGGGGATGCAGAGGTCTATGTAGCCCACGGCGGTGAGCATCCGCGCCGTGGCCTCATGGGTGGCGGGCAGCAGGGTGACCGCCTGGGGGGAGAGGCCGAAGCGGGCGAGCGTCTCGTGGATGAGCTCCACGGCGGCCCTGTTGGAGTGGTCAGCGTCCTTGCCCCCCTTGAGCACGCAGGCGTTGCCGCTCTTCAGGCAGAGGGAGAACACGTCGAAGGTGACGTTGGGCCTGGCCTCGTATACCATGCCTATCACGCCGAAGGGCACGCTCACCTTGCGCAGGCGCAGGCCGTTGGGGAGGGTCTTCTCCGCCAGCGTGCGCCCCAGGGGGGAGGGGAGGCGGCTGACGTTGCGCATGTCCGCGGCGATGTCGGCCAGTCTCTCGGTAGTGAGCTTCAGCCGGTCATGGAGGGGGTTCGCCTCGTCCATCAGGGCGAGGTCTTGGGCGTTGGCCTCCAGCAGCCATGGTGTCCGTTCCACGATGGTGTCGGCCACGGCCTGGAGTATCTCGTTGACGCGGCGGTCGGGCAGCAAGGCCAGTTCCTTGCTGGCCGCTCTCGCTTGTCGGAAGGTGTCTGTAAGGTTTGTCATGGGTGTACGCGTTATGTGATGTTAATGGATGGCGCTGGCGGGGGCGGCGGTGTCACTCCATGCAGAGGTAGTCGTAGTGCACGAGGGGTCTCAGGTCATGCTCCCCCATGTGGAGGCGGGCTTCCTCCGCGCTGTATCCGCTGCGTCCCACGGCGAAGGTCTCCCCCCGCTCGTTGGCTATGTTGATGATGTCTCCCTCCATGAAGTCTCCCTCCACGGCGCACACGCCCACCAGCAAGAGGCTGACGGCCCGCTCGCCCCTGAGGGCTTCCTCCGCCAGCCTGTTGACCCTCACCACGCCCTTGGCGAAGCTCTCGCTGTGGGCTATCCACTTCTTCACGCCGCTGGCGGGGTTGGGGTTGGGCATGAACTCGGTGTGGGGAATCTCTTGTGGGCGGGTGAAGAGGGAGGGGAGCACGTTCTCCCGCGCGCCGTTGGCGATGATGACCCTTATGCCCTCCTCGGCCACTTTGCGGGCTATGTTGCCCTTGGTGAGCATGCCGCCCCGGCCGAAGCCGCTCTTCTGGGCTTGTACGTAGTGGCTGAGGTCTTGGTCGTAGCGCAGGGTGGGGATTATCTTGGACTGGGGCGACTTGGGGTCGCCGTCGTAGATGCCGTCAACGTTGGAGAGGATGACCAGCGTGTCCGCGTCCATCATGGTGGCGATGAGTCCCGACAGCTCGTCGTTGTCGGTGAACATCAGCTCGGTGACGCTCACGGTGTCGTTCTCGTTGACGATGGGTATCACGCCATTGTCGAGCATCACGCCCATGCAGGCTCGCTGGTTGAGATACTCGGCTCGGGTGGAGAAGCTCTCTTTCATGGTGAGCACTTGCCCCACGTGGACTCCGTGCTCGCGGAAGAGGTCATAGTAGAGGCCTATGAGCTTCACCTGGCCCAGGGCGGAGTAGAGCTGTCTTTGGGCCACGTGGTCCAGCTTGCGGGAGGCTTGCAGCTCGCCCCTTCCGCAGGCCATGGCGCCTGAGGAGACGAGGATGGCTTCCACGCCCTCTTGCCTGAGCCACACCAGTTGGTCCACTATGGCCGACACGCGGGTGACGTCCAGCTTGCCGTCGGGGCGGGTGAGCACGTTGCTGCCCACCTTCACCACCATGCGCCTGCGGCCTGTCTTGTTGGTAGCCGTCATTTCCGATTGTCCTTGTCTCTTATCTCCACGCGGCGAATCTTGCCCGAGATGGTCTTGGGCAGCTCGTCCACGAACTCTATGATGCGTGGGTACTTATAGGGTGCGGTCTCCCGCTTGACGTGGTTTTGCAATTCCTTGATGAGCACGTCGCCCGCCCTGTCTTTCCACTCCTTGGCCAATACCACGGTGGCTTTCACCACCATGCCGCGGATGTCGTCGGGCACGCCGGTGATGGCGCATTCCACCACGGCGGGATGGGTCATGAGGGCGCTCTCCACCTCGAAGGGGCCTATGCGGTAGCCGCTGCTCTTGATGACATCGTCTGCCCGGCCCTCAAACCAGTAGTAGCCGTCTTGGTCTCGCCATGCCATGTCTCCCGTGTGGTAGATGCCGTCGTGCCACGCCTCCTTGGTGAGCTCGGGGTCTCGGTAGTAGCCCTTGAAGAGCCCTATGGGCTTCTCGTCGCCCACCCGGATGCATATCTCGCCCTTCTCTCCTTCCTCGCACTCGGTGCCGTCCGCCCGCAGCAGGCGCACGTCGTATTGGGCGTTGGGCTTGCCCATGCTGCCGGGCTTGGGCTTCATCCAGGGGAAGGTGCCCAGGGTCATGGTGGTCTCGGTCTGGCCGAATCCCTCCATGAGCTGTATGCCCGTCAGTTGGTGGAACGTCTCGGCCACGGAGGGGTTGAGGGCCTCGCCGGCCGTGGTGCAGTAGCGCAGGCTGCTGAGGTCGTACTTGCTGAAGTCCTCGAGTATCATGAAGCGGTAGATGGTGGGCGGGGCGCAGAAGGAGGTGACGCGGTATTTCTCTATCTGGCGCATGATCTTCTCAGCGGTGAACTTCTCGTGGTCGTAGACGAACACGGTGGCCCCGGCGAGCCATTGGCCGTAGAGCTTGCCCCACACGGCCTTGCCCCATCCCGTGTCGGCCACGGTGAGGTGGATGCTGTCGGGAGTCAGGTTGTGCCAGAAGACACCCGTGGTGAGGTGGCCGAGGGCGTAGAGGTAGTCGTGGGCCACCATCTTGGGCTCTCCGCTGGTGCCGCTGGTGAAGTAGATGAGCATCGTGTCCTCGTTGGTGTTGACGTGCTCGGGGCGGACGAAGCGGGGTGCCTTGGGCCACTCCTGCCGCCAGTCGTGGAATCCCTCGGGCACGGCCTTGCCTTGCTGGCTGAGGGAGTTGACGGCCACGAGCACCTTCACCGTGGGGCTGTCGGGCATGGCGGCGAGTATCTGGCCGGTGACGTACTCGTCGTTGGCGCAGACGATGGCCTTGACGCTGGCCCGCTGGTCGCGGTATACGATGTCGTGCTTGGTGAGCATGTGGGTGGCGGGTATGGCCACGGCGCCCAGCTTGTGGAGGGCGAGCATGCTGAGCCACCATTGGTAGTGCCTCTTGAGGATGAGCATCACCTTGTCGCCATGGCCTATGCCGAGGCTCTGGAAGTAGGCCGCGGTGCGGTCGGTTTGGTCTTTCAGCTCCGCGAAGGTGGCTCTCACCTCCTCGCCCCGCTCGCTGGTCCAGAGGAGGGCGAGCTTGTCGGGGCACTCCTCTGCCCACGCGTCCATCACGTCGTAGGCGAAGTTGAAGTTCTCTGGTATCTTGAAGTGCAGGTTCCGCTTGTAGTCCTCCTCGGAGGTGAAGCTGGTCTGCGTGAGAAATCGCTCTATCATGGTCTTGGGTTTGTTTGGTCGTGTGTTTAGAAGACTATGCAGATGAACGTGGCGGGCTGTCCTCCCAGTGCCCTCATGCGGTGGGGCTGCGTGGCGTCGAAGTAGATGCTGTCGCCCTCGTTCAGGGTGAGCGCGCGCTCGCCGATGGTGATTTCCAGTGTGCCCTCCAGCATGTAGTCGAACTCCTGCCCGTCGTGGCGGTTCTTGTTGGGCAGGTGGCCGTCGGGCTTGGGGTCCACGCGGGTGAGGAAGGGGTTGGCCTTGCGGCCTATGAAGCCGGCGGCCAGGCTTTGGTATTTGTAGTTCTTGTTGCGGTCTATGCTCTGTCCCTGCCCCTTGCGCGTGAGGAAGTAGGCGCTCATGCGCGGCTCCTCGCCGAAGAGCAGCACGTTCAGGTCTACGTCATACTTCTTGGCTATCCTGGCCAGCCGGTAGACGGAAGGGTCTGCCTCGCCAGCCTCTATCTGCAGGTAGTGTTCCAGGGAGGTGTCGCAGACTCGCGCCATCTCCTCGGCGGGTATGTCGAGCGCGTCTCGCAGTCCGCGTAGCCGCTCGCCTATTTGCTTGATTGATTCTTCCATGGGGTGTGTCTTGTTGTTAGGTTGTCTCTTTGCTCGCAAAGGTAAGCATATTTTCTCTATCTGGCAAGCTTTGGCCGGGGAAAGTGGCGTTCTGCCACGTGGCGGGCTTGGCGGCAGGGCGGGGAGGGGGTCACTCGTGGGGTACCTCAAGGGGTCTCTCGTGGGGTATCTCGGTAGGTCACTCGTGGGGTACCTCAAGGGGTCTCTCGTGGGGTATCTCGGTGGGTCACTCGTGGGGTATCTCGGTGGGTCACTCGTGGGGTACCTCAAGGGGTCTCTCGTGGGGTACCTCAGGGGGTCACTCGTGGGGTACCTCAAGGGGTCACTCGTGGGGTACATCAGGGGGTCACTCGTGGGGTATCTCGAGAGGTCACGCGAGGCGCGCGAGCCAGCGTTGGGCGTATGCCCTACAGCTCGTTGAGCACGGTCTCCAGCCGCTTGATGAACTCGTCCACTTCTCCCTGGCTCAGGCAGAGGGGCGGCAGGACGCGCAGCACGTTGGCGCCGGCGCACCCCGTGAAGCAGTGCTGTTCGTGGATGAGCTTGGAGCGCACTTCCTTGTGGGGCACGTCCAGCACCACGCCCACCATCAGTCCCCGGCCTCTCAGCTCGGTGATGTGGCGGGTGCGCTGCCGCAGTTCCTTCAGCTCGTCCATCAGGTAGTCCCCCACCAGGTGGGCGTTCTCCACCAGCCCCTCGCTCTCCATCACGTCGAGCGTGGCCAGCGCGGCGGAGCAGGCCAGGTGGTTGCCCCCGAAGGTGGTGCCCAGCTGCCCGTAGACGGGCGTGAAGTCTGGGCTGATGAGCACGGCTCCCATGGGGAAGCCGTTGGCGATGCCCTTGGCCATGGTGATGATGTCGGGGCGGATGCCCAGCCACTGGTGGGCGAAGAACTTGCCGCTGCGGCCGTATCCGCACTGTATCTCGTCGCAGATGAGGGTTGTTCCCGTCTCCTGGCAGGCCTGGCTCAGCCCCTGGGCGAACTCGGGGGTGAGCATGCCCACGCCTCCTACGCCCTGTATGCACTCTATGATGCAGGCGCAGACATCGCCCTTCCTCAGCTCGGCCTCCCAGGCGGGCAGGTCGTTGATGGGCAGGAAGGTGACGTGCTGGCAGTCGTTGATGGGGGCCACTATCTTGGGGTTGTCGGTCACCTCCACGGCCAGCGACGTGCGCCCGTGGAAAGACTTCCGTATGGCCAATACCCGCTTGCGGCCGTTCTGGAAGGAGGCCAGCTTCAGGGCGTTCTCGTTGGCCTCCGCGCCGGAGTTGATGAGGAAGAGCTGGTAGTCGTCATATCCGCAGGCCTTCCCCAGCCGCTCGGCCAGCTCCGCCTGCAGGGTGTTGATGACGGAGTTGCTGTAGAAGCCCAGCCGCTGGAGCTGCTGGCCCACCTTCTCCACGTAGTGCGGGTGGCAGTGCCCTATGCTGATGACGGCGTGCCCGCCGTAGAGGTCCAGGTATTCCTGTCCCTTGTCGTCCCATACCTTGCATCCTTTTCCCTTCACCACGTTGATGTCGTAAAGGGGATATACGTCGAATAGTTTCATGTCTTGATAGTGTCTTGGGTTAATGTTTGGTCGCTGTCAGAAGGCGCTCGGCTTCAGCCTGAGCCCCGTGGTCTCGTCCAGGCCGAACATGATGTTCATGTTCTCCACGGCCTGGCCCACGGCTCCTTTCAGCAGGTTGTCTATGCAGCAGGTGACGAGCAGCTTGTCGCCATGCTTGTTGCAGTGCACGAGCGCCTTGTTGGTGTTCACCACTTGCTTCAGGTCCAGCGGCTTGTCCACGTAGTGGGTGAATGGCTCATGCCGGTAGAACGCCTTGTATCCTTCCACGATTTCCTCCAGGGGCGCCTGGGTCTTGATGACCTCTGTGGCGAAGATGCCTCGGGCGAAGTCTCCGCGGTAGGGGATGAAGTCGATGGAGGCTTCCAGGTGGCCCTGCACCTGCTTTAGGCTTTGCCTTATCTCTGGCACGTGCTGGTGCTGGAACGCCTTGTAGACGCTCATGTTCCCCTCTCGCCAAGAGAAGTGGGTGGTGGCGCTAGGCTTTTGCCCCGCCCCCGTGCTGCCCGTGATGGCGTTTACGGCCACGTCTTCGTTCAGCAGCCGCATCTTGGCGGCGGGCAGCAGTCCCAGTTGTATGCAGGTGGCGAAGCATCCCGGGTTGGCCACGTGCTGGGCTTTCGCGACGCGCTCCCTGTTGATTTCCGGCAGTCCGTAGACGAAGTCGTGGGCTTCGGGCGTGGGGTGTTGCGTCTCCAGCCACTTGCCCGCCAGGCGGAAGTCTTGCGCCAGGTCGATGATCTTCACTCGCTGGGGCACCTCGTGCTCCTTGAGGAAGGCCTCGCTCTTGCCGTGGCCGAAGCAGAAGAAGACAACGTCCACTTCCTCGAAGGGCATCTCGGCGGTGAACCTCAGGTCGGTATCACCGTAGAGCCCTTCATGCACGTCGGCCACCAGGTTGCCCGCGTTGCTCTCGGAGTTGGCGAAGACTATCTGCGCTTCTGGGTGATTTATCAGCAGCCTGATCAGCTCTCCGCCTGTATAGCCGGCCGCTCCCAGTATTCCTACCCTCACTGCCATACGCCGCCCTCCTCTTTAGGCATGACGATCCACAGCACGATGTATACCACCACTCCGCTGAACGCGGTGAACAGCGTGAGCAGGGTGTAGGCCACTCTCACGGCGGTGGGGTCCACGCCGAGCCACTCGGCTATCCCGCCACACACGCCGGCTATCTTCCTGTCCCTCGACAGGGTGAGTCTCTTCTTCACGTCCATAGTCGTTCCGTTTGTCTCGTTACACACGCGGGGTTATCGTTTCTCGTCTGGGTGGATGCCGTAGTATACTCTCAGCGGGGTAGAGCTTACCTTGATGAATCCCTTGGCCTCCTCGGCGGTCCATCCGTGCTGCATCTCGCCATACTCTCCGAGCTTGCTCTTCAGCAGGTCATCGGGGGACTCCACGCCCACGGTCTCGAAGCCCAATGGGCGCAATTTCAAGATGGCGGTACCATTCACGTGGCGTTGCGAGGAGGTGAGCATGGCCTCGATATCGGGCATGACGGGCTCCAGGTACTGGCTCTCGTGCAAGAACATGCCATACCAGTTGGCCACTTGGTCTTTCCAGTATTGTTGCCATTTGCTCAGGGTATACTTTTCCAATAGCCGGTGAGCCTCGATGATGAGCTTGGGAGCCGCGGCTTCGAAACCCACGCGTCCCTTGATGCCGATGATGGTGTCACCCACGTTGCAGTCGCGGCCTATGGCGTAGGCCGCCCCTATTTCCTCTATCTTCTGTATGGCCGCTACCTTGTCGTCATACTTCTCGTCGTTGACGGCTACGATCTCTCCCTTCTCGAAGGTGATGCGCAGCAGGCTTTCCTCCTGCTTGGTGACATGTTTCAGGTAAGCCTCCTCGGGCAGCCCTTGCGCGGAGTCAAGTATCTCGCCACCGCAGATGCTGGTGCCCCAAATACCCACGTTGTAGGAGTATTTCAGTTTGGTGAAGTCTGCGTAGTAGCCATGGTCGTTTAGATAGTCCACTTCCTCCTTGCGGCTTAGGGCTTGGTCGCGGGTGAGGGTGATGATTTCCACTCCCGGGGCCATCACCAGGAAGGTCATGTCGAATCGTATCTGGTCGTTGCCCGCCCCAGTGCTGCCGTGGGCAATGGCGTCGGCTCCTATCTCCTTGGCGTAACGCGCGATGGCGATAGCCTGGAAGATGCGCTCAGACGATACGGAGATAGGGTAGCAATTGTTGCGCAACACATTGCCGTATATCATGTATTTCAATGACTTGTCATAGTATTCCTTGGTCACGTCGAGTGTCACGTATTCCTTGGCGCCCAATTTATAGGCGTTCTCCTCGTTGGTCTTCAGCTGCTCGGGACTGAAACCGCCCGTGTTGGCGCACGCCGCATATACTTCATATCCATCGTTGGCCAGTTTCATCACCGTGTAGGAGGTGTCCAGTCCCCCTGAGAAGGCCACTACAACTTTCTTCTTTCCCATCTTGATAGTCTCCTTTGTTTTGTGTTTATATTTATGATGATATGCTGTTACTTCCCGTCTCCGTCTATAGCCCTGATACGATCCATCACCTCTTGGGGTATCTTGGCGGGCAACTTCTCTTCTGGGTCAAAGAGCATGGCCGTGCAGATGCAATATTTACGATTAGTGCGATGGAGCACGTCCACGTTTATACATCCCTCGCATCCCCTCCAGAAAGATTCGTCATCAGTCAGGTCGTTGAAGGTGACGGGATGGTATCCCAATTGGGTGTTCATCTTCATCACTGCCGAGCCGGAGGTGAGCGAGAATATTTTCGCGTGTGGCCATCGCTTGCGGGCCAGGGTAAACGTCACGTCCTTGATGCGTTTGGCCAGTCCAAGTCCCCTGAAGTCGGGATGGACGATGAGTCCTGAAGTGGTTACGTATTGTTTGTTCCCCCAGGTCTCGATGTAGCTGAAGCCAGCGAAGCGGTCGCCCTGCAGCGCGATTACCGCTTTGGCTTCTCTCATCTTCGTGGCCAGGTATTCGTGGGTGCGCTTGGCGATACCTGTTCCTCTTACCTTCGCCGCTTCGGCGATGGTCTCCAGTATGGTGTCCACGTACTTCTCGTGCGATGGGTCAGCCACTACTACTTTGATTTCTTCCATTTCCGTATTATAATATATTATTGTATGTGTTTCATCTCGCGATGGGCATCACCTTGTTAAGCCCATTGATTACCTCTTCTTCTGTCACGCCATCTTTCTTCACCATGAAGATTGTGTCGTCGCCGGCGATGGTTCCCAAGATTTGGGGCACATCGGCGTTGTCTATGTTATAGGCGATGCTGCTGGCGTGTCCCGGACGGGTCTTCACCACTATCATATTGCCAGAGAAGTGGATGGAGCGGAAGCCAGGAGCTTGCAGCAGCCCTCCATGCTCGATGGAGCTGACGCGCCGATAGTTAGTCTCGGGAGGCAACACATACCTGTATTTCCCTTTGCCCACGTGTTGCTTCACAACCTTCAGTTGCCTGAGATCGCGGCTCAGCGTGGCTTGTGTCAGCTTGTACCCCAATGGCTTTAGGGCTTTAAGCACCTCTTCCTGGCTAGCTAATTCCCTGCCCGCTATCAGCTCTCTCAAGGCTTCCAGTCTGCTGCTCTTCTCTCTCATAAGTGCATATTTATACGATTTCGGTCGCAAATATACGCTTTTTCTTGCGAATACACAAATATATTTGCATAAATATCGTGAGTTCGACGAAAACTTGTAGAGACGCATTCTTGCGTCTCAGCAAGCAAGATTGTCGAATAAAATCGCCTGTCGCGAAGACTTGGCAGCTGGCTGAGACGCAAGAATGCGTCTCTACAGTTTGGCAATAACAAGGCTGCGCACATAAAGTGGAATTCGTCGAACTCAGGTTAAATAGTAGGTTTTTGTATGATTTGAGGTAGTTGAAGGCTCTTGTCAAGGGGTATGGATGGTAGGCCCCATGCAAGGGGTATCGTTAACACCCTTGTATGGGTGTTCCCCGATACCCTTATATGGGTATTCCCCAATACCCTTGTATGGGTATCAATCTTACCCCACTCGTGGGGTATCGCGGTGGGTCACTCGTGGGGTATCACGGTGGGTCACTCGTGGGGTATCGCGATGGGTCACTCGTGGGGTATTTTCAAGGGTATCTGATACCCTTCGCGACGGGTCACGGCGACCCTTATCCATCCTGGCTGTCATCCATCCTGTAGACGCGTGAAAGCGGCCTGGCTGGCAAGCCTGCCGCTCCTCCCCGCCGTCTGCCCGAGAAAATCGCCACCCCTGGCATGGGCCAGGAGTGGCGATTGATGGTGTTTCCCCATGAGACCATTGTCTTGGGATGTGGTGTCTTGGCGTATGGCTAGTCGATAAAACGCCGGGTAATATCGCCATATTCCTCTATGCGGCGGTCGCGCAAAAAAGGCCACCAGCGTCTTACGTTTTCCCCATGTCCCAAGTCTAGCTCTACTAGCCGAAGGTCTTCCTCGTTGTCAGAGGAACGGCATATCATTTCTCCTTGTGGCCCAGCCACGAAACTACTTCCCCAGAATTGTATGCCACCCGTGCGGTTGCTGGGGTCAGGCTCGTGTCCAACTCGATTGACAGCTATCACGGGCAGTCCGTTGGCAACGGCGTGTCCTCGCATTACGGTTGTCCACGCCTCTCTCTGTCGTTGCTGTTCTTCTATGGTGTCACTGCTCTCGTAGCCTATGGCCGTAGGGTAGATGAGTATCTCCGCTCCTTGCAGAGCCATCAGCCTGGCGGCCTCGGGATACCACTGGTCCCAACAAACGAGCACTCCTAACTTGCCCAGTGAGGTGGGGATGGGATGAAAGCCCAGGTCGCCAGGGGTGAAATAGAACTTCTCGTAGTAAGCGGGATCGTCAGGGATGTGCATCTTGCGGTATTTCCCCGCTATGGAGCCGTCAGAGTCCATTACAACCGCGGTGTTATGATAGAGCCCCGCCGCTCTGCGTTCGAAAAGCGAGGTGACGATAACCACGCTATGCTTGCGTGCCAGGTCTGCGTAAAGCGATGTGCTGGGTCCGGGGATGGGTTCTGCCAGATCGAAGTAGTTGACATTCTCTTCTTGGCAGAAGTAGAGCGTATTGTGCAATTCTTGCAACACGATGAGATTGGCTCCTTGCTTGGCTAAATCCGAGATGCCTTCGGCTAGCCTCCGCGTATTGTCTTCCTTGGAAGCGGTATTGTGTTGCTGCAGATAGCCCAGTTTGATGATTTTCTCCATGATATATAATATGTGTAGAAAGCTTATATGCGCAATACGCCTACGGGGTATTGCATGGTAAGGCAATGTATAGAGCCGTGCTGCCGCACGATGATTTGCGCGTCGACACCCACTATCTGCCTGCCAGGGAATGCTTCCGCGACGCGCTCCATGGCCAGGGTATCATGGTCTGGTTGTCCATAGGCAGGCACGATGACGGCTCCATTGATTACCAGGAAGTTGGCGTAGGTGGCAGGCAGGCGTTCCCCATCGAAGTGAATTTCCTTTGGCATGGGAAGGGGGATTAGCCGATAGGGCTTCCCTTCCAGGTTTCGCAATTGCCGTAGTTCTCTCTCTAAGGCAAGGAAGTCTTCATATTGCGGGTCTGCCGTATCCTCACATTTCACGTAAAGCAAAGTGTCATTGGGAGCCGTGCGCACTGTGGTGTCTATGTGCCCGTCGGTATCGTCTCCTATGAGTGTGCCATGATGGAGCCAGATTATTCGTCGCGCGCCTAGCCTGTAGAGCAATTCCCGCTCTATGTCATTTTGGGTGAGAGGCTGGTTCCTGTTGGGGGCCAACAAACATTGCGCCGTGGTGAAGATGGTTCCATGCCCATCGCTTTCTATGCTGCCTCCTTCCAAGATCAAGTCCAAACAATCCACTCGGTGACCATATAAAAGTTCTTGGGCGAAGTAACGCTCGCTGGAGAGGTTGTCCAGTTCAGCGTGGAATTTCTCCCCCCATCCGTTGAAACGAAAGTCCAACAATAATGGTTGCCCCTCTTCACTGAGCAGGGTAATCATGCCAAAATCCCTGGCCCAAGTGTCATTGTGTGGACACTCTGCCAATCTTACCTGCCTCAGTGTCTCTTCGCTTAAATGGGTGGAGAGGTATTGGCGGGTAGCCTTGATGTCTTCCGTGCCTAGCAGCACGGGCTCGTGAGGCGTGATGGCTTCTATCAGCTCCAGGTAAGTTTGCCTAATCTCTTCCAGATAGGGCTGCCAGTCCATTCCTGTTTGGGGCCATGCCAGCTGGATGCCGCTTTGCCTATGCCATTCTGCGGGCATTCTGTATCCTGAAGGTATCTTTGGCGAGTTTCGCATGTCGCTTTTTATTATATATATAATGTATATGGGCGACCTACTTTTGATGAGTGGCCAAGAGATAGTTGCGGGCGGGGTTGGCGTACATGGTAAGGATGCGTTCTCTCAGGAACGCCTCGTCCTTGTTCTCCAAGTCCACCATGCCAATGCGCTCTTCAACGTATTTCTCGAAGGCCTCCTTCTCTTCCTGTGTATAATGGCAGGCATAGGTATCGGTGCCTTCCAAGAGGTCGAGCGCCACGTAATTATTGGCATAAAGCCGATAGTGGCGATGTATCTCTTGGTCAATATGTTTGGCGATAATCATATACAGGTCTGTCTTGGGCGTAGCGGGATTTATATTGGCCAAGAAGTTGTCTATGCAGGGAGCCACGTGGTAATGTATATTGCCCTTGTATCCTAAGATGCCCGTCTTCATGCTCAGCACGTCATCGGCCGCGGACTTCTTCCATCCTGGAATATCCCTCTTCAGTTGGAACTCTTTTGCTTTCAAGTAGTCGCAGGGGTCATATTCATAGCTGATGCTGAGAGGAGCCAAGTGGAGTTCCATCAGTCTTTCCACCACGCTTCCTTCACCACTCATGGCCATCATCTTAAGCACGGCTTCCTGTGTTCTGTCGTCGCTGTCCTTTGCCCTTCCTTCCCGTTGGGCTATCCAGATATTCTCGTGCTTTTTGTTGATGGCGAAATGCATGTATCCAGAAAGTCGCTTGCTGGCGGATAGCATCTGCCTCATGGGCAATCCCCTTTCCACGATAAACGACTTGTTGATTCTCACCAAGTCTTTTACCCAAGGCAGGGCCAAGAGATTGTCGCCTATGGCTATTTCGCAAGTAGTTGAGAATCCCGCGTCTAAAAGAAACTTGGAGAGCAGCGCGGAGTCGAGCACGATGTCACGGTGGTTACTGATAAAGGTGTAGCGGCCATTGATGTCCAATGCGTCGCAACACATATCACATTGCTTGGCGGCCTTTGCCAGCAACTCATTGATGAAGTCGTAGCAGAAAGTCTTTTGGAACTCCAGGCCTGAATGGCAGTTTTTCATCTTTTCCATCAAGGCTTGGAAAGGCACATGGGGATAGATGTAAGCCAATACGGCTTGGAACTGTGTTTGTTGACTTAGCCGCTCGAATGCCGCGGGCAAATCTTCTGCCTCAAAAGGGCGTATCTCGTCAAACTCTTGTGGTATAGTCATGGGTGGAAGGTGCTAAGGTTGGGTTTCTATATATAAATAATGTGTAGACTAGAACTGGTTCTCCACTATCTCGGCGAGCACGGTGCCCATGTCCAGTCCCGCGGCTTTCACTTGTTGGGGTATAAAACTGGTGGCGGTCATGCCTGGTGTGGTGTTTACTTCAAGCATGTTGATGACATCGTTGCCATTGGTATCCTTTGAGATGATATAGTCCACCCGGATGATGCCGTTCACGTGAAGTAAGTCGTAAATCTTGCTGGTCTCCTCTGCCACTCGCTGTGCGGTCTCTGGATTAAGGCGGGCTGGTGTAATCTCCTTTACTTGTCCGTTGTATTTGGCGTCGTAGTCAAAGAACTCATTATTGGTTACAACCTCGGTAGCGGGTAGCACTACGCTTTTCCCTTTTACCTTATAGACGCCTTGGGATATCTCGGTGCCTTGTAATAGGCTTTCCACCATCACCTCGTCACTCTCCATGAAAGCCACTCTCAAGGCTGGAGCCAGTTGGTCGGCGTTCTTCACCTTTGATACGCCAAAGCTACTGCCATCGGCGGCGGGCTTTACGAAGCAAGGCATGCCAATACGCTGTTCTATCTCTTGCTCGTCATAAGTGTCGCCGCGGCGTAAAAGGATGCTGTCGGCCACCTTCACGCCAAAGGAACGCAGGTAATTGTTAAGCACGTACTTGTTGAAAGTCAAAGCCTCTACCAATACCCCACTGGTGGAGTAGGGCAGGTGGATGAGGTCAAAGTATCCCTGCATCACTCCATTTTCCCCAGGGGCACCATGGATGGTGATATAGGCGTAGTCAAAATAGACGCGCTTCCCGTCTAGCATGAATGAAAAGTCGTTCTTGTCGATGGGGGCTATGTCCCCATTGGGCAAGTCTACGTGCCAGTCCGTTCCTTTCACGTCTACCACGTATACGTTATACTTTTGCTTATCGAAGAAAGAGTAGAGCCCTTGTGCGGAGCGCAAGGAGACATCATGCTCTGAAGAGTCACCACCGCAAACGATGGCTATTGTCCTGTTTTGGTTTTCCATTATCTCTCAAATAAGGTGTATTATTCAGCGAAAGTGTCTTGTGTCGTTCCCTTGATATATGCCCGCCACTTATCCAGCAAAGCGGCGAAGTCTGAGGGTAGTGGACTGTCGAAGTCCATTTGTTCTCCCGTTACGGGATGCTTAAATCCCAAGGTCTTGGCATGCAAGGCTTGACGGGGACATAGCTTGAAGCAATTCTGTATGAAAGCCTTGTAGGTGCTGCTTCTCTGGCCACGCAGTATCTCGGTGCCTCCATAACGCTCGTCACCGAATAGGGGATGCCCTATATGTTTCATGTGGGCTCTTATTTGGTGGGTTCGTCCAGTCTCCAAAACGCATTCCAGCAGTGTGGTGTATCCAAAGCGTTCCAACACTCGGTAGTGCGTGACGGCGGGCTTGCCTATGCCGCTGTCGGGAGAAGTTACGGTCATGCGCAGTCTGTCCTTGGGATCCCGGGTGATATTGCCTTCTATTCGTCCTTCTTCCTCGGTGAAGTGCCCCCATACCAAAGCGTGATAGCAACGATGGGTGTTTTTCTCGAAAAACTGTTTGCCCAGTTTGGTCTTGGCTTCCGGGGTCTTGGCCACCACCAACAATCCACTGGTGTCTTTGTCTATGCGGTGTACCAGTCCCACCTCGGGGTCATTGGGATCAAAGGAGGCTAAATCTTTCAGGTGCCAGGCCACGGCGTTGATAAGCGTGCCCGTGAAATTGCCCGCTCCGGGATGAACCACCATTCCCGCGGGCTTATTGACCACCATCAGTTGGTCGTCCTCATAGGCGATGTCCAGCGGAATATCTTCCGCCACGATGCTCGTGTCGTGCTTTGGCCTGTCCAGCATTAGCGTGATGACATCGTTGGGTCTTATTTTGTAGTTGCTTTTCACAGGCTTCCCGTTGACGTAGATATACCCCGCCTCGGCGGCTGCCTGTATCCGATTGCGGCTGGAGTGGGGGTTGCGCTCGGCCAAGAATTTGTCTATGCGCACGGAAGCCTGCCCTGGGTCCACTTCCACTTTCCAGTGTTCGTAGAGCCCCTGCTCATCTCCTTCGGCGGGCAAGTTTTCCATCCCGTCTTGCTCCAATTCCTCGTCTATGTCAATGCTATCGTATACCATATATATAATGTGTGTAAGGGGCTTTTATTCTATAGTGGTTGCCTCCCCTTGGGTGCCTTCCACCACCTCGAAGTCATCTTCTCCTCCGTCAGCCCCCATGATGATACCACTCTGCTCCTCGCTCTCCCCCTCGTATACAGGCTCTACGTAGGCCACGGAGTCTTCGGTGGCTATTTCCCCATTTCCTACCTGTATGATAAGAGTCGCTTCCACGGGCACCTTGTCTCCAGCGTTCACGTGGCGTCCGTTTACCAAGATGCCATACACCCAGTCGGCTTCTCCAGTCACGAACACGGGGTTGCCCACCTTGAATCCCATGGCCGTCAACCTGGCCATAGCCTCGCGCAAAGAGCTGTTGTCTATAATGTCAGGGATGGTGCGGGTAGGTGTGCGGGAAGAATTTACCGTCAGATAGATGGTGCGGCCAGATTTCACCTTCGCTCCTCCGTCAGGCACTTGCTGCAATACGCAGTCCTCGGGCATGGTCTTGGCATAAGCCGTGTCTACTACCATCACGTTGAGGCCTGCTTGGGTGAGCAGTCGCTGGGCGTCTGTGGAAGACTTTCGCAGCACGTTAGGCACTATCACTTCCTCTCCGTGATGCGTGTAGAGATCCAGTCCGAACTTTACGCCCACGCTCAACAGCACTATCACCAGCGCCATCGCCAACAGGTTTCCCCAGAGGAACCAACTCTTGAACTTGTTGAAAAACTCAGATGGTGTCATTTGCTCATATTATTTCGCAAAGGTAATCATTTCGCTTGACACTGGAAAGAAAAGAGTGAAAAACAAACAAAAAGCAGCAAAGATTCTTCTCTGCTGCCCTATGACTTGTGGCCTGAAGGCCTTTTCGCGTCGGATTATTTTCCGTGATGCTCGTCGGAAACGGTTAACTTCTTGCGGCCATGCGCACGACGAGAAGCCAATACTCGGCGACCGTTCTTGGTCGACATACGCTCGCGGAAACCATGCTTGTTAACCCGACGGCGATTGTGGGGCTGAAATGTTCTTTTCATTTTATTATATGTATCGTTTAATTATTAATGGCTGTCTTCATGGAAGCCTCTCGGCGGTTCCATTTGGGCTGCAAAATTACGCATATTTTTCGAAACAACAAAGAAAACCCGTAAATTTAGCTGAAATATTTACGTTTTTGTGGCTTTTGCTTTGTGTTTTGGAGAATTTGCGGTAAATTTGCACCCGCTTTCAAGGCTTTTTGGCAAGCGTCTATTACATATAAACATATAGCATAGATAACATTATGATCAACTCACAAGAAATCAAAATCGGCACTTGCATCCGCATGGATGGCAAGATTTGGACTTGTATCGACTTCCAGCACAGGAAGCCAGGCAAAGGCAACACTGTCATGATCACCAAGTTGAAGAACGTAGCCGACGGCCGTGTACTGGAGCGCACCTTCCAGATTGGCTTCAAGCTGGAGGACGTCCGCGTGGAGCGCCGCCCCTACCAATACCTCTACGAGGATCCCACGGGTTACATCTTCATGAACCAGGAGACCTTTGAGCAGATACCTATCGCCAAGCATCTCATCACGGGCGTTGAATACATGAAGGAAGGCGACGTGGTGGAAGTGGTGACCGATACTTCCGATGGCACCATCCTGTTGGCCGAGATGCCCGTGAAGACCACCTTGAAGATTACCCACAGCGAACCTGGCGTGAAGGGAAATACCGCTACCAACGCCACCAAGCCCGCCACCCTGGAGAGCGGAGCCACCGTGCGCGTGCCCCTTTTCGTCAACGAGGGCGAGACCATTCAGGTAGACACCCGCGACGGCAGCTATCTGGGTCGTGTAACTGAGTAATCCCACGGGATGAAATATTCCATCATCGTACCGGTATACAACCGCCCCGACGAGGTAGACGAGCTTTTGGCGAGCCTTCTCCACCAAGAGGAGAAGGACTTCGAGGTCATCGTCGTGGAGGACGGCAGCCAGGTTCCCTGCGGGGATGTCTGCCAGCGTTATGCCGGACAGATGGAACTGCGCTATTATGAAAAGCCTAACTCGGGCCCAGGGCAGAGCCGCAACTACGGAGCGGAGAGAGCCGCGGGAGAATATCTCCTGATATTGGACAGCGACGTGGTGGTGCCCCCTGGATACCTGAAGGCTATCAGTGAGGAATTGGAACGACAGCCCGCCGACGCCTTTGGCGGGCCTGATTGTTCCCATCCCTCGTTTACCGATATCCAAAAAGCCATCTCTTACTCCATGACCTCCTTCTTCACCACGGGCGGCATACGCGGTGGCAAGAAGAAGCTGGACAAGTTTTATCCCCGTTCCTTCAATATGGGCATCCGCCGTGACGTATACTTGCGCCTGGGCGGCTTCTCCCGTATGCGCTTCGGGGAGGATATCGACTTCTCTATCCGTATCTTCCAGGCGGGATGCCATTGCCGTCTCTTCCCCGGGGCATGGGTATGGCACAAGCGTCGCACGGACTTCCGCAAGTTTTGGCGGCAAGTCTTCAATAGCGGCATCGCCCGTATCAATCTTTACAAGAAGTATCCCGACAGCCTCAAGCTGGTGCATTTGCTGCCCATGGTCTTCACCGTGGGCGTTGCCGCGCTGTTGCTGTTGGCTCTTGTCTTATGCGCTCCGTGGCCCTTGTTGCCACTCTTGTTTTACGCCCTGATAGTTTTTCTCGACGCTTCCGCTAAGGAGAAAAGCCCCAAGATAGGCCTCCTTTCCATCGCCGCCGCCTTTATCCAGCTCACGGGCTATGGCTGCGGTTTCCTGCAAGCCTGGTGGAGGCGTTGCGTCAGGGGAAAGGCCGAGTTCAGCGCCTACGAGAAAAACTTCTACCAGTAAGCCGTGATGAGCGAGAAACTTCCCATTCCCCAATGGGCACTGGACGACAGGCCGCGGGAGAAGCTGGAGCGGCTGGGTGCCGAGGCTCTCTCCGACGCGGAGTTGTTGGCCATCCTCATCGGTTCCGGCAGTGCCAAGGAGAGTGCCGTGGAGTTGATGAAGCGGGTGATGGGCGACTGCGACAACAATCTCAATACCCTGGGCAAACTCACCATAGAGGAACTCATGGACTATTCGGGCATAGGACTGGCCAAGGCCGTCACAATCCTTGCCGCTTGCGAGCTGGGAAAGCGGCGTGCGGCGCAAAGGCCTGCGGAGCGCGTGGCTCTCACTTCCGCCCAAGACATTTACCGATACATGCTGCCCAAGATGCAAGACCTCAGCGTGGAGGAGGCCTGGATAGTCTTGATGAACCAGTCTTACAAGGTAATCAAGCGCAAACGCATCTCCCATGGCGGCATTACGGAGACTTCCGTAGACGTGCGCGTCATCATCAAGGAGGCCTTGCTGTGCAATGCCACCGTGGTGGCTCTCTGTCACAACCATCCCAGTGACAACCCGCACCCCAGTGGGGCGGACAACCAACTGACCCAGCGCGTGAAGAAAGCCTGTGACCTCATGCGCCTTTACTTCCTTGACCACGTGGTCGTGGCCGAGAGCGGCTATTATTCCTACATGGAGGAAGGGCTGCTATAGCCCTCTCATCCCACTTTTCGACTAATTTTTTCTTTTTGTTTCGCCAGGTGTATGGAAATCACGGATTGGCACAATTTGCGTTTATCGCCTTCAGTCCAAGTATGGACCCAGTGGAAATATCATGGGGTAACAGGAGATCGCCAAGGTGGCGACAAGTGACGCACGGGTCATTCCCAGGCATGGGACGTGCGGGAGAATGTCAAGAAATCCTACTTCCACGTTCTTGCGGGAACGAAAGCTCCAGGCAGCCCATGTACAGGCGGCGGGAAACGAAACTAGTTGCGAAGGGTCACGAAACTTGTTTCATCGGCCATCGCAACTAGTTTCGTGGGGCCACGCAACTAGTTTCGTTTTCCCTCGCTCCCAAGCTGCCTCCAGCCCCACCCTGGCTTTGTCAAGATTTATTCACTCATTCCTCCCCCTTTCCCATGCGCGTCGCCCACAACACCTCCGCGTATCCCCGGACACCGCGAGGCAAGAACTGATCATTCCCCACTAAAAAGCTACTGACCCCAATCAAGCCTTGAACGTGGGATATCATGCGGCTGGAGGCCAGGGCGCTTTCGCCGTTTGTCCTATTGAAGGATTATACCTTGGGAGGAACTTGATTTATGGCACGTCTCCTTTCGGTCAAGTGACTACGCTCGTAAACGTGACGGTGGGGAGTTTAGTGGAAGACGTTGCGTCCATAGATTGGGCAAAGAGCGATGGCCTGAAAACCATCCGCCTATTGTCCATGACCCCGCCAACAAGTCACGCTTTCATGGAAGAGCAATACAAGAACGTGAAGCTCACAATACCAGCAGGCTCGCTCGCCGCTTACCAAGAGGATGGTGTTTGGAAGAGCTTCTTGAACATGGAAGAGAAGGAGTCTACAGGTATTGGCAACGTGGAGACCGCTGACGGAAAAGACATCAGCGTGGAGGACGGCACTATCGTGGTGGAGAACGCAGAGGGCAACATCAGCGTCTATAACATGGCGGGGCAGTTGGTGAAGAGTGTCAACGCCAATGGCGGGCGCATGAAGATGTCCTTGCCTCGGCATGGCATTTATATCGTCAAGGCTGGAAGCCTGGCTGTCAAGGTTGTGTTGTAAGGCAGCTACATGTCTTATACAGACATAGGTAGAATCCTGGACTGATTTAGGCTGAAATCAAGGCAGATGTGAAAAATTTATTCACCTCTGCCTTGATTTTTCACAACCTAACGCGTAACTTCGCGTTTAGGCAAGTGGCAATAGGACGATGGAAAGCCAGAGCCATTGCGCATGATTGAGATAATTACATATTATATATGGCAGCAAATATTTTTGGACGGTACGTCTGGTTGATAGACATCCTTCTCAGGTATAAGAGCCTGACATTCCAGGAAATCAGTGAACTGTGGAAAGAAAGCGGACTGGGTTACGGGGAGGAAATGCCCCTACGCACTTTCCACAATCACCGCAATGCGATCAAGGATATTTTTGACGTGTACATCGAGTGTGACCGCAAAAATGATTACCGCTACTACATTGACGAGCCAGAACGATTGCGGGGAAACAACTTGCGGGGTTGGCTGGTCAGCTCTTATGCCACGCTGAACCAAATACAAGTAGATTGTCGGCTGGAGGAGCGCATCATCTTTGAGGACATCCCCTCTGGGCAGACCTGGCTTACCCGCATAGCCGAGGCCATGAGGTATGATCAAGTGTTGTGCATTACGCATCAAGGCTTTGGAAAGCCAGAGCCAAGCACGTTCGAGATAGAGCCTTATTGCCTGAAAGTGGTGAAGCGCAGGTGGTATGTGTTGGCTCGCAGTCCTTATTATTCAGAGCGTAATAAGGAGATGGGTGTCAATCCTGGTGATGTGTATTATACATATGCGCTTGATCGGATACAGGATATTCAGGAGACGGGCAAGACTTTCCACATGAATAAGGACTTTGACGTAAACCGCTATTTTGAGGGTTGTTGCGGAGTTATCACTTCCAACGAGCCTCTTCAGCGCATTGTGCTGTTGGCCTATGGCAGTTTCGCTGATTATCTGCGCACGTTGCCCCTGCACGAGTCGCAACATGAGATAGAGAGCGATGATGAGTCTACGCTTTTCGAGTATCAGTTGAAACCCACTTTGGATTTCTATCAAAGCGTGTTGGCGATGGGTGAACAGGTGGAAGTGTTGGAGCCAGAATCGGTGCGCGACGAGATGCGTAACTTTGCCCAAAATATGTTGAACAATTATACTTGGAATGAGGAGGAGAAACCATGCAAGGATTGAATTTCATCGCGATAGATTTTGAGACGGCTACGGGAAGAAGTGCTTCCGTCTGCGAGGCAGGCATCTGCGTGGTGCGTGATGGTAAGGTGGTGGAGACGCATTCTTGGCTCGTTCGCCCTCAAGGCAATATGTATTATTATTGGAATACGCAAATCCATGGCATCCATCCAAGCGACACGGAAAACTCTCCTGGTTTCCCGGAAGTGTGGAATGAGATCATGGAGTATGTCAAGCAGTGTCCCGTGCTCGTGGCGCACAATGCCGCTTTCGACATGAGTTGCATCCGCCACTCGCTGGAATTGTATGACCTGGAAAAGCCAGACATCACCTATTATTGTTCCCTGCGTGCCGCCCGCAGGATTTATGACTTTGGCTGCAATAGCCTTGATTACCTTTGCCATCATTTCGAGATACCCTATGGACAGCACCACCGCGCTGGGGATGACGCGGAGATGTGTGCCCGCCTTTTCCTGAGGGAAATAAGAGATGCGGGCTGGCCGTCATTGGAGGAGATGGAGTATTGCGGAGGAAGGCTGTAGACCTGCCCCGCAAAATATCACTTATGGAATAGTATGTGATACTTTTGGAATAATGGAATGACGGGATTTTTCTGTTACTTTGCAGACGAATAAGTAACGCGACAAGGTATTCAGAAGATGGAAAAAGTGAACTTGGCCAGCTTGGCCTACCTGGACAACGTGATATACAATGATGGGGAATTGGCTTTCTTCGACAACATAGACGGCAGTCGGATTTCTGACTACACCGTCCAGTTGGAGGTGTTCACCATTGCGCTTGTCACAGAGGGGCGGGCAACTTTGCTGTTCAATGGCGAGCGATATGAGGCGAAAAGGAATGACTTGCTCATTTGTCCGCCCCATAGTGTCATTGGTAGTGGCCCGAAAAGCGGAGACTTCCAGGGACATTGCCTTTGCGTCTCTTCTTCCTATATCCAGCGGATACTTCCGCTTGCAGAAAACTTCTGGGACATGAAGTTTCTTCTCGAGAACAATCCTGTGTGCCATCTCCAGCCGGGAGAGGCCAAGGTGTTGTGTCAGTATTATGATTTGCTTTGTTCCAAGGCGCAGTACTCTTCCGCCAGGGAAAAGAAAGTGATAGACACTATAGTGCTGGCTTTGATTTACGACATGCGGAATGTCTTGGGACGGGTGATGGAGCATAGTCCTAGGCCGTTTACCTCGCGGGAAGTGGTTTTCAAGCGTTTCCTGGACTTGATAGAATCTGTCTATCCCAGGCCGCGTTCCGTGGCCTACTATGCCGACAGGCTGCATGTCACACCAAAATATTTCTCCACGGTTTGCAAGCAGGTGAGCGGGCAAAAGGCGGGCGATATCATTGCCCAGTACGTGTTGAGGGACATCGCCTACTTGATGAACCATACGCGAAAAAGCATTAAGGAGATAGCCTGTGAGCTGGGGTTCTCTAATCTCTCGTTTTTCGGCAAATACGTGAAGAAGCATTTCGGTATGTCTCCCAAGGCTTACAGGGAGCAGGCACTGAGGAAAGCTCAGTGAGGCCAGCCGCGAAATATGCGTGTTTTTCCTCCTTTTTGAGGGGGAAATGCGTGCCGTTTCGCTTTTTTGTCGTATATTCGCGTATAGAAACAACGACAAGAAGCATGACACCCGAAGAGAAATTGAAGATAGAGGAGCGCATCGTGGACGTGCTCAAGACGGTTTATGATCCAGAGATTCCCGTCAATATATGGGACTTGGGCATGATTTACAAGATAGACGTGAAGGAAGACAACACCGTGGATATAGATATGACCTTTACCGCTCCCTCTTGTCCAGCCGCCGACTTCATACTGGAAGACGTGCGCACCAAGGTGGAAAGCCTGCAAGGAATCAACGCCGCCAATATCAACCTGGTGTTCGAGCCGGCTTGGGATCAAAGCATGATGAGCGAGGAAGCCAGGGTGGAACTGGGTTTTGAATGATATAACCATAAGCCATGAAATACGTTTATTTCCTCTCCGATGCCCATTTGGGCTCTTTGGCCATTGACCACCGCCGCACGCAAGAGCGCAGGTTAGTGCGCTTCCTCGACAGCGTGAAGCACAAGGCACAGGCCATTTACTTGCTGGGAGACATGTTTGACTTCTGGAACGAGTACCGATATGTGGTGCCCAAGGGCTACACCCGTTTTTTGGGTAAGTTGAGTGAGTTGACTGACATGGGCGTGGAAGTGCACTTCTTCACGGGAAACCACGATATCTGGACTTATGGCTATTTGGAGGAAGAGTGCGGACTCATTGTTCACCGCAAGCCTATCACCACGGAAATTTGTGATAAGGTATTCTATTTGGCCCATGGTGACGGGCTTGGAGACCCTGACAATAAATTCAAGTTGCTGCGCAAGATGTTCCACAATCGCCTTTGCCAGCATTTGCTCAACGCCATGCATCCTCGTTGGGGCATGGCCTTAGGTCTTAATTGGGCCAAGTACAGCCGGTTGAAAAGAATCGATGGCAAGGAACCTCCCTACATGGGAGAGGATAAGGAGTATTTGGTGAGATATACCAAAGAGTATCTGAAAGCCCACCAAGATATAGATTACTTTATATATGGCCATCGCCATATAGAGCTGGACTTGATGCTCAACCGCAAGACTCGCCTCATGATTCTAGGCGATTGGATATGGCAGTTCACCTATGCTGTGTTCGACGGGGAGCAAATCTACATGGAAAACTATATCGAGGGCGAGAGCCAGCCTTGATGAATGGCGAGGGGGAGATGGATTCACGTACCTTTCTCCCCATCTCAATTTTTTCTTTTTTTTTGCCATGCCAAGTAATTGTTTATCAGCAATGGTAACCTTTGGGTAACCTGGTGACTTGCTCGTAACCTCTTGTGTATTAGCTGATTTCTTTTTATCTTCGCGGTGTCGGAATGAAGAACGGCATCTTCCGGGAAGATAGAAGGTTTATGGCATATCGCCAAAAATACGTATAATACAGTAAAACAAAAAGAAATGGCAAGACAAATTGAGAAAACGGCCGAGGCGGCAAACTTTTCCGCCATCAATGTAGGCAAACTGAGTGAACTGGGTGACTATGTGCTGGAGTTGGGCCCACAGGTGAAAATACCTGGAAAGGTCTTTGGTGGAGCTGCCGTGGGAGCCACAGGCGGGGAGTTCTCCTTCCAGGTATTTCAGCCTGGAACGGAGACTGGTTTCCTGCATACACACAACGTGCATGAGGAACTTTACTTTTTCCTCCGTGGACATGGAGAGTTCCAGGTAGACGGCCAGGTGTTTCCAGTCTCAGAGGGTAGTGTGGTGAGAGTCTCTCCGAAGGGCAAGCGTTCTGTCAGGAACAACGGCGCGGAACCTTTGGTGATGCTGTGCGTGCAATATCGTGGAGGAACCTTTACCCAAGAGGATGCCACTGATGGCAATATACTGGAAGAACCTGTGAAGTGGTAAGTCCACTTTCTGGACGATTCACGTGGCGACTCTTTCGCTTGTCGTCCACAGTGATAAATGAATGCCGCATGCAATCCATGTGAAGCGCTTATGTTGAGCTGGCTTCCATGGGCTTGCATGCGGCTTTTTCTCTCTTGACGGCGAAAGCGCGCGCCTCGTCAAAACTTTATCTTCTTGCCCGCTCCTTCATGGCTTGGCGTGAAGTCGATGCCGAGTAGTGCGGCTATAGTGGCGGCCACTTGGTTGTTGTGGTATTCCCCTGCGGTGAGCTCGCCCTTGGCAGGGATGCCTTTGCCAAAGGCCATCAACCAAGTCTGGTTGGAGTTGGGCACCTTGTAATAGTGGTCGCGCCAGTCGGTGGCCGTGGTGCTGCCGCGCCCGTGGTCGCAAGTGATGATGAAGGTGGTCTTGTCTTTGTAGAATGGATCTGACTGTGCCTGCTCCCAAAGCTCACGGATGAAGCTGTCCACGTCGTTGGCGGCCTCCAGGTAGAGGCGATAGTTGCCGGCATGCGCCCATTCGTCAGTGTCTCCATAGCCCACGAACATCAGTTCCGGGTGGCGGGTCTTCATGGCTTCCAAGGCAAACTCGTGGGTGAATACGTCGAAACGCTCCTCCTCCCAGTAGCGAGGCGTGTAGTCTTGCAGCTTGTTCACGTACAGCTCGCGCTCCGTGGGTTCCTTGGCCAAGGAGTGACGGTAGTTGGCGTTCACCTCCAGTCCGCTGCGCTTCTCGTTGAATATCTGTATGAAGCGACCCCAACTGCCGAATACGAGCACCTTCCCTTTATATTGGCGAGTGTTGTTGGCTATCTCGAAAACTGTCTTGTTGGGGTTGTCCACCGCGTCGTTCGACGTGATGTTCACGTCATCGGCATATCCGCATAGTGTCTCGTTGTAGCCCGGATAGGAGAACCACATGTGGTTGGTCACGCTCATGGCGCAGCCTTTGTCACGATTGCCTATCATCACTCCGCTGTTCAAGATGTGACTCCAGGTGAAAGGCATCAAGGCCTCTCTTCTTTCATCGGCTGAAGCGCGCCAGAACTTGGCCTTCATCATCTCTACGTTGCCGAACTCGGGATTGTTTATCAAAGTGGAATCCGCTCCATGGTAAAGCTCTTGCCAACGGAAACCATCCACCATGATGACCACTACGCGGTTTTGTGCCCAGCTGGGCATGACGCCAGCCAAAAAGATGGCCAGCAGGGAGAAAATGAGTTTTCTCATATAATATAATATGTATTTAATGGTTTATCTTGTCCTTGGAAACAGGTCGTTATTTCTTCATGAAGTCCTCTGGATAAGTCACGGTGTTGCATGTCGTGCCATCGCTCATGCGTATCCACGTCTTGAAGCCGCGCTTTCCTTCGGTCAACTCTATCACGCGTGCGCCTCTTTTCCCGTCTGTGTAAGTGGTCTTGCCACCCGTGAACTGTCCATAACCTAGCAGGATGCCATGCCAGGGAGTGACGTAGTTGTTCACGTGGTCATGTCCAACGAACGTGCCCATCACGTCTCCGGCCTCCAGCATGGCGGCCAACATGCCCGTGTTGATGCCTGGAGAGCATGCTTGTTCGCCTCGTTGTCCTATGAGGGGATTGTCTGCCGCGGTGGATGCTTCGTTGTATTCAGGCAGGGGAATATGGAAGAAAGCCAACGCCGGCAGAGGCTTCCCGCTGTTGGAGGCTGTCAACTCGTGGCTGGTCTGCGTGTACCAGGCTATTTGCTCGGGGAGAAACCATCCATAGCCTTTCAGTCCCTCAATGGTGGAATAGGCGTTGCTGTCCATGACGTAGAGTGCGGCTTTCGCCTGCTTGCCGTCCTGGGCAGTGATGGTAATGACGAAATCTCTCCCTTCAGTCTTGGCGTTGAGGCATCCCTCTTTGCTCTTGATGTATTCATAGAGCTGCGGGCGGGTCAAGTCTTGCTCATCATCGTGGTTGCCGAAAGTGACGGCATAGGGTATCCCTCGCCTTATCACGGGTTCAAGTGCTTTGTCCAATCCCTCAGTGGCAGGTTTCCCCGTGGTGATGTCGCCCGTGTAGATGACGATGTCGGGCTTTTCCTCGTCCAGCACACGGTTCATGTTGGCGGCGGCATCCGCGGTCTCCGGCTTGCCAGCCACCCAGTGGATATCGGTAAACTGCACTATTTTCAGCTTGCCGCCTTTGTTGAAGCTCACGCTCTGCGCGTTTGCGCCGAGCAATCCCGCCACGCAGAGCACGGCGGAAAGGATGATTCTTGTCGTAGTTCTCATTGGTCTGTTTTGTAGGTTATTGGCTTAATTGAAAGACCGGACGGAAGGCTTGCGCTTTCCGTCTGGTCTTGGTTGTATGCGAAAAAAGCTTGCGATTAGTCTTTCAGCCACCAGGGCATGGCCGTGGTGCGGTCGTTGTTAGCCCCAAACTGGCGGGTGATGGCCTCCTCCACGTTCTCCGTGTTGTAGCGATACTCGGAGTCGGGATACATCCAGCGATAAGGAATGGGGTTCTCCTCCAGGTGGGCGAAGCCAGGATAACCCGTGCGCAAGTTCTCGAAGTAGGGATCCCAACCGCCTTGGTAGAAGCTGACGCAATACTTTTGGAAGATGATGCGCTCTATCTTCTGCTCGCTCGTGAGGTTATCGTCGAAACGCACCAAGTTGTTAGTCAGGTATTTCTCGGCGGCCTCGGGGGTTACATATTGTGAATAATCCGTTGCATAGTCCTCATAGAACTGGAAAGAAGCCTTTACGCCATTCTCGTAATATTGCTTCGCATCTCCCGCTATCCAGCCCCGTACTGCGGCCTCGGCCAATACTTGCTGCAACTCGGCGTAGCCCATGAGCATGGTGGGTTCCCCTATGGGATCCGTGCGGAAGCGAGAGTTGATTTGCGAGATCATGCCATTTTTTACCAAGTTAATATTGTCGCCATAGGGCACGATGGGGTCTCCACCCGCATAGGCGGTGAAGTCGTCCACGGGTTTGCCAGCGTTGGCGGCCACGTTGGTGGGCAAGCAGAAGAGGAAGAGGCGCGGGTCTTGGCGCTCCGCCATGCGATCTATGTAGGTTTTGTCCATATAGTAACCCGACCACTGGGCGTTGAACTGCGGATAGCGGTTGCCCTCCTGGTCCAGGTAGGAGAGTTGGCCATTGTCGGCATTGCTCTCCATCAGGGGCAGACTGGAAACGGTGGCGAACTCGCTCTTGATGTCATGACCGCCCACCGTGGTCTTGTGGGAGAGGGTCATAAGCACCTTGAGATGGAAAGAGTTGATGAGCTTGCGCCATGCCAACTTGTCACCGCTATAGATGATGTCGCCCTCTATCACGTCTTCGGCTGGCGACGAAGCCAACTCCGCGTCAGCGTCGGTAAGGTCTTGCAGTATGCCGGCGAACACCTCCTCCTGCATATCGTACTTCGGCGTGTAGTTGGCCTCGGTCTGTCCCTTCATCGCGTCGGAATAGGGAATGTCGCCAAAGCGAAGCGTAAGATTATAGAAGTGGTAAGCCCGGAAGAACTTGTAGAGAGGCAAGTAAACCTCCTCGCCTGTGCGCTCGGCTTCCTCGCGCATCTTCTCCACTTGCAGCAACTCGTTGTTGTAGGTGTCGAAACTGCCGCGGTTCCATTCAAAGAACTGGTCGGAGTTATGCCCGTCTGTCTGTATCACCATCTTGTCCGCATACATACCGTCGGTGCTGCGGGTAAAGGCATCTTGGCACACCTTGGGGAGCAGCAGGTCTGCCGGTACCTCGGAGGGCATATTGGGATTGGTATTCATGTCGCTGAAGCTTTCGCATGAGCACAGCCCTGCCGCGGCGACGAATATCGATAACAATATTTTTGTTTTCATTATTTTGTCAGTTTGCGTTAGTTGTTTAGAATGTCATGTTTATGCCCAGTCCCACGTAGCGTCCTGTCGGGTCGTTGGAGCCATCGTTGTCAGAGGTGTCTCCACTGATGTCCGGGTCTATCCAGGGTGCTTTTGACCATAGGGCAACATTGTTGCAGAACAAGGTGGCTGTCAATCCCTTGACCATGGACTTCTGGGGCAGCAGTTTCTTGAAGTCATAGGTGAGGGCTATCTGTCCTATCTTCAGGTAGGTACGGCTGAAAGTATTGGCGAAGAACTTGTCCATGTCATCCGTCACCGTGGCGCGGTAGGGGTAGTTCTGGCACCAAGACTGCCAGTCCACGGCCTTGTCGAATTTCTTGAACACGCGGGTGTCTGACACTACGTTCCCATGTACGTCGTAAGTCACTTCTCCGCTGACCACGGTCACGGCGTTTGGTATGTACACGGGCGTAGGATTGCCTTCCGCGTCGAGATTGGCGTACTCTTGGTCGCGATACATGGTGGAATTGGGATGCTTGCCGCCCCACCAGAGTTTCGGACTCAATTGCGAGTAGATGAGGCCGCCGATAGCGGCATTGAGATTGACGGTGAGCGTGAAGTCCTTGTACTTGAACTTGTTCTGCATGCCGAGGCGCACGTTGGGCTCATAGTGTCCCACGTTGCGGGCGTAAGGATCTTCCAGAGGCTGGCCGGTGGCATCCACTATCACGCGGCCTTGGTCGTCTCGCTGCCACACCGTGGCGTAGTAAGCGTCGGCTCGGTCTCCCTTCTTCAGGTTCCCGAAATACTCCTCGCCGCCATAAATCTCGCTGAGGGTGCGCACGCTATGGCTCACGTTGAGGTCGAAATCCCACTTGAAATCCTTCAGGTCTATGGCTTTCACGCTGGCCATCAGCTCTATGCCGTTGGTGGTGTAAGTATTGCCGTTGATTTTGCGGCTGTCAAATCCAGAGGCCTGCGAAATGAGCATGTCCAGGATTTGATTGGTGTCTATGTTGCGATAGTAGCTGAAATCCAAGCTCACCCTGCCCAGGAACGAGGTGGAAAGGCCTACCTCCCAGGAAGTGGTTTTCTGAGGCTTGATGTTGTAGTTTACCAAGGCCGATGGATAGCTTATCGTCGGGGTGTTGCCCCAGTTGCTCTCCTTCGTGTAGACTTGCTGTATCTGGTAGGGTTCCAGGTCGCTGGACACGGTGGCCCACGAAGCCATTACCTTCAGGTAGTCTATGAACTTAGGCATCTTGACGTAGTCGGAAATCACTGAACTGATGGCCACAGAGGGGTAGAAGTAAGAGTTGTTGCCTGTGGCGATGGTGGACGACCAGTCGTTGCGTGCCGTGGCCGACAGGTAGGCGTACTTGGACAAGTCTATGTTCACGGAACCATAGACACTCCTTATCTCCTTTTCACTGCGTGTGCCCCAGAGAGGATTGTCCGCGTCGAAGGTGATGATGTTGCCCGTGGAGTTGTTGAGTGAATAGATGCCCGGGGTGTTCAGTCCGTCGGTGGAGGCATAGTCGTTGCGGTAGCGACGATAGAATACAGACGAACCCGCATTCACCGTGAGATTGATATCGCTCATGAAGCTTTTCGTGTAGGTGAGCAGGATGTCCGCGTCTACGTTGTCCTGGCTCTCGTTCCATACGCGGTAGCCTCCCTCCCTGGAGTCGCTGTAGTTCATGTAAGACTTCGGTATCTTGTTTTCCGTCAGGTTGCGGTTGGATCGCATGGAGATGCGACCCATGGCGCTGAGCTCCGGCAATATCTGGTAGTTGAGGCGCAATTGGCCGGTGAATACGTTGCGGCGTTGTATGCGCTTGCTCTCCTTGATGGCGAAGTAGGGGTTGTTATACCATGCGTAGTTGTAGCTGGCTTGGCGATATCCCTCCATGCCCGGCACCCAGAGATGTTTCTCCAGTTCCTTGCCGTCGATGTCATCGCCCATCCATTCCACTATATTATAGATGTAGTTGGAGGGGTGGTAGCCATAGTCGGGATAGTTGGGCGAGTACACCATGTTGTAGTTCATCAGGGCATCGAGCGTCAACTTGTCAGAGATGTTGAATGAGGCGTTCATGTTGAGTCCGCCATTCTGCAACGATGTGGTGGGTGCCTGTCCCTTTTGGTAGGCGTATTGCCCCAACACGTAGACGCGGGCCTTCTTTCCCATATAGGACAGTGAGAGGGTGTTGTTGGTGATGAAGCCCGTCTCCAGGAAGTCGCCGATGTTGTCATGCGAGACGAGCGGCATGGGCACTCGCTCGTAACGCCCTTGGTCGTCATACTTTGTGCCTTTCACGCTTCCCCACCAGGGGATGGTCTCTCCGGTCACCTTGTCACGTATGGGGCTGTTCCATTGCGGAGCCATGTTGCCCACGTCCAACTTCGGTCCCCATTGCATATCGTCATCTGAGATGCCTCCGCCTTCGCCGTCCCAGAAGGCGTATTTGCCTTTCGAGCCGCTACCATACTCATGCTGGGTCTCGGGGAAGGCCGTGTAACCAGCCTGGATCATGTTCTTGGTAGAGAAGTTTATCTCTATGCCCTCTTTCTGGGCTTGCTTCGTGGTGATCATGATTGCTCCGTTGCGGCCGCGTGCGCCATAGAGGGCGGAGGCAGCCGTTCCTTTCAGCACGTTTACGCTGGCGATGTTCTCGCTGGAGAGGTCAAACAAGTCAGACTCTATAGGTACGCCGTCGAGCACGATTAGCGGGGTCTTTCCGCGCAGAGAGAACGAGGGCGACTGGAACATGCCAGAAGGTATCGACACCGTGAGGCCTGCCACTTCGCCTTGCAAGGCTGCTCCAGGATTCAGGTTGCCGGCGGCGGCTATTTCCTCGCCGCCTACTTGCTGCGTGGTGTAACCCAGTTTCTTCTTCTCTTGCTTGATGCCGATGGCCGTTACCACCAGTTCGTTGATGTTCTTCACGTCTGAGGACAGCGACACGTCAATGACGTTGCCGTCAACTTTCCTCTCCTGGGGCTTTGTCCCTACGTAGGAGAACACGAGGATGTCGCCTTTCTCGGCGTTGATGGTGTAGCGTCCGTCCATGTCGGTGACAGTTCCCGTCTGGGAACCTTTCACCATGACGGTAGCGCCAGCGGCTGGTCCCATGTCGTCAGAGACCACTCCGCTGATCTTGACAGACTGGGCGCACACGGTCATGCTTACGCACAGTAAACTGGCGAAAGTAAAGAATTTTTTCATAAAGATGTTATTGAAGTTTTGACAGATGTGTCTTGTGTCCTTGCGGCCAATGGGTGGCATTGGCCTTTGTCGTTATCCATAAAAATGGCGGTGGAAGTTCAAGCCTTGGTTGTCTTGTAGGTTTGTTTCTTCACCGCCTCCATGTTTTTCAATAAGTCTCCAGTGATACCTTGTCGAACACCGCGAGCAACTTGTTGTGGTCTTTCTTGCTCGTTCGCAGCGCTTTCTCAAACGACTTGCTGTCATCGGAATAGTAGGCTGCAAGCGCGATGTTGAGCACGCGGGTCATCTTCTTGGATGCCTCCTCATTGCTGATGTTCTTGTCTTTCACGTCATCTTCCAGGCCCTTGCCTATGCGGCGGACTGCGTTGAAGATGTCGCCTTTGGAGAATACGGTGCGTGTGGTGGGATCACCAGGCACCACGGGCACGCGCTTCACGCAGAGCTTTTGCAATTTCTCATACAGGCAGGCCGCCTCCTTGCCAAAGTCCGCGTTCGGGTCGGCAGCCGCCAGTTCCTCGGCAGAGGGCTTTATTGACACGCTGACGAAATTCCACGTGGCGTTCTCCGTCTCGTTGGTCTTTTCGGCCGCGTTGACATTCGCGCCGAAGCCCAGTCCGATAAGCATCAAAAGTACGATTACCTTTTTTCTCATAGCTTTTTTGTTATTTAGGTGAAATCTGTTTTGTCTATCCTTCACGTCGCGAAATTACGGCTAGGATGTTACGCCTGCGTTTCATCTGGGTTAAAACCATGTGCATATCTTGTTTAATCCTTTTTACATGGCTTCCCTTTTTGTGAGCCGAGGGGTGAGGGGGAGCGGGCATTTGCGCTGAATCTGCGTATATTATAATAAATGTGTCTTTTCGGGCATTGAATTGTTAATGTTACCAAAATATCGCTTTCAGTATTAAACTTTTTGGTGGCGGAAAGGCTCAAATAGAAAAATCCTAACTGTTATTATTGTACCTGATATTAATTTGTTGACATGAAAAGCAACCGAAGCATCTTGTTGTCATTGGCCGTCATGGCCGCGTCTTTCTCTCAGGCGCAGGACTTGCGACTCAATGACAGCGACTATTTTGAGAGACAAGGAGTGAACGTTTTGGTTTTCAGCAATAGTTTCAATGGAGGCTTTAACGACGAGAAGAATTCTGGCATTGAGATTATCCAGCATGGCGTGAGAAACGTCCAAGGTGGAGCCGTGAGGTTGAACAATACGCCAGAGCAATGGGACTTGGTACCCAAGATGACTTACCGCAAGGTAAATCGAGACCAAGGAAGTATAGAGGTGGGGCTGCGCTATGAAGACTATGACTTCGATAGCAGATTGGTGGTTACCGCCAAGGGAAAGGCTGTGGAGATAGCCGTGTGGCTGGACAAGCCTGTGCCAGAGAAATTGGTGGGACACGCAGGCTTTAACTTGGAGTTCCTGCCCTCTAAATATTGGCTGAAGACGTTTATGATGGATGGCCGCTTGAATCGTTTTCCCCGTTACGCCAGCAGCCAGACCATTACCCGTCCCAATAGCGAGAAGCCCAAGCAGTTCAAGGGCTTCAAGACCTATGACGACAGAGGGACGGATCGCTATGTAGACCCACTGCCACTGGAGACGGGTCACAGCATCACGATGGCAATGGACGATCCCGAGCATTTGATAAGCGTACGCTGTGAAGATGCCGAACTGAAACTTTACGATGGCCGTATGCTGGCGCAGAACGGATGGTTTGTGCTTCGCAGTCTTTTGCCCGCCGGCAAGACCGGGAAAGTGGTGACATGGACAGTGGAGCCCCATGCCATTGAGGGATGGTTAAGGAAACCCAATATAGGCTTTAGCCAAGTGGGCTACATTCCAGAGCAACCGAAGGTGAGCGTCATTGAGCTGGACAAGCAGGATACGCCGAAAGCCACCGCTGCCCTGATGCGTGTGGGAGAGGATGGCACCGTGTCGAAAGCCTATGAGGGAAAGATTGACTCCTGGGGAACATACTATAAATACAACTACGTGAAGTTTGACTTTTCTGACGTGAAGACCCCCGGTATCTACTATATACAATACGACACCGTCAAGACAAACAACTTCTTGATTGATGAACATGTCTATGACAAGATTACCGATGCCACTACCGACGTGTGGGTGCCTATCCACATGAACCACATGTTCGTGAACGAAGGCTACCGCGTATGGCATGGAGAGCCTTTCAAGGAAGGTTATCTGCAGGCTCCGCCCAGTGATCACTTCGATATGCACTATCAAGGCCCGACGACCGACACGAAGTACAAGCCCCTGGAGCTTATTCCCGGCCTGAACGTGGGCGGTTTCTTCGACGCAGGAGACTTCGATATCGAGACGGGCGCCAATATCAATGTGGTGGAGAACCTGGTAAGGGCTTGGAGGCTTTTCAAGCCGCAACGTGACGAGACTTTCGTGAGCGAGGAGCAGCGGTATGTAGACCTTCACCGTCCAGACGGCACGCCCGACATCCTGCAATACATACAGCATGGCGTGCTCAACCTCGTGGTGCAGGCGGAGCAGATAGGCCACATGGCTTCTACGCTCTCCAACTCCGTGCTCGACAACTATCATCACTTGGGCGATGCGGCTTCCATCACGGATGGCCTGCACTATGATCCTTCGCTGAAACCCTATGAGGTGTCGGCAGATGGCAAGAGCAGCGGCACGCCCGATGATATGTGGGCTTTCACCACTCGTAATCCTTGGCTCGACATGCGTGCCGCTACCATGTTTGCCGCGGCAGCCAACGCGTTGAAAGGTTATAATGACAGCCTTGCGGCAAGAGCCTTGACGCAATCCAAACGCCTGATGGCAGAGGCGGAAGAGCTGCAGCGTCAGCAAGCCGCTAAAGAGAGCGGACCCCGTGCCAGAAGGCGAATGGGCGGCGTGGCTTCTACCAATCTCCAGCTTTACATTGCCACGCAAGAGCAAGACTATCTCAAGGTGTTCAAGAAAGAGATATGGGAAGACTTGGATCGCAATGTCGCTTCCAACCTGCAGACAGCTCTCGACGCCGTGCCCTACATGGATGAGGCCTACAAGAAGAAATTGCGCCCCTACGTGGAGAAATATGACGAGTACATCAAGGACTTCGACAAGGACAATCCCTATGGCGTTCCCATCGGCACGGGCAACTGGGCAGGCATAGGCCCGTTGCTCAATTTCGGAATCACGGTATGTTTCGCCCACATCTACTATCCCGACATCGTGGAGAAGGCGGAGGTCTATCGTGCGGCCAACTGGCTTTTCGGATGCCATCCCTACCACAATTATTCCCTCGTGGCAGCTGTGGGTGCCGCCCGTCCCAAGCAGGTGTTCTATGGCAACAACCGCGCTGACTTCTCGTTCATACCAGGCAACGTGGCTCCCGGATTACTGTTCCGCAAGCCCGACCACTTTGAGAACTATGATGACTGGCCCTTCCTCTGGGGACAGAACGAGGGCACTATCGCCGGCAATACCCAGTATATCATCTTCAGCACGGCTCTCAGAAACATTGTGGGAGAGCAGCCCGCCCAGCGGTAGGCTCTTCTCGGCGGGTTGTATGATTTTGTCAAGACGCATATTGGCTGTTCCCCCTTACACCAGGCAGAAGAAGGTGACCAGGAAGGGAACGCTGAAGTCTGATACCATGCCGCTGTAGATGGACACGGGAGCGTATTGTGGGCCGCAAGCGCGAGAAATGATGGGCAGCGTGGTGTCCATGGCCGTAGCTCCCGCGGCGGCTATGGGTGCCAGCGAGCCAAACAGCCTGACGAGCAGTGGTGCGCCTAGCAGCACGATAACTTCCCTTACCACGTTGCTGAGCAAGGCTACCGATCCGAGCATGGCATCCTTGTATTCCCCGATGAGCACGCTGCTGAGCGAGTAGTAGCCCATGCCGCTGCCAACGGCTAGCCAATCCGCCAGGGGATGGACGCCTATCAGGAGCCAGGCGCAGAGAGAGCCCGCCAGGGTGCCCAATATGGAGCAAAAGGGCAACAAGGCCAGCGAGGGACTGAGCGAGCGGAAGCGGCGCAGGGTCTCCCTGTCTGTTCCCACACTGAATCCCACGCAGGTTATCAAAGCGCACAATACGGCATAGCTGGCCTGGGAGAAGTCTATGTTGGCGGGCAAGAGATGGAAATGTCCGCAACCCACTCCCAAGGCGAAGAAGAGCAAGATGACGAGACTCCCTTTCATGACGCTTTCCTCTTGATGAACTTCCACAACAGCCATGCCCCCACGCAACTGCCCAGCGTAGAAAGGAAACCAATGGCCACGGCTTGTAGGCCGAGACGGGAGAGCGAGGCCATCAGCTGCTTGTCGCTGCCTATGGTGACACCCAGCATGAAGAGTAATATCCATACCAGGGGAGTGATGGCGCGGCCAGGAAGTGAGACGCGCTTGTTTCGCGACAGGAATCCCACGATGAAGCCCGTGAGCATGCAGGAGATGATGACAATCATGACTCGTATTTCCGGCAGAAGAGTATGAACGACACGAGTCCCAGTACCACGAAGGGCACGCCTACCAAGGCGGCATAGCGAGGCGACAATCCAGCGGCGATGGGCAGTCCGCCACAGAAGGCTCCCGCCGCGTTGCCCAGGTTGAAAGCCACCTGAATGCTGGCACCACCCAGCAGTTCCCCGCCCGGAGCGTATTTCAATATCAAGAACTGTTGGGGACTGCTCACGGCAAAGAGGCAACCCGTGCAGACCACCATCAGCGCGGCGGATAGCCAGCCATAGTCTGCCAGCCAGAAGATGAGCAGCAGGCTGGCTATGGCGATGCACTGCGTATAAGCCACTACGTGTCCTGGGCGATGGTGGTCACACAGACGGCCGCTTATCAAGTTGCCGGCTACCATGCCGAAGCCCGCGGCTATCATCAGGGCAGGCAAAGCCTCCGTGGGGAAGCCTCCCTCTGAAGTCAGCAGGGGACTGATATAGCTATACCAGCAGAATATGCCGCCATTGGCCAGCATTGTCGCCGCCAGTATCATCCAGGGAGCGTCTTTCTTGAGGAAAGCGAATTGGTGCTTGAAGCCGTTGTCGGGCAATGCGCCTACGTCTGGTACCCATTTCCAGATATAATACAGTACGATGAGGCTGACAAACATTACCAGGAAAAACGGGAAACGCCAGGATAAGTGCGAGCTGAGGGCAGTGGCCAGGGGGACACCGAAAAGATTGGCTATGGTCATGCCGGCTATCATGATGGACACGGCACCCGTCTCGTGCCGCTTGTCTGCCAAGCGCACGGCCACTATTGAGGCAACGCCGAAGTAGGCTCCATGGGGCAATCCCGAGATGAAGCGGGCTGCCAGCAGCATCCAGTAGTTCGTGGAGAAGGCTGCCAGCGTGGAACCCAGCAGGATGATGCCCGCCAAGACCAGCAGGATGCTTTTCAGTGGATACTTGTGAACTACCACCAGCAGTGGGGCTCCGCAGCATACGCCTATGGCATAGGCCGATATCAAGTGGCCTGCCACTGGAATGCTGATGCCCAGGCTTTGGGCTACGTCGGGCAATATGCCCATCATCACGAACTCGGCTATCCCGAGAGCCAGCGTGCCGAAAGCGAGTGCGATTAAGCTTTTCTTCATCATTTTGTTGTCCTCTTTTTACCTTGAAAACGCGTGCAAAGGTAATGATTTTCTCCGATACCATGACGCTTTCAACCTCTTTTTTATCTCTTTGTCGCATGTCTCGCGGATTGTCTGGCCTATGGGCTTGTTATGGGGTAAAGAAAACGATGAGCGGACAAGGATATATGCCTTGCCCGCTCGCCTGTTTTTATCTTAGACTACCACGGAAATTCTTGTCCGTTTGCCGACAAGACAATTCCGCTCTTTTGTTTGCTGACATGAAATCAGTGGCTGCGTGTACCCACTCCGTGTCCTATTCCCGTGGAGTTGGTGTTGGCACCCGAGCCTATGCCTGCGCCCGAGCCTATTCCGTTGGAGTTGGTGTTGGCACCCGAACCTATACCTGCTCCTGAGCCAATGCCGTTATTGGGTTTCGCTCCTGTTCCTATGCCGTGTCCTATTCCCGTATTGGGCTTTGCGCCTGTTCCAATTCCGTGCCCTTGGTTGTTGTTATTGCGCCAAGACCTTGTTCCGTGTCCATGGTTGTTGTTCGGACGGGCACCATTGCCTATGCCGTTAGCTGGGCCGTATGTCCTTTCAGGCCCATTGCTCCTGATGGCGTGGCTGGACTTGAAGTCTTTCCCCTTATACCAGCTTACGTTGTTATATTTCTTGCCGTGCTCCCCGCGGTAGTGGCGGTATGAGCGGGGCACGGGGTAAAACATCTTTCTGCGGTTGGGGTAGCGGGAGTAAATCTTCACCGCTATGCCGTTGTTCCAAATTGCCGGGGTATAGAAGTAGTCGGCTTTGTAGAACTTGCTGTATTGCATGGGTGTCAGCACGAAGTTGATGTCGTAGTTGCGGCGGTTGAGATAAGTGCCCTTGATGTTCTTCTGTGTCGATACAGCCATGAAGTAGTCGAAGTTGATTTCGTACACGGCGTCATATTGCGCCTGGTTCAGTCCCAGTTCGTAGGCCATCTTGTCGGTGAGGAACAAGGCTTCCTGGCGGGCTTCGTTATAGCCCATGGCCCGCGCCACCAGCACTCCAAGTGCCATAATGGCGATAAAGATAATCCGTCTCATTCAGTATTCTTTTTTATTTACGGGCGCGAAGATACAAAAAATGCTGAACCGAAAGCGAAAAGTAAAGAATATTTATATTGCGGCTCCGCTTTAGCGTGGTTTTCAGGTTTATGGCTTTGTGATTATGCAGAGATCCGACAGCCTTTTGACGAAATAAAACATCGCCATACACTCAATGAGGTTGGCGATGTTGCAGAGGGGAAATATGATTGGAAAATTCAGAATTTGCTACAAAGACTGCAAAGATGATATATCTGCTCTATGAGTAAACAATTATTCTATTTACGGGATTCATTTAATCTAAGATTTCAAAGCGCACCAGCATGGAATAGTTCTTCTTGATGGTCTTGGAACTGTCGAATGAAGTTTAAAACATCAATAGAGCCTGTTTCCTCTTGCTTCAACAGTGGTATTACAAATACTTGTAAACTCATCAAAAGCCATATTGGGGTTAATTACCCATGGGATGCGAAAGCGCGGCAGCAATACCGTAACTCAGTCAATCTATATTCCATTCTGCTTCAGGGTCATCTTCAAAGGCAGACCGATAACCTTCGTTTTCCCAGTATCTTTGCTCTTCTTCCTCCCAACGAGAATGAATTTCATCTTCACATCTTTTCTCATAATCTTCAATATCTTCTTTATATCTGTTGTTAGCTGCTTTAACCTTAAATAATTTGTTAAGATAGGAGTCATTCCCTTTATATGATTCTTCAAGTTCGTCAAAAACACTGTTGTCAACCAATAGACAATGATTATTTATTAATCCGACAAGATAATCTGTATCTTCTTCTACAAGTTCTTCAAAGTTTGGCTCATTATCTCCCCATGAATCAATAACGAGGCTTTGATGTTTTGTCATCGAATATTGAGAAAATGGATGTTCCAATTCTAAGTAATCTTCAGGACTTTTTATCTCCTCAAAAGTTTTTTGAGTATCTAAAGCAAGCCATATCTTATTTCTTTTTTTTGTATCATAAGAAGATGGATAAGTGTAGTTTTGGAAATTATCAATATATAAATATGACGATACTATCATGTTAACTATATCCTTTATCCTATCATTGGCTAAAAGCCAGCATAAAGTACGCCCTGCATTTTTACCTTCCCGAATAATGTACCATTCTCCTGCATTTTTACCTGTTCTAGTTTTCTCGTCGTTCCAATAATCAGTTATGATATTAGCAGCCTTATTAAATTCGCGACCATCAATACAACTAAATGCGAGATTATGAACCCCATCATAAGTAAGTTTAGAATTATATGGGATTCCTTTACCTGCTTTAATATCAAAATAATCAAAAGTTAAAATTTTATCATTATTTAAAAAATCAAGACGAGTAAAGCCTGAAATCATCGCTTGACAATATCTCATCTCTCCCACATGGATTATTGTTTTTTTTACAAATAAGTCAAAAACACCATAGCGGTCTTCAAGAATATCAGTTGAAGATATGTGATAACGTGCAAACAAGTTATAATATGAGCGACAATACTTATCAGGATCATCATATTCGCTATAATCATCAGGCATATAATTGCACATATTATCGCATAACAATATATACCTGTTTCTAATTACATATAAAGTATTCAGATTAGTGTCCAATTTTATCGGATTAAGGACTGCTCGTGACGCGCCCCAACAACGAATATAAAAAGTATTATCCAATATTATCTTCTTTTCTTCATCGTCTATATCTACACTAGCGCTTTCATCAAAATCTTCGTATAAATCATATTCATTATCATTTTCATTGGCTATATACTCCTGTATGGGTTCGACATTGGGCGAGACTGCACCCTTTTCAACCAAGCAATAACAAAAGAGGTCATCTGACAACTTGTACGTATCTTTAGAATAAGTCCATGAACTAAAATTTTCAGTAGTAATGACATCATCTCCTATAACTTCTTTTGCTCTACACAAATCGAACCTGACTAAAGAAGAATCTGATTCGCTGTTATATGTTTCATAACCAAAATATTCTTGTCCTTTTCCAATTTTGAATTTTATAAATTCTCCTGCAGGATTGATGGCTAGCTGTGCTACGACATGGGATTCCAATCCATATATATCTGCCATATGTTCCTGAGAGTGGCCAATATATATAAGTGCAATTCCATTATAGAAGTTCCCTATGGCAATTTCAGCTCTCTCAATAGCATCGCCATATCGTTCTTTCATTAATAGCCTGACATTATCTTTAATATCCTCAATTTCTTTGGAGGTAAGGCGATCTTCTAAAAATTTGAACATATTGTTAAATATTAAATATAGGTAGTGCTCAAATCAATGTCCCTAAAACTAGTTCTTTTAAACCTGTATACTCGGAGATTCTACAAGTCTATTTGTTTTTCGTATCTTCGACAATCTTTGGGGAGCTTTCTTCTCATAGCAATATTTTACTCATCTGTTTTTGCAAGAGTTAACTCCAACTTAATGCAAATATAGTGAAATTCTGAAATAAGCCACCTCGTTTTGACAAAAATTAGCAATCTAAAGTCTATTTTATTACTTGCTTGTATTTTTATTGGGTTATAACCCATCTAATATATTGATTTTTACAGGCAGTTAATAATTGCCGTACAACTTTGCCGTCTTGATTTCAATTAGCCGATTATTGATATCAAAGTAAAGGGCGCCCATTTCTGCCCCCCCCCTATTAGAAAGGCAAAAACACGGTTGAAAAATTGAATAAAGAACGCAGGGTGGGGGTGTCAAAACGGCAACTCCCTCTCAATATAAACACTTTAGCTATTACTTTAACGAGAGTTCGACGAATTTCTGCTTACTGGCGAAGGCGCGAGATAACAGGAACAAAACCAAGAGAATATAGTATAC
>ERZ827478.90-NODE-90-length-98746-cov-16.164392_pt1 | contig 98746 bp, 84 predicted proteins | sample MGYA00519705_ERZ827478 | MGnify/ENA primary metagenome ERZ827478 (study PRJEB31778, sample SAMEA3449318) | human gut metagenome | biome: human gut; feature: human-associated habitat; material: faeces | place: United Kingdom | collected 2010/2012 ...
GATAATGTTTCATGACTCTGGTTATCGTTGCCTAAAGCATTTTTATGTAGAAAAAAACGATATTAAGATAGGAATACATTAGAAATAAGCTATTTACGAGCGTTCTTCAAAGACGGAGGTAATGACTTGGCAACAGTCGCAAATTCTGTGATATACGGTGTATTTCTGTCAAACAACTCTTGTTCTATTTGCAAAATTAGCACTTTCTTTTGAGAAGCAAACAATATACCAAATAAAATTTTGTACCAATTATTCCGGCCTGATTTTAACAGCTTACGGCCGGTTGGTCCATTACCTTCAAGCACGTGCCCTCCTGCCGCCGTCGGGACAGCTATTTATCAATGAAGTAAGATATAATATAAAAGGCGCACTGGCTGAAACAGGAAATCTCGTATATGCTGAGAAAGGTTGTCGCATAACTGAAGAGCATCGTATTTGTCATGTTTCCCACGGCTCCGGATTGAAGGAAAAAGTCGAATAACCAGAATATTAAGGCAAGACTGACGGCTGCCCTTACGCCGTAGGCAAAAGCTTTGGCCAGCATCGGCTTCTTTATCCAGCCTGAAGACAGCCTGCCAAGATAGCTCGTCGTCAGCCAATAGACCGCCGAGCAGGCAACGGATATGAGTGACATAGCCGCTCCCTTAATCCATCCGAGCGTAACGATAAAGGCATAAATCAGGACAAAAAGGGAAATCAGCAGTATAAACTGACAAAAATTCCTTACTATACGGAGTATGAACGAGTCTTCTGGCCGGTGCCGCAGAGGCCGGCTCCAGACATGCTTTACGATTAGGTCCTTTATTTTTTCCATCCGCTTCCGCCTGTTTTGTTTCGTTTACAAAGTTAAATGATTTATCTTAATACACATGTTGCGAAGCCATGAAAATTCTCGTTCCGTCTTATCGTTCCGCCGCCATTTAGTGTTAATATGTTGAAATCTGATGGCTTTTACACAAATTTTCCGTAAAACTGTATAAGGAATATACCTCTTTGAAATCAAGAGAGTTAGAAGAATTACTTCGTTTTCGGGTAATGAGTTGGCAACCGTTCCAATTGCCGTGGTCTGCATCGCTTTGCTTGTTCAAGTAACTCTTCGGATGCAAAGGTACAAAAAATATTCAGGCTGAAAGAATCATCCCAAATATTCTTTCAGCCTGTTTTGTATCCACCATTATGTTGTTTGAGGCTTGAAATAATTAACAAGCAAGGAAGCCACAGTAAAAGCGATTCCCGTCCAAGCCACGCCTGCCCATCCATAATGTTGCCAGGACAGACCGGAAACGAAAGTGCCCGCAGAACCGCCCAAGAAGTAAATGGTCATATAAACGGTATTGACACGATTGATGGCAGATGCGTCAAGGGCGACTACGCTGGTCTGATTCGACAAATGGATGCATTGCATACCGGCATCAATCAACAGGATGGCAACTATCATCCACAGGTAGCTGTCATTCCCTAAAAATGCCAGCAGCCATGCAGCCAATACCACACATCCTCCGGCAATAGAAAAGAACCTTGCACCGTACTTTTGGATATAGCCGCTGATGAATACGACCGTGGATGCACCTGCCAGTCCGCACAAACCGAGTGCCCCGATAATGTCGTCACTTGCAAAGAAAGGTTCCTGTTTCATCCGGAAAGCAAGGCAACTCCACAGGGCGAAGAACGAGCCATAAGCCAATGCCGCCCTCAGCGACGCGATACGCAAGTACGGGTATTGGGAGAGCAGACGCAACAAGGATTTCATCAGCCCTGCATAACTTTCTTGAGAGCGGGCAGACAGCACGGGCAGCATCTTGTAAATCATCAGAAAACATCCGAGCATAAACACGCAAGCCACGAAATAGACGGAACGCCATCCCCACACATCAGCCAGAAAGCCACTGAACACCCGCGAGCCGAGAATGCCTATGAGCAAGCAGGATTGTATAATGCCCACATTGCGCACCTTGTGTGCAGGTGCTGAATGGTAAGACACCAACGGGATGAAGAACTGCGGCATGACCGAAGATGCGCCGGCAAGCAAGGATGCGCCCCACACCCAATAGATGTTCGGGGCAAGGGATATGGCAAGCAAGGCGCACGCAGAAACGATATAATTGGTCAATATCAGCTTCTTTCGTGAAACCAGATCTCCAAGCGGGATGACAAATACAAGTCCGGTCACATAGCCTATCTGGGTCAATGTCGCTACCATGCTGGCAGAAAAGTCGTTTACCGCGAAGTCTTTTGCCATGCTGCCCAACAAAGGCTGGTTGTAGTAGCAGTTGGCGACGGAAAGTCCGGTAGCGACCGCCATCAGAGCCAGCAGAGGTGCCGGAATGCCTTGGTTCTCCCTCAATTCATACTTCATCGGTCGCCTCCTTTCAGTATGACACGACTTTCAACCCTATCAAGGAAGCAATGAGCGTGAACAGGAAGAAAAGCCGGATGGGAGTGGCAGGTTCCTTGAAAACGAATATTCCTATCAAGACCGTACCGACCGCCCCAATGCCTGTCCAAATGGCGTATGCCGTTCCTAAAGGCAAAGTCTGCACCGCCTTAGCAAGCAAAGCCATGCTCAGTACGGTGGAAGCAAGGAAACCGCTTCCCCACAGATAAAATTCAACTCCTGATGCCGCTCTCGTTTTCCCCAGACAGAATGTAAGGCTCACCTCAAACAATCCTGCCAATAATAAGATTATCCAATTCATACCAATGATTTATTAAATTCGGGTGCAAAAGTAAGCAAGTAATCCCTGACGGCTTTTTGCATTTGGCAAAAACTGATTTTGCATTTGGCAAAAAACAACCATTCATTTCCGTTTCCGTGTGCTATTTTATAATTTTGCACACCGATAAGAACTACGAACTATGGATATAAAGGAAATCATCAACCAGAGATATGCTATGCCGGACGCATCTTTGGACAAGTTGCGGCAATGCCTGACGGAAGTTTCGTATCCCAAAGGATTCCGCGTGCTGGAAAGCGGCAAGGTGGAGAAGAACATCTTTTTCATCAAGGAAGGCATTGTCCGCGCCTATACCTCGGTGGACGGGAAGGAAATTACCTTTTGGGTGGGCAAGGAAGGAGCGACCCTTGTTTCCATGAAAGGCTATGTAAATGACGAGCCGGGATATGAAACAATGGAGCTGATGGAAGATTCCGTCTTATATGTATTGAAAAGGAAAAAACTGAAAGAGTTATTTTCGGAAGACTTGCACATCGCCAATTGGGGGCGGCGTTATGCGGAGATGGAGTTGCTTGCCACTGAAGAACGGCTGATTTCCATGTTGTCCGCTATTGCTTCGGAACGATATAAGGAGCTATTGGAAAAAGAACCTGATTTGTTACAGCGATTGCCGTTGGGAAGCATCGCCACTTATTTGGGTATCACACAAGCGAGTTTGAGCAGGATTAGAGCACAAATAAAGTGACGTTTCAACCAACGGGAGGGTAGCAAACGGTTTGAGGCAGACCAAAACACAAACTTGCGATCCTCCCGTTTGTCAGATTTACAACCCTATTCCTTTGTTTTTACGAGGCGATATAACCATTCAAAGCTTCCATGATCTTGATTTCATTTAATTCAAGCATTTCTCATGACATATCATGCCTATCAACCTCCCAATGTCGGCGTGAATAAACCTGTTGACGTGACTAAACAAAAAAAGCGTGGAGATTCGCACCAGTCACTCGTTCCACGCTGAGGGGCCTTCGCATTGCCCGATGATGTCGAACGAGCAACGCGAAACCCACGCTGATGTGATTATACAATACACCACTCCAAGGGCGCATACACTCCCATGGCAAGAAGCCAATGGGGGTACATACGCCACACTGACGGGTGTTGTTGATAAAACATCCCATGGGCATCTACCGTTGCCATGTCCCAGACATCATCTGAAAGTTGCGAAGTTTCTCAGCGTCAAGAACAAAGCGTATGATAAACGCCCCTTCTGAATAGCGGCTCCTTCACCTTGCCCGTCAACCGCTCACCAAAGGGCGAGGAAGCCCAAAAGCGAGTTGGATATACGGACAAGTGTCCCATCCCGCACGCAGGCATGGCAGGCACTCCCGCCATGATTCTCACGAAAATGAGGCACGGAACCATTCGCAAAGATAAACGTTTTTTGGATAACCTCCAAGGAAATCGGGAGAAAACACTTGATTATCCGAAAAACTGTTGAGAGACTGTCTTCTAAAACAGCTACGCTGCGGCCATAAAACCGTTCGGGCTGCAGCGTGGCATTGTCAGTTCCACCGCCAAACACCAGACTAACTCGAAATATTACAAGCAACAGGTAATCCGCTACGGGACGGATATTGCCAAACTGCAGGCCGATGTAGAGAAAGCGTAGGAGGATAGGAATACCATCCTTGCATGGTTCGGCAAGGGAAATCTTACCAGAGCAAAGAAGGAACTGGCTGAAAAGGACAGGCGGATTGCCGAACTCAATAAACAGATCAAGGAACTTCAGGCAGAAAAGGCTCGATTGCAGGAACGACACAAATCAGGAATCGAAAAACTGCGGAACGGCTACCAGAAGGAAATAGACACAGCCATCCGCAGGGCGGAAACAGCCGAACGGCAGTCAGAAGAGAAAGATGCCGTCATAGACAGACAGCAGAAACAGATAGACTTGCTTGACCGTAAGGTAAACCCTCAGCGTTATAGCCTGTCATCCGGTGCCGAACTTGTCCGAATCAATGTGTTCAACTACCAGAATCCGTCGCTCCACATCTGGACACGGGTCGGAGAGAAACTTTTTGAGGACACCAAATTCCAGATAGACTATGATGTGGCCCAAAGGCATTTCAACGGGCAAATCACGGACGAGGAGCTTGCCAACGCCGTATTCGAACCGCAGGAGCAGGTAAGCGAGAAGCAGGCGGAGGTGCTGGGCACAGTTTTCTCTCTTGCTGCTGGCGGACTAGCAGAGGTTCATGTCGGTACAGGATCAGGCGGCTCATCGTCTGACCTTCCGTGGGGTGAACAGAAAAACAAACAAGTCAACAAAAAACGGTAAAATTTATTTGGGAAACCACAGAAGATATTGAAACATTATCTGGCTCTTTTAATGACCGGTCAGATTAAAAGTGTATCTTTGTAATCAAATAGAAAAAAGAATATGAGTATTCAAGTAAATAATACATTGGCGGATTGTTTCCGTGGTTATGCGAAATTACTCCGTCAGATCAAGCAGAGAGTCTGCTTGCACAACAGCGTGCGATTTATGCTGCCAATGAAGAAATGCTGCGGATGTACTGGGATATTGGTGGAATGCTGCAACAAAGTCAGGATGCCGATGGTTGGGGCAAGAAAACTTTGCAGCGGCTGGCGGTGGATTTGAAAAATGACTATCCTGAAATCAAAGGTTTCTCCGTGCGCAATATGCAGTGCATGATGCAGTTCTTCAATGAATATAATCAGGAACTGACGATGGTAAAAGATGCCGTTCCCTCAATTGCGCAACCACTGGTTGCGCAATTCAACGAACCATCAAAGCCAATTACGCAACCAGTGGCTGCACAAATGGATACATACAATTTTACTCTTCCCATAAAGCACTTGGACTGGACACATAATCTGATACTTTTACAGCAAGTCAAGGACATACGGGCGCGATATTGGTATATGGTGCAAAGTATTACATCCCATTGGAATAAACGCTATCTACAAGAAGCCATCAAACTTGACCATTACGGCAAGCACGGGGCGTTGGCCAATAATTTCACCGAGACCCTGCCAGCACCAGAAGCGAGCGAGATAAAGTCAATGCTCAAAGATCCATACATATTCGATATGTTGACTTTCACAGACCAGTATAATGAACGTGATGTAGAGATAGGTCTAGTCAGTCATGTGGAAAAGTTTCTCATTGAAATGGGAGCCGGATTTGCTTTTATGGGACGGCAGTACCATATAGAAGTGTCGGGGGATGATTATTACATCGACATTCTGATGTATAACACTTTCCTGCACCGTTATTTGGTGATTGAACTGAAAGATACCGAGTTCATGCCGGAATATATCGGCAAACTCAATTTCTATTGTTCAGCTGTGGATGACATACTTTGCCGTGAGGGTGACAACCGCACTATCGGTCTTTTGCTTTGCAAGACCAAAGACCGCATTAAAGCCGAATATGCCTTGCGTGACATTCAGAAACCGATAGGAATTTCCGATTACGAATTAGGACAGGCTTTGCCGAAAGATTTCCGGGGTAGCCTGCCTACGATTGAGGAAATCGAGAAAGAATTGGAAATGCAATAACTTTCTGAATTTTGACACAAACAAAAGAGCTGTTCATAGCACATTTAATTATGAACAGCTCTTTTGAGACATGTGTTACCGTTCTAATATTTGATTTATTGTTGCCTTAATAGCATAAAAGACCGAAGTCATATTTTTTTTTGCCGCAGACAGGGCTGATGACAGACTTGTTGCCGTAACAATCCGCTTTCCATCCTTTGATAGTAGAAATTTCCCGCGAGCGAGGACGGACTGCCAGTTTGACAGGATGTACGATTTTTCAAGCAGAGCATCGAAAAGCACAGCCACACGGCGGATGTTGTTTACCCGGATGCGGAAGCCCTCCTTGCAGGAAAATAGAGCCTCCATATCCTCCATACGAACCGTAGAAACACAAAACAGACGGTAAGTATTGGCACTATACCGGTGACTGTTGATGAAGTCGTCCACGAAGCGGCGATAAAGTTTGCCGCTGTCAATGACATCCCGGAGATAGGTCTCTCTCGCAGAAGCGAGTAATGCAAAAAGTTCATTCCTTACATCCTGTACGGCAGTGATGTGCCGATGATGCAAATCTCTTCCAAAAAGAGAGAATACAGTTTTCTAATCTGTTCATTTTGAAATTGATTAAATGTTTATACTATTGTGATTATTTCCTTTTCAGATTTTCCAACAATTATAATGCTGACTTCATACAGTAAGCCAATGCCACCGCACATTCAATACAGAAATGATGGTAACGAAGATTGCAATTTAATACATCTTTATCTATAGCTTCCACCCCGAAATACTTTCCTGTATATTCCACAAATGGGCGTAAAGCCCTTCCTTTCGGACAAGCTCATCGTGTGTGCCATCTTCCTTTATCCGCCCGTTGTCCAAGACTATTATCCGGTCGGCATCTTTAATGGTTTTGAGCCTGTGGGCAATAGCAATGACTGTGCGCCCCTTAATCAACGAGTCGATGGCCCGTTGCACCTCTACTTCGTTTTCGGGGTCGAGCGAGGCGGTGGCTTCGTCCAATAGGATAACAGGCGCGTCTTTCAGTATGGCACGAGCAATGGATATGCGCTGCTTCTCGCCTCCGGACAAGGTACAGCCTCCTTCGCCCACCATCGTGTCGTAGCCCTGCGGCAGGCGCATGATGAAGTCGTGGCAACAGGCTTTCCGGGCGGCGGCGATGATTTCCTCGTCCGTCGCGTCCGTCTTGCCGAAACGGATGTTGTTGCGTATCGTGTCTTGAAACAGATAGACATCCTGGAACACCATCGAGATGTGGCTCATCAGGCTTTCGGGATTTATCTCGTCCATCGGCACGCCGCCAAAGAAGATGCGTCCCTGCTGCGGGTCGTAGAAGCGGGCGCAAAGTTTCATCACCGTGCTTTTGCCGCTTCCCGAAGGACCTACGAGAGCCGTCAGAGAGTTCTTCGGAAGCGTGACGGACACGTCGTGCAGCACTTCCTTGTCCTGATAGGCAAACGACACGTGCTCGAAGCGGATGTCGCCTGCTGCAGGGGATTGCCGTTCTCCTTTCATTTCCGGCTCGTTCATTAAGGAAAGGATACGTCCACCGGCAATGGAAAAATAGCGAAACTCGGTGAAATTGGTCAGGGCGGAAGTCAGCGGGTCGAACACACGGGAGCCAACCACGAGGAACAGCACGAATACGAGAATGGAAAGCTCGCCTCCCAACAGCAGGTAAGTGCCGCACAGCACCATCATTGTCAGCCCAGCACGTACCAAAGTGATGCTCAACAAGACGAACGGGCCTAACAAGGCTTCCTGACGGATGCAAGCACGGCGAAGTTCTGCAAACGCATCGCGTAACCTGACAAAGCGGTCACCTATCAGATTGTACGCTTTCATCACCCGGATGCCCTGCAAGTATTCCTCCAATCGGTTTCCTGCATTTATCTTTGCTTGGATTTGCCTGCCGCTCAGCTTCCGCTGCGCCTTTGTGCTTGCCCACAGGACGAGCAAGGCAAGCGGCAAGGCGGCAAACATACTGACCGCCATTCTCCAATCTATCCATATCAATGAAGCAAAAGCCAATACGGGCATTACCACTGCGCCCATCAATTGGGGCAGATGGTGAGAAATCCCCGTTTCCGCCATCATAAAATCCGTAATCAGCATGGAGGATAGATCGCCAGGGTCACGTCTCGACAGAAAGCCCAACGAAAGTTTCCGCAGGTGTTCCGCCAGTGACAAACGTCCCGAAGCACTCATTTCGTAGGCTCCACGGAAATTAGCACGGTAAGATGCCCGTTCCGCCAAAGCCATGACCAGCATATAAATGGCCATAACGCCGAATATCCACCAAAGACGGGTCGTGTCGAGCGGCTGTCCGCTTCCGTCAAACGCATTGAAAATGATGCGTATCGCCTCTATGGAAAGGCAAAACGGCACGATATTCACTAAGTTGGCAAGCATGGTGAAGCCCACGGGCTTGTAAAGCCGTTCGGTATGTCCTATTGTAATGTTTTTGATTGCGTTCATATCTTGTTCTCTTTTTTAGTTTTTGTTCAACGTCCAATGGTATGCGCTCGTATAGGCATCCCACATATTCTTATATACACCCTCCGTCACGGACAGTTGTTCATGCTTTCCGCACTGCACGATGCGTCCTTCTTTCATGACGACAATCTGATGTGCAGAGATGATGGAAGAAAGGCGATGGGCAATCACAATGACCGTCTTGTCCTTTATCAGCGACTGCAAAGCCATCTGCATTTTATGCTCGTTTTCAGGGTCAGCGAAAGCAGTCGCTTCGTCCAACACCAGTATCGGAGCATTCTTCAATATGGCACGAGCCACACATATCCGTTGCGCTTCGCCGCCGGAGAGGAACACACCTTTGTCGCCTATCCGTGTCTCGTAACCTTGTGGAAGACGCTCTATGAAATCGTGGCATTGGGCAGCTTTGGCTGCGGCTATCACCTTTTCTTTCGTGGCAGTTGGAGAGCCTACGGCGATGTTCTCGTACAGCGTGTCGTAAAAAAGGAAAGTGTCTTGAAAGACGAATGAAACCATATCCATCAGTTTTGCGGTAGCTATTTGGCGAATATCCGCACCACCTATGCAGATTTTCCCTTGCTCCACATCCCAGAACCGAGGTATCAGGTTGGCAATCGTTGATTTGCCGCTTCCTGACGGACCGACAAGGGCAGTTATCTTTCCTTGTGATGCCACAAAACTGACATCACGCAGGGCTTCCGTCCGTGTGCCCTGTTCCGTGTTTTCGTAAGAGAATGACACATGTCGGAACTCCACATCGTAAGCGGCAGGCACTTGCGGATGTTCCGGCTCCGGCACAGGCTTCTTCTCCAGTATGCGGTCGATACGGCTTACCCCTTCGTTGATGTCGCGCGTATTGCCTCCCAAAAATGTCAGTTTGTAAACGGGTGAAGCCATACCCGGTCCCATGATAATGAAGAACAGCCATACTACCGCCAATGACAAGGATTGCGGACTGGCTTGCAGCAGCAGAATGCCCATCGGTAGTATAAATGTCACCATCGAATTGAGCAGGACGGTAAACGCAATCATCCCGTTCTGATAGGTGTCGCAGCATTTCAAGGCGAATGTCTTGTATGCCTGAATTTCGGTATTGAACTGGCGGAACGAGCGGACACTCTGCCCGAAAATCTTGACTACGGGCATTCCCCGTACATACTGCACAGCTGATGCGCTCATTTTTTCCTGTGCATCGTAGTAGATACCCATGAACTCCCTTGCCCTTTTTCCCATGAAATTGGAAAATTGCAGGAATAAGCTAAGCACCACAACGGCCAGGCACACGACTGTCAGCCACACATCCAGCGAGAAAAAGATGACCAGCATTACCACTACCGTTGCCATTACATTGACCAAATCCGGAATGGTATGGGCGATGAAGCCCTCTATTTTCTCGATGTTCTGGTCCATCGTTTTCTTGATGGCTCCCGTGGAAGTGTTGTTCAAATATCCCAAAGGCAATTTACCAATATGCTCGGACAGGCGGACACGCAACCCATACAGGATACGAAACGCAGCCACATGCGAGGACATCAGGGCGGCATACAGCAATACCAATCCAGCCACAAGTCCTCCGAACGCTATCCATCCCCAGCGCATCATGTACGCTCCGTCCGAAGCGGCAGGGTTCACGCCATGCGACAACAGTTCTTCCAAGATTTCATAAACAGCCCAATAAGGCACAAGCATACACACCGCACTACTGGCGGACAACAAGCCTGCCAACACAAGCAGACCTTTCTTTTGTCCCGCTATCTCAAACAGGCGGGACAAACCTTCTTTCTTTTTTGACTTCTCCATTATTATTACGCTATTTTGATGTGATTTTATATCCGAGCAATGAACTGAATTTGTAGCAGAGCCAAGGGATGCGCCCCAATATCTGCCCGAAGAAGAATCCCCAGCGCGGACGGAAGAACTTCATATAGTTAGCCTGTTCAATGAGCTTTAAAGACGGTTCCCATTGTTCCACCACATACCCGTTGCTTATGCCGGAACGGATTTGAGCCTCGTGTTTGCGGAGCGAATCGGGCTTCACACCATGTCGGCTCATTATCGTGCCGCACACGTCAAACCACAATTCACCTCCCCCGAAACGGCTTGCCACGTGATGCAGGAAGGATTTTACTTGCTTCTCGTAGAAGTACATCAGTACCCCCTCCACGATGAAGATAAATTCTGCATCGGGGTGCTTCTGGCGCAGGTCATCCATCCAGTCGGTCTCCAACAAAGACGCTTCAATATAGACATTGTCCGGCTGTTCGGGTATCAATTCCCGGCGTAGAGCAATGACCTCAGGCAAATCCAAATCATAAAAGACTGCTTTCTGACTTCCGATACGCTGGAAACGGGTATCCAGTCCACATCCCACATTGACCACGACCGGATGCGAATGTGCTTTAATAAATTGGCGCACAGCGCAGTCAAAATACCATCCACGCACCACGCATCCCACTTCGCTCAACTTTGCCCCGTCGAACTGGGAATAATCGTATTCCAAACTGTCCGCCAGCCGTTCCGCGGCCTTGTCATATAGGATGGGATTGTCCCGGCGGCTTTCCTTGGCTCTCATATATAGCGGAATAAACAGTGTTTCCGCCACAATGCTCTTAAACTCGTGTTTCATCTTTATTCTATTTTAATAGTGAACGTTTCGATTAAGTGAGGGCAAAGCGAGTTTACTTGCTTTGCCGAAGTGAGAAAGGTGCGCAATAGCGAACGATATTCAGATTTGTTCATAAAAAAAGGAGGAAACCTCCGTGAAGATTTCCTCCCTGCCAACCGTCCTGATGCGGTTGAATGTTCGTATGTACGTTGTCTGTCTCTCATATCTTGATGATTGCCCTCCAACCTTGAATCTCAAACAGAATATAATCGTGCAGGATAGCCTCCATTTCCTGTCGGGGTACGGAATGCATCAGCAGTTCCTCGAACATCGTGAACATCCATACCGTATGCAGGTGGATGATAAAGTCGGACACCGCCGTATTGATTTCGGGATGCTTCTGCTGCATGGACGCGAACCACGCCTTGACCAATTCCGTAGAACGGTCAGTATAATTCTCGCGGAAGCGTTCCAACGAAGAACCTTGCGCACGGAACAAAAGGATTCCCATCAATGCGCGGTGTTTGTCAATCAGCGAAACATATTCGTCTATGCAGGATTTCAGGTATTCTTCCGACCGCATCATCATAATGTCCTCGCCCCGTATGCCGTGGTGTTCTTGCAGCATGGCTTCCAAAGCGCACAAGACCGGACGGACTACCTCACGGAACAGTTCATCCTTGTTCGTGAAGTAGTTGTAGATATTCCCGACACCCACGCCTGCCAGCACAGCTATCTCGCGCATGGAAGTCTTGGAATAGCCTTTCCTCTCGAATTGCTGTCTGGCAACCGTCAATATGCGACCTCGTATGTCCTCTTTCAGCACTTGCATTTATAACGAACAATGTTTCTGATTTTACTTTTGCAAAGGTACGGGGCTTAGGAATATTCGGCAATACCTATTTTTAGGGATTTTATAACACTCGGATAACAAGATATCTATGAGACATGTAATGGTGCAAATTATTAATGTGATTTCGTTTTAGACGGGAACTTTGTGGTATCAAATTATAAAGAATATTGAATGTATAATTTGATAATCAGAAAAATGTAGAATGATATTCGGTTCAAGCGTGGAGATTCGCACCAGCCACTCGTTCCACGCTGAGGGGCCTTCGCAACCAGTTGCACAGAGCAACGCAACTAGTTGCGTTTTTCCGTGCTTCTCATACGTTTTTCGAGGCGTACTGGATTTGTAAAGATTTATCTAACTTCAATCATTAGGTCGCTCCATTTTTATACGCATAAAGAAAAAGCCGGATATCCGCATTCCAGTATCCATTCCTGTCTATCAAAACAGCACGGCTTTCGCTGACTGTCTGTTAAAGCAGGATGTAAATTCATGAAGTGTCTATTGATTTAGTTTATAAACAAGAAAAACGTCTATCTTTACCAGGAAAAGACAGACACAGTATTTATGCCCCCAAAAAGTATCCTTACTTACTTGGCCAACTTATCTATATTAAAATCGAAAATAAGTAAGGTTACTTGCCCAACTAACCTTACTTACTTTTGAGGGCATCCTGCAATGCCTTCTCCGAGCGCCAGACAAGGGACATGAAGACTACGGCAGAAGGCTTGCCCCCCAAGGAGCAAGCCTTCTGCCAAACTTGCGCTATCCGCTATTCCGGAGCGCAGGCTATTCCAATATCCACTCGCCCTTGGGCTCTCCCGCCCTCGACTTGTGGTTGGCGCGATAATAACCCACCAATTTTATGTCGAAACGCAACATGGAATAAGCGGGAACATTAGCGGACTCCGTAGAACCATAGCCCAACTGACTCGGTATATACACCATCCACCGGTCACCGATATGCATTTGCATCAAGGCTGTGGTGAAGCCATCGATAAGGCTGCCCACATACATCTTCACAGGTAAAGCCGTATCGTCATTGAACTCGCCTGTGTAGCTTTCATGTATCACATACCCTTCCTCATAAGAAGTGGAGGGCAGCAGACGACCACGATAATGAACCAACACGGAGTCGGTGTAGAGGGGACAACCAGAGCCAGTGCCCTTCTCCAACACCTGCACAGCGATATGGTACTCGTCGCCATAGTCCTCTATGAAGCCACCCATGTTGGCGCTTTGATTCTCCAAGGACCAGTCCAGGAAAACCTTCCACTGGTCGGTGTTGCCCGACGAGGTCTCCGCCTTCGCGTAGTCCATCACCTCTTGGAAAGCCTGGTCGTTGGTGGCTTGCCAGTTGGGGAACTCCACCACCGTCTCCTCGTCCTCGCTACAGGAAGCGAAGAGGAAGAGTCCGAACAGTAGCGGCAACCATAACTTATTCATAATTCTTGATTTCATTGCCCAATTTCTTTAGCAGACTGGTAAGGCTCACACGCTCCTCTATGATAGACCTCAACTGGCTGATGTCCACACGCTCTTGCTCCATCGTGTCACGGAAACGCAAGGTCACCTTATGGTCATTGGGCGTATCGTGGTCTACCGTGACACAGAAAGGAGTGCCAATAGCGTCCTGACGGCGGTAACGCTTGCCGATGCTGTCCTTGGGGTCTCCGTAATGGGTATTGAAATGGAACTTCAGCTCATCCACGATTTCCTGCGCCAACTCAGGCAGTCCGTCCTTCTTGTCGAGCGGGAAGACGGCGCACTTCACCGGAGCCAAAGGCTCAGGTATGCGCAGCACCACGCGGCTCTCGCCGTTCTCCAGCGTCTCCTCGCGATAAGCGTGGCAAAGCACGCTCAGGAACATGCGATCCACGCCGATGGAGGTCTCCACGTCATAGGGTGTATAGCTCTCGCCCCGCTCCGGGTCGAAATACTTGATTTGACGGCCTGAATACTTCTCGTGCTGGGAGAGGTCGAAATCCGTACGCGAGTGGATGCCCTCCACCTCCTTGAAGCCGAAAGGCATATGGAACTCTATATCTGTAGCGGCATTGGCATAATGAGCCAACTTCTCGTGGTCATGGTAGCGATAGTTCTCGTCACCCATTCCCAGGGCCTTGTGCCAAGCCAGGCGCACCTTCTTCCAGTACTCAAACCACTTCATCTCCGTGCCGGGCTGGCAGAAGAACTGCATCTCCATCTGCTCAAACTCCCTCATGCGGAAGACAAACTGGCGGGCGACAATCTCGTTACGGAAAGCCTTACCTATCTGGGCGATACCGAAGGGCAGCTTCATGCGCCCTGTCTTCTGCACGTTCAGGTAGTTGACGAAGATGCCCTGAGCCGTCTCGGGACGCAGGTAAATCTTGCTGGTGGCATCGGAAAGGGAACCCATCTCCGTGGAGAACATCAGGTTAAACTGGCGCACGTCCGTCCAGTTCTTGGTGCCCGATATGGGATCCACGATGCCCTCGTCCAATATGATTTGCTTCAGTTCCGCCAAGTCCGGCCCCTGCATGGCCTTGGTGTAACGCTCATGCAAAGCGTCTCGCTTGGCCACGTGCTCCAGCACCCTGGGATTGGTCTGGCGGAACTTCTCCTCGTCGAAAGCGTCTCCGAAACGCTTCTTGGCCTTGGCCACTTCCTTGTCTATCTTCTCGTCATACTTGGCGATTTGGTCTTCTATCAGATTGTCGGCGCGATAACGCTTCTTGGAGTCCTTGTTGTCTATCAAGGGATCATTGAAAGCGTCCACGTGGCCACTGGCTTTCCACACAGTGGGGTGCATGAAGATGGCCGCGTCTATACCCACGATGTTGCTGTGGAGCAGCACCATGCTCTGCCACCAATATTGCTTGATGTTGTTCTTGAGCTCCACGCCGTTCTGGCCGTAGTCATATACCGCCGCCAAACCATCATAGATATCGCTGCTGGGGAACACGAATCCGTACTCCTTGCAGTGGCTCACTATCTTTTTGAAAACGTCGTCTTGTGCCATATATAAAGGTATTTGGAAATTTCGTGCAAAGATAATCGTTTTCTCTTAATTGCCCTAACTTTTCAACATATATTTGCTTATTTCGCCTTTTTTTCGTAATTTCGCGAGCATCCACCATAAACATGTTTACACGATGAGTGACGAGACGAAAGACATAGACTCTCCAGGAACGACCGACGAACAACTGACCGAGGAACAGCACTCAGACTACAAACCCGTCAACAGGTTTGACGCTGCCGTGGTTCATCATCTCAGCGGCATGTACCAAAGCTGGTTCCTGGACTATGCTTCATACGTGATACTGGAACGGGCCGTTCCTCATATAGAGGACGGACTGAAACCCGTGCAGCGGCGCATACTGCACTCCATGAAGCGCATGGACGACGGCCGCTACAACAAGGTGGCCAACATCGTGGGGCACACCATGCAGTTCCATCCCCACGGAGACGCTTCCATCGGGGATGCCTTGGTGCAGCTGGGACAGAAAGACCTCCTGATAGACTGCCAAGGCAACTGGGGCAACATACTCACGGGAGACCGCGCCGCGGCGCCCCGCTACATAGAGGCCAGGCTTTCCAAGTTTGCCCTGGAAGTGGTATTCAATCCCAAGACCACCGACTGGCAGCTCTCCTACGATGGCCGCAACAAAGAGCCTATCACCCTGCCCGTGAAGTTCCCCCTGCTCCTGGCGCAAGGAGCGGAGGGCATCGCGGTGGGCCTGAGCAGCAAGGTGTTGCCCCATAATTTCGTGGAGCTATGCGATGCCGCCATCCATTACCTCAAGGGAGAGCCTTACACGCTCTATCCGGATTTTCCCACGGGCGGAGCCATCGACGTAAGCAAATATAATGACGGACAGCGGGGAGGCTCGCTCAAGGTGAGAGCGAGAATAGAGAAAGTGGACAGCAAGACGCTGGCCATACGCGACATCCCCTACAGCAAAAACACGGCCACGCTGATAGACTCCATCACCAAGGCCGTGGAGAAAGGAAAGATAAAAGCGCGCAAGATAGAGGACAACACGGCTGCCGAGGTGGAGATACTGGTGCACCTGGCACCAGGCGTGTCGTCTGACAAGACCATCGACGCTCTCTTCGCCTTCTCCGACTGCGAAATCAACCTATCGCCCAACTGCTGCGTGATAGAGGACAACAAACCCGTGTTCCTCACCGTGAAGGAAGTGCTGGCTCACAACGTAGACTCCACCATGGGACTGCTGCGCAAGGAGTTGCAGATACGCAAGGGGGAACTGGAGGAGCAACTATTCTTCGCCTCGCTGGAGCGCATCTTCATAGAGGAGCGCATCTACAAGGAAAAACGCTTCGAAACGGCCAAAGACATGGACGAGGCCATCCGCTTCGTGGACGAGAAGCTAACGCCCTTCAAGCCACAATTCATCAGGGAAGTGACCCGTGACGACATCTTGAAGTTGATGGAAATCAAGATGCAGCGCATCTTGAAATTCAACAAAGACAAGGCCGACGAGCTGATAGCCCGTATCAAGCAAGAGATAGCCGAGATAGAACGTGACCTGGCCCACATGACTGAGGTCACCATCAGCTGGTATGAATACCTGAAGCAGAAATATGGCAAAGACCACCCCCGCCGCACGGAGATACGCAATTTCGACACCATCGAGGTGACAAAGGTGGTGGAGGCCAACCGCAAGCTTTACATCAACAGGCAAGAGGGCTTCGTGGGCACAGGCTTGAAGAAAGACGAACTAGTGTGCAACTGCTCCGACCTGGACGATATCATCATCTTCTATAGAGACGGAAAGTTCAAGGTGACAAAAGTGGCCGAGAAAATCTTCGTCGGCAAGAACATCCTGCACGTGCAGGTGTTTAAGAAGAACGACACCCGCACCATCTACAACTGCGTCTACCGGGACGGCAAAACAGGGCCATACTATATCAAGCGTTTCAATATCACCGCCATGACCCGCGACAAGATGTATGACCTGACGCAGGGCAAGCCCGGTTCCAGGGTGGTTTACTTCACGGCCAATCCCAACGGAGAGGCGGAAGTCATCAAGGTGACGCTGGAGCCAGACCCCAAACGCAAGAAACAAAACATCTTCATGGAGAAAGATTTCTCCGAGGTGCTCATCAAGGGCAGAGCCGCCAAGGGCAACCTGCTGTCGAAAAAGAACATCCACCGCATCGGGCTGAAAAGCCACGGCCACTCCACCCTGGGAGGCAGGAAAGTATGGTTTGACCCCGATGTCAATCGCATCAACTACGAAGAGCACGGACGTTTCCTGGGCGAGTTCTCCGACACCGAGAGCATCTTGGTGGTACTGGACAATGGCGAGTTCTATATCACCAACTTCGACGCGAACAACCACTACGAACCTAATATCCTAAGGCTGGAGAAGTGGGATGACCGCAAGGTATGGACCGCAGTGCTCCACGACGCGGACAACAGCGGACTTCCCTACCTGAAACGCTTCACCATGGATGCCACCAAGCGGCACCAGAATTTTCTGGGAGAGAACCCCGACTCCCGACTTATCTTGCTCACCGACGTTGCCTACCCCCGCATACTGGTGACCTATGGCGGAGCCGACGCGCTCAGGCCACAAGAGGAGATAGACGCGGAGAGCTTCGTGGCCCAAAAGAGTTTCAAGGCCAAGGGCAAGCGACTGACCAACTGGGCCGTAGAACGCATTGAGGAGCTGGAACCCTTGCGCCATCCCGATCCGGAAGAGCAGACGGAGGAGCCCGAGGATAGCGCGGAAGAGGAGCTGGAACAGGAAAACCTGGACCCAGACAAGGGCAAAAGCCAGCAGCAAGTCATTGACGAGATTACCGGCCAGCTAAGCCTGTTCTCCGACGAGGACATGAAATAACACGGGCAAACGCTACTTGCCTGTCTTCGCGCCACAAGTCTATGTCAAGGAGCGTGAAGCGAGGTGGCACGCAAGGAACACCCATCTCCCGCGCGCGTACATTATATATATGCTGTTGCCACCTCACGGTAATGTTCCTGGTGAAGTGTAAAGACGCGTTTTCGTCGACTACCGTTAATCCAAGAAAGGATGCCCACAGACACAAAAAGGGGAGCCCTCATAAAGAAGGGCTCCCCTTTTTGTTGATGACCACCTCCAGAGAGGGAGCCGTTATATACTTGAGGCTGCACGAGCCTCCATTCGTCACTATGAAGCCTATGGGTTATGCGAAGTGGACGCGCCCATAGTTGTAAGCCTCCATCCTGGAGGCCAACTCGCGAACAACACGCTTGATGTTCTCAATCCAGTTTTTCATCTTTTTACCCTTTCTGTCTTAGTTTCACATACTGTTGTTATCCCATTCTCTTGTGTCATTGAAGATATGGAGCGGTGTGCCTAAGCACGGGGGCAAAGTTACGCGCTTTATCCTATTCTCCGCACGCTTTTTCCTGGGAAATTATGTCAAAAGGGGCATTTTCTTGACCTACGTCAATCTTTTTGACCTGCGTTAACGCTTCCCTAAGCGGGTTGACGCTATTCCCAATATCGTGAATATTTAAATCAAAAAAAAACAGTACTACTGATATTGAAAGCCAGTACTACTGAAATCAAATATCAGTAGTACTGAAAACGAAAAGCATTAATACTGACTTTTTGGAGCACTTATAGAGCCAAAGCACTCTAGGTATGTCCCACCAGTCTTCAACGCACCTGTCCCAACCGACAATTCTATTGCCCCAAATAACGGGCCACATCGTCCAGGAGACGTTGGTAAGGAGGTGCCTGTTGATAAAAAGTGCTTTTCTTCAACATGGGGGTGATGCGCTCCACGCTGTTGTCATAGCAGGAAAGCTCAGTTTGCTCCTGCGTGCGGTGGAGAGCTTGCGACCTAATCTGCCGTTCCCGTTCTTGCACCAGCGTGTCACACACCTTTTGCATCACGGGAGCCACTACCTTGTTGAAAAGGTGATGGCCTTGGATGTAGAGGTAAGTGGTATCGGGCGTAACTCCCAACTGGGCCAGTTCACGCTCCAAGTCTTCCCGTTCGTCCTCGAATTCTGGGTATTCAAGCGCCAGCTGCCGCGTTTTCCGCTCCACTTTCATCCTTACCACTTGCAAAGCGTTGCGTACGTCTCGCAAGCGGACTATGCCAGGATCCACAATGCGGAGGAAGTCGCTAAGCGTGAAATGCACGTAATTGGGCGTCCTGTAACACCAAATATTCCAGACAAAGAGGGGGAAGATGACCCGTGAGTATTCGGAGAGGTAACGCTCGAAGTCGAATATGTGGTGGTCATTGAGGGTAGCCATCACGCAGATGTCATGCAGCCCCGGGGCATAGCATTGGTAACTCTCTATAGAGTAAACATAGGTGTGGAAGATATAGGGACTCTCCAAGAGCTGACGGGAATTGGCCGACGCACCCTGCATCAAATAGTCATAGTCCGCGTCCACGCAGGCAATCATGTCCTTGCCTACGCCATGGAGCATACTGGCGATGGCCGCCTTCTTGCCCCTGTCCAAGTGGCTTTGCCGAGTGGGCAACATAATCTCGAAATAGCGGGTATCGTCCTCAAACCTGCCCAAGACCATCCGCCAGAAGAACACGTCTTCATAGCTCTCCACGTAGGCCACTATCTTGCGACGCGCCTTCTTGGAGGTCAAATGGTTCGCCGCCTCTATGTACTGGGAGTTGATATGTTCTGTAAGTCGCCGCGCCATCTTCCGCCTTGTGGTTATTCGTCCTGGGTGATGTCCGTGACTTCGGTGACATGGTCGCTCCAGCCATTCATCACCACTGCTGGACTATGGGTAGTCATGATCATCTGCACATTGGGATTGAGCCGCAACACGAGATTGATAAGTTGTTTTTGCCACTCGAAATGCAAACTTATCTCAGGTTCGTCCATAAAGAGCACGTAGGGCTGCCCGTCTTCCACCAATACCGTAAGCATGATGGTAAGCATCTGCTTCTCGCCAGCGGAAAGCTGGTAGGGTAGCAGTTTCTCGCCTATCTGCGAGAAACATATCTCATTGGCGTCACGCACAATCTTCTTGCCCGTCTCCTTGAACAAGTCGTCGATAATGTCCTGGAAGAGCTTCTTGGGCTGGCTCAGGGCTTGCGCCTTGGCGGCTGCGTCCGGCTCTCCTGACTGCAAGAGCTGTATCATGCGATTGCCTATGTTCACTTGGTAGTCCAAGTACTTGCGTTGCAGCTGGAAGAGTTGCCAGTCCAGCTCGGTAGCCAACGAGAAGTCCATCTTCGAGACGACTTCCGCGTTGATGAGCGGGCGGTCTATGGAACGGATGCTGTCATAACGTATCCACTCCGCGTCATCAGGCACCACCTCAAGTCTGACTCCTTTCAAGGTATCGCTGGCCAGCTCGCCGCTGGCTCCTATGCCCTTGATAATCTTGCGCAAGATGGTGCTCTTGCCCACGCCATTGATGCCGCTCAGGATATTGACGTGCCTATCCAAGTCCCACAGGATGTGACGAGTGCCGCTCCAAAGCGACTCTATCTCTATCTGCCTAATGTATTCAGCGTATTTTCGCATGGTGAATAGCGTGTTGGTTGTGTACAAAGATAGTGAAAAATCCCATACACCGTATGCTTTCAGACCCATTTTTTTGGTTTATCCAACAGAAAAAACTATTTTCGCGGTAACAACCACCATATCGCATCTTACAACCAACATCATTGCTATGAAAAAAAGACTTCAATGCTTAGCGATGTCCATCCTCTTGACCCTGGGATGCGCCCAAGCCTCAACCACACTACCCATCAACGGGGAAATCTTCAAGGCCAACGACGCTCGCATCCAGTATATAGGACGGGTAAGCGTATCGCCAACGGGCATCGCGAGGTTCAACTACCCTGGAGTCACAATAAAGGCTCGCTTCCAGGGGACATCGCTGAAAATGGTATGCCGCCCAAAGACGGGTTTCTTTATGGTAAGCATAGACGGGGCGGAAGCCTTCAAGGTATCGTTTGACAGCGAAAGAGACTCCGTAGTCTCCCTCTGCACAGCATTGCCGCAAGGCATCCATGAAGTGAGAGCCATGTACGTGATAGAGGGGCTCTACCGCAAGCCGGAGTTCCACGCCTTCGTGCTGGACAAGGGATGCCAACTAGCCGACCCACCAGCCTTGAGCGACCGTACCATTGAGTTCATAGGCAACTCTATCACCTGCGGCTTTGGCACGGAGAGCATAGTGGCTTCCGACCCTTATGAGGACAATACGGAAAATCATTGGTATACCTATGCCCGCATCGTGGCAGACAGCCTGCAAGCACGCTACCACTGCGTGGCTCGCAGCGGCATAGGAGTCTATCGCAATGCGGGCGGTCCCAAAGAGGGCAGCAAGGACAACATGCCCTGGCAATATCCCTATACGCTCTTCAACCAACATGAAGAGGCATGGGACTTCTCCAAATACCAACCCAAACTGGTATGCGTGAACCTGGGCACCAACGACTTTTCCAGCAACAACTATGACCCCAAACTGTATGAGGAAGCCTACAGGAAGTTCCTGGGGCAATTGCGAGAATACTATCCAGGGGCAAAAATCGTGATGCTGACCGGCTCCATGATGAACGGAAAAGAAAACGAGGAGCAGAAAGCCATACTCAACAAGCTGATGAAGGAAACCAGGGAGAAGGGAGACAAAGAGATATACCGATTCGACTTCACGCCGCAACGAGGCGACTTGGGATTTGGAGCAGGATGGCACCCCAGCAAGGCACAACAAGAAAAAATGGCCTCAGAACTGCTCCCGTTCCTCAAGGGACTGATGGGATGGTAGCGTAAGGGCTTTCACGCAATATCCCGTGATTTTCTTGGCAGGTTAAGGGAAAATCATTATCTTTGCAAACATGAATCCACAAGAGACTAACCCTACGCCATGGAGCGAGAACGTAATCATTGTTGACGCGGACTACGTTGACAAGGTAGCCTTTGAGCTTATCGTCAACTTCGAGCGCATGATAGGAAGACGCATCCCTCCGGCAGACATGGCTAAGTGGTTGGTTTGCGTAGCCCTGGACGGCGGACTGCGGGAAGGCGACCACCAGACACAAGTGGTGTTGATACACGACAGGGGGGCGCGGCGAATGGAGAATTTCATGCCCGCCGATTATGAGACGGAGCTCAACGCCCAAGCATTCAAGGATCCAAAATTGGGCGAGTTTACCATCAGCAGCTATCCCGTGGAAGACATCGTGAGCAAAGATGACTACATGGCGGATGTCGCCCAGACCATCGCCAACCTAAAGGAGGTGAAGCGGATCATGATAATTCCCAACGCGGAACAAGGAAACCAATATGAGCTGATAAGGAAAGCCTTGTCGCGAATAGACGATGAAGACAAGCGCATCACCCTATTGGCCATGCAACCTCTCACGGGCGGCAACTTCAGGCAAGAAATATTGGGCTACTCGCTGATGACCGCGCTGGGCATCAAGGCTGATGAAATCAAACCATAAGAGAAAACAAACAAAAGACTAGATATAGATGAGCAGAGTATTGATGATTGGCGCGGGTGGCGTGGCTACCGTGGCTGCCTACAAAATCGCGCAGAACACTGACGTGTTTACGGAGTTCATGATCGCCAGCCGCCGCAAGGAAAAATGCGACCAGTTGGTGAAAGCCATCCACGACAAGGGATATACCATGCCGATAGAGACGGCCCAAGTAGACGCGGACGACGTGGAACAGCTGAAGGCGCTCATGAAAGCCTACCAGCCCGAGATTGTGATAAACTTGGCCTTGCCCTACCAAGACCTCACCATCATGGAGGCTTGCCTGGCTTGCGGCGTAAACTATCTGGACACCGCCAACTACGAGCCTAAAGACGAGGCGCACTTTGAATATAGCTGGCAATGGGCTTACAAGGAGAAATTCGAGCAAGCTGGCCTTACCGCCATATTGGGCTGCGGATTTGACCCAGGCGTGTCGGGCGTGTTCACGGCCTATGCCGCCAAGCACCACTTCGACGAGATACAATACCTGGACATCGTGGACTGCAACGCGGGAAACCACCACAAGGCTTTCGCCACAAACTTCAACCCGGAAATCAACATCAGGGAAATCACCCAAAAGGGACTCTACTACAAAGACGGGCAATGGATAGAGACAGAGCCTTTGGAAATACACAAGCCCCTCACCTACCCCAACATAGGCCCAAGGGAAAGCTACCTGTTGCACCACGAGGAGCTGGAAAGCCTGGTGAAGAACTACCCCACCATCAAGCAGGCAAGGTTCTGGATGACTTTCGGGCAACAATACCTCACCTACCTGGACGTGATACAGAACATCGGCATGTCCAGGATAGACGAGATAGTGTATGAAGCTCCCCTGGCAGACGGCTCAGGCAAGACCGCCAAGGTAAATATCGTCCCCCTGCAGTTCCTGAAAGCCGTATTACCCAACCCACAAGACCTGGGCGAGAACTACGAGGGAGAGACCTCCATCGGATGCCGCATCAGAGGCATCAAAGACGGCAAGGAGCACACCTATTATATATATAACAACTGCCAGCACCAGGCCGCATACCAGGAGACCGGCATGCAGGGCGTAAGCTATACCACTGGCGTTCCCGCCATGATAGGAGCCATGATGTTCCTGAAGGGCATCTGGAAGAAACCGGGCGTCTGGAACGTTGAAGATTTCGACCCAGACCCCTTCATGGAGCAACTGAACAAACAGGGATTGCCTTGGCACGAAGTGTTCGATGGCGATTTGGAACTATAATAACCATAGATAACCATGACGAAAAAAGAAGAGACAGAAGGCGCGTCCGCAACACCCAACGAGGGGAAGTTGAAAGCGCTTCAGGCCGCTATGGCCAAGATAGAGAAAGATTTCGGCAAAGGTTCCATCATGAGGATGGGCGACGAACATACCGAAAACGTGGAAGTGATACCCACAGGCAGCATAGGTCTGGACATGGCCCTTGGTGTAGGAGGATATCCACGCGGCAGGATTATAGAAATATTCGGTCCAGAGTCTTCTGGTAAGACCACGTTGGCCATCCACGCCATTGCCGAGGCGCAAAAGGCTGGAGGCATCGCGGCATTCATCGATGCGGAGCATGCTTTCGACCGCTTCTACGCAGCGAAGTTGGGCGTGGACGTGGATAACCTCTGGATATCCCAGCCCGACAATGGAGAGCAAGCCCTGCAGATTGCCGACCAATTGATAAGCTCTTCCGCCATTGACATTTTGGTAGTGGACTCCGTGGCCGCCCTTACTCCCAAAGCGGAAATAGAAGGAGACATGGGCGACAACAAGGTAGGCTTGCAAGCCAGGTTGATGAGCCAGGCATTGAGAAAGCTTACGGCTACCATTTCCAAAACTAACACCACCTGTATCTTCATCAACCAGCTGAGAGAGAAGATAGGCGTAATGTTCGGCAATCCCGAGACGACCACAGGCGGTAACGCCCTGAAATTCTATGCCAGCGTGAGACTGGACATCCGCAGGACAGGACAGATAAAGAATGGTGACGAGGTGATAGGCAACCAAGTCAGGGTAAAAGTGGTGAAGAACAAGGTCGCTCCTCCTTTCCGCAAGGCGGAGTTTGAAATCTCTTTCGGTGAAGGTATTAGCAAGATAGGCGAAATACTCGACCTGGGAGTGGACTTAGGCTTCATACAAAAAAGCGGCAGCTGGTTCAGCTACAATGGAGCGAAACTGGCGCAAGGGCGCGACGCCACAAAGACGCTGCTCAAAGACAACCCCGAGCTATGCGAAGAGTTGGAGGCTAGCATCAAGCAGGCTATCGCCGACAAGAAGTGATTTCTCTCAATTCCTTTCTATCAATAGAGGCATCTTCCCAGACCTGTGTCGACAGGCAATACGGGAAGATGCCTCTGCCATTTTGACACATTCCACGTCCTTGGCATGCGGTTTGCAAAATGTTGGCAGGAATTTAATCCTAATAAATTGAATAATAACAAATAAAACAGATAAGATTATGGGAAAGATTATTGGAATCGACTTAGGAACTACCAACAGCTGTGTTGCCGTATTCGAGGGCAACGAGCCTGTAGTGATCGCGAATAGCGAGGGCAAGCGTACCACTCCCTCTATCGTGGGATTCGTCAAGGACGGCGAGCGCAAGATAGGTGACCCTGCAAAGCGTCAGGCCATCACTAACCCCAAGAACACGGTTTACTCCATCAAGCGTTTCATGGGTGAGACCTATGAGCAAAGCGCCAAGGAGGCCAACTCCGTGCCTTACACCGTGGTCAACGAGAATGGTTATCCACGTGTGGAGATAGAGGGACGCAAATATACGCCGCAGGAGATTTCCGCCATGATCCTGCAGAAGATGAAGAAGACCGCTGAGGACTATCTTGGACAGGAAGTGACGGATGCCGTCATCACCGTGCCCGCCTACTTCTCTGACTCTCAACGTCAGGCCACCAAGGAAGCTGGTCAGATAGCCGGTCTCAACGTGCGCCGTATCGTCAACGAGCCTACCGCGGCTGCCTTGGCCTATGGCGTGGACAAGGCCAACAAGGACATGAAGATCGCCGTATTCGACTTGGGTGGTGGTACATTCGATATCTCCATCCTGGAGTTTGGTGGTGGCGTGTTCGAGGTACTTTCCACTAATGGTGACACTCACCTGGGCGGTGATGATTTCGACCAAGTAATCATCAACTGGCTGGTAGACGGCTTCAAGGCTGATGAGGGCATAGACCTCACCAAAGACCCCATGGCCATGCAACGCTTGAAAGAGGCTGCGGAAAAGGCGAAGATAGAGCTCTCCAGCTCCACCACCACGGAAATCAACTTGCCTTATATCACCGCTGAGGGCGGCATGCCTAAGCACTTGGTAAAGAACTTGACCCGTGCCCAGTTCGAGCAATTGGCTCACAACCTTATCCAGGCTTGCTTGACTCCCTGCCAGAACGCCATGCGTGACGCAGGTCTTTCTACCTCTGATATCGACGAGGTAATCTTGGTAGGTGGTTCCAGCCGTATCCCTGCCGTTCAGACCTTGGTAAAGAATTACTTCGGCAAAGAGCCTTCCAAGGGCGTAAACCCCGATGAGGTGGTCGCCGTAGGTGCCTGCATCCAGGGTGCCATCCTGAACAAGGAGGAAGGCGTGGGCAACATCGTGCTGTTGGATGTCACTCCTCTGACGCTGGGTATCGAGACCATGGGTGGCGTAATGACGAAGTTGATCGACGCCAACACCACGATCCCCTGCAAGAAGAGCGAGGTGTTCTCCACTGCCGCAGATAACCAGACGGAGGTGACCATCCACGTTCTGCAAGGTGAGCGTCCTATGGCCGCACAGAACAAGAGCATAGGTCAGTTCAACCTCACGGGCATCGCTCCCGCTCGTCGTGGCGTGCCCCAGATAGAGGTGACATTCGATATCGATGCCAACGGTATCCTCAACGTAAGCGCGAAGGACAAAGCTACTGGCAAGGAGCAGAGCATCCGCATCGAGGCTTCCTCTGGCTTGAGCGAGGATGAAATCAACCGCATGAAGGCAGAGGCAGAGCAGAACGCCGAGAACGACAAGAAGGAACGTGAGAAAGTAGATAAGCTGAACCAGGCTGACTCCATGATCTTCACCACAGAGAACTTCTTGAAGGATAATGGCGACAAGATACCCGCAGACAAGAAGCCTGCCATAGAGCAAGCCCTGCAGCAGTTGCGTGATGCCCACAAGGCCGCTGACATTGCCGCTATCGACACCGCTATCGCCAACTTGAACAACGTGATGCAGACCGCTAGCCAGCAGATGTATCAGCAAGCAGGTGGCGCACAGCAAGGCGCAGGCAACCAACAGCAATCCACCAACAACAATGCCAAGCAGGATGACAACATCCAAGACGCTGACTTTGAGGAAGTGAAGTAAACAGATTCTCTCATATCATCAATAGACAGGGCGCAACCCAAAAGGTTGCGCCCTGTTTTTTGTTCATATCAGAAAGCCCGAAAGCCGCCTTGGGGGTACATCAGAATATATATTGGACACGAGCCTGGAACAAGAAGAAATTCTTGTCGTAAAAAGAGTCGCAGTGGTCGCCCACCCATACGTAACTGCCGTTGAATTTCACGGCGAGATATTTATTCAGATACCAGTTTACGCCAAGCGACACGTCTTTTTCCTCACCACCATAGATTCCACTCTTGTCATCGTTGAGGTTGGTATAGTTGAAACGCACCACCAGCTCCACGGCCTTGTCTGACAAAGGCCGCCCCGGTATCGCATACATCTCGTCATAATCGAATCCTTCGCCCACTATAAGATAGCTCCCTTGAGCGTATCCTCCGTAAGCCAGGTAATGACGCAAACCACCAGAACGGTTCAAGTGGTCAACAAAAGACTCGCCCTGCAGCAACACTTTCCTCGACGTGTAAAGTACCTCCAACAGCCCTTTCAACTCAGTTCCCATATTGTCTATCTCGGCTTCGAGCAGCGGGGAAGGAAACATGGATGTCACCCCGTCGCTGCTCACATTTCCCATGGGGTTGTCTTTGTTTACGTCTTTCGTACGAAAAGAGAAGGCTCCTCCCACATGCAGTAAGCGTTTGCGTAGCCGGTCTTGCGTTCGCCATACGACACGTGACGTGGACACGAGAGAGTTTTTCTTCTCATCGTCCAGTTTGTTGATGTCATTGTTCGTGTAAACACCCGTTGCCAAATACCAATTATCGTCATGGTAATGATAAGTCACGCCAAGCTTGCGGCTATTGGTGAACGCCAAGACCGAAGCCGCGGACTGATGGAATCGCAAGTCGGCCGCGCTGATGAGCATATCCATCGAGAACGGCTCATATCCGTTTCCCACGGAAATCACGCTATTATTAAAGTGGTAGTTCAATAGCAAATCTTTCACGGCCACCTTCCCTCCGCCAAGACCGATGTCGGCCTTCAGCTCAAACTTTCCGTAATTGGCCTTGAAACCGACACGGAAGTCTTCCAAGCGATAATACCCCTGCACTTCATCCTTGCCGTACCCGAGGCAGTAGCGTCAAGAAGCGCACGCGAACGAAATTTCACCTTCAACGTATCGGAAGCGATGGCCGTCATGGCCACTGTCCCAACCATCATCGCTACCATGAACATGCGAATGTTCCTCATAACCCAATGTCTCAATCCATTTGCGCGGAAAGCCATGCTCTGGCAAGAAGCCTGACGCACGCTTGTTTTTGTTGACTTGTTCCGTCCTCTCTCCATGTGTCTTGTTTTCGCCGGCAAAATTATCGCCTCCGCGCTGGTGGAAAAATGAATTTCCCATTTTTTATTTTCTCCATAAAACGTGTAAACAATTCATTGACGTTTATGACACAGAATTGAAACCTGTTCGCAAAGGCCGATGCGCTGTCGCACTGGCAGAAAAGACGCAAGTTTTCGGAAAATTTCTTTGCCATTCGACAGAAAGGTCTTAACTTTGTCGGCAAAGAAGACTCCCCTCTTGCGCTTGCCACAATGGAGGAGAAAAGAAGAGGACAAAAAGAAAACACCAACCAACAACCTTACGCATATGAAGAAAATATTTGCCATCATGTTGGCGTCTGCCATGACGCTGACAGCATCGGCTTGGAGCCACAAGACCAGCCAAGCCCCCGAGGAGAACACTTCCAAGACGGAGACGCAACTCCCCAAGGTGTATTTCATCAAGGAAATCAACTCCCAGAATCTGCTGAAAATCTACGAGGCACTGGGCAGAAAGGCCGAGGGAAAGGTGGCCGTGAAGCTTTCCACGGGAGAGCCAGGCAACGACAACCACCTGGATCCCAACCTCATCAAGGACTTGGTGCAGCGGGTGAATGGCACCATCGTGGAATGCAACACAGCCTATGGCGGCGGAAGAGGCAATACCCAGAGCCATCTGAAAGCCGCCGCAGACCACGGATTCACGGCCATCGCCAAGGTGGACATCATGGACGCTGACGGAGACGTAGCCCTCCCCATCAAGGGCGGCAAGCACCTGAAAGAAGACTACGTAGGCAAGCACTACCTGGACTATGACTTCACCATGGTGCTCTCCCACTTCAAGGGCCACCCCATGGCAGGCTTCGGCGGCGCGCTGAAAAACATCTCCATCGGCATCGCCTCCTCCGACGGCAAGGGATACATCCACTCCGCCGGCAGGGTGAAGAGCGCGGGCAAGGCCTGGAGCCAGCTGCCCAAGCAGGATGACTTCCTGGAGTCCATGGCCGAGGCTTGCAAGGCCATCATAGACCACGCCGGGGACAAGATACTGTATATCAGCGTGGCCAACAACCTCTCGGTGGACTGCGACTGCGTAGCCACTCCCGAGGAGGTGAAGATGAAAGACATCGGCATCCTGGCCTCACTGGACCCCGTGGCCCTGGACAAGGCTTGCGTGGACATGGTGCGCGACTCCGACGACCCTGGCAAGTCTCACCTGATAGAGCGAATCGACTCCCGCCACGGCACCCACATACTCGACTACGCCGAGCAACTGGGACTGGGCAGCCAGGAATATGAGCTAGTGGAGCTGAAGTAGAGCTACCGCAACGCCCGCATGGCGTTGAAGACGGCCAAAACGGTAACGCCCACGTCGGCGAACACCGCCATCCACATGGTGCCTAAGCCCACTGTGGCCAAGGCCAAGACGGCTACTTTCACGCCGATGGCAAACCACACGTTCTGATGGGCTATGCGGATGGTGCGGCGAGCTATCCTTATGGCCGTGGCCACCTTGGTGGGCTTGTCGTCCATCAACACCACGTCGGCCGCCTCTATGGCAGCGTCGCTGCCCAATCCGCCCATGGCGATGCCCACGTCGGCCAACTTCAGCACGGGTGCGTCGTTGATGCCGTCTCCCACGAAGGCCAAGCTCTTGCCCTGGGCTTCGTGGTCTATCATGCCCCGCACATGGTCCACCTTATCAGCGGGCAGCAACTCGGCATGGAACTCATCTATGCCCACCTGCCCCGCCACGCTCTTGGCCACAGCCTCGCGGTCACCCGACAGCATCACCGTGCGCTCCACGCCCAACTGCTTCAGTTCGCTGATGGCGGACGCGCTGTCTTCTTTCACCTTGTCGTTGATGACGATGTGTCCGGCATACTTCCCTTCTACCGCCACGTGTATGATAGTGCCCACGTGGTGGCAGTCACGCCATTGCGCGCCTACCCTGTCCATCATCTTCGTGTTGCCCACGCACACCTCTCGGCCTTCCACACGGGCCTTGATGCCATGTCCCGCTATCTCCTCCACGTCAGTGAGCCTACAACCATCGGTGGCCTCATTGGGAAAGGCAGCCCGCAAGGCTTCCCCTATGGGATGGGTAGAGAAATGCTCCACGTGAGCCGCCAGGTGCAACAGCTCCCGCTCATTGAAATCATCGGGGTGGACAGCCGTCACCGCGAACTCACCATAGGTAAGTGTTCCCGTCTTGTCAAACACCACGGTGCCCACTTGGGCCAAGGTGTCCATGTAACTACTGCCCTTCACCAAGATGCCTTTACGGGAAGCCCCGCCCAAGCCACCAAAGAAAGTGAGCGGCACGCTGATGACCAAGGCGCAGGGACAAGACACCACCAGGAACACCAAGGCCCGTTCCAGCCACGTGGGGAAAACGTCCATGAAACTCCCCGCGGTAAACAGCGGGGGCAATACGGCCAACAGCAACGCGCCAATGACCACAATGGGCGTATAGACGCGGGCGAAACGGGTGATAAAGGATTCGCTCTTCGACTTCCTCTCGTCCGCGCTCTCCACCAAGCGGATAATCTTCGACACCGTGCTCTCGCCAAAGCTCTTGGTCACCCGCACGCGGATCACGCCCGACAGGTTGACGCATCCCGACATCACGTCATCTCCCTCGCCTATGTCGCGAGGCAAGCTCTCACCCGTCAGGGCCACGGTGTTGAGGGCGGAGGTTCCCTCTGTCACGGTGCCGTCCAAGGGCACCTTCTCCCCAGGCTTCACCACGATCTCCTCCCCAGGCTTCACCTCCTCGGGCGATACGGCAAGCAATTCGCCGCCTCTCATGACATTGGCCACGTCGGGGCGAATCTCCATCAGGTGCTTGATGCTGTCACGGCTCTTGCCCTCGGCATAGCCCTCGAAGAGTTCTCCCACCTGGAAGAAAAGCATCACGAAGACAGCCTCGGGAAACTCCGTATCCGCTCCGGGCATGAACCCAACGCAGAGCGCGCCGATGGTAGCCACTGACATCAGGAAGTGCTCATTGAATACGTCTCCCCTTCTGATGCCTTCCCATGCCTCGCCCAGCGTCTCGCGACCCACCAACAGGTAAGGCACCAGATAGACCAAGAGCAATTGCCACGTCTCCAGGCCACAATTCTTCTCTATCAAGACCGCCGCCACCAGCAGCAGCGCGGTAATGACCAACAGCCAAATCTTTCCCCTCATCCCGCCATGCTCATGGTGGTGATGGTGCTCATGGGCGTTCCCATGTCCTTCGTGATGATTTCCCATAATGTTCCTTTTTAGTTTATCTGCCGCGAAGTTACATCGCTTTTCCCGCAACCTGGTTGCAAAGTGGGGGTGAGACCATCAATGGAGAGTCATTCGGAGAGAATCGGTTTACAAGAGACGCGACACTACCGGCACCGCATCGCAGCAACCTGAGTTTGGTGATGGCAAAAGATTGCCATGACAGGGAAGCAAATACCGTCACCAGTACCAGTAAGGTGGTACTGGAGTTTTACCCAGTTGATACTGCAGTACCACCTAGCTGGTACTGCAGTATCAGCTAAGTGGTATTAAAATCGGTACTGAATGGATATCCCTCCACTATTGATTGACATGGGCCCTGCATAAGCAATTCATTTAGCCCCCAATCATCACCGCCATGTGGGTATCACTCGCATTCGGTGGCGAAGGAAGGAAGACGGACCCACGTTAAGTTATCATGTTACCGCCAATCAATCAGCAATTCTTCAACCTTGTCCACACATCAAACATAAACACCAATACATTTAGTCTACATCCATTATCTGTAATTTTATTACGATTTTCGTGATTATATTTTGTTGTGTGGCGTTTTATTTGTATATTTGCCCCATATCAAATAAATACGACAGATATGATAGCAAGTTTCTCGGCAGAAAACTTTTTCTCCATTAAATCGGCTCAAAAAATCAGTTTTGAACCTACGTCAGACACCTTTATGTCTGACGAATATTCGTATGAGGTTAAAGATGGGGTTAGATTGCTGAAAGTCGGAATCATCTATGGCGCCAACGCTTCTGGAAAGACAAATATATTAAATGCCATCGCGTTTTTCAGAATGCTGGTTTTGAGAATGCCTAAAGACCGAAATGAGAAAACCGGGGTCGTTCCTTTCATGTTGGACGACACTTCAAAGAATGAAACGACGAAGATGTCCATGGTATTCTATATCCAGCAATCGAAGTATATCCTTAGTTTTGAATTGGACACGAAACACATTTATTCCGAGACTCTGGTTGTTTACGATTCCATCCGTCCTACCAAATTGTACAGTCGTAGTTATGATGCAACTACAGATTCCACAACAATAGATTTCGGCGTAAATCTGAAAATGCCACGGAAGAGTCAGGATGTGATTTCCGGCAACACCATCAATAATTGCAGTGTGCTTGCCGCATTTGGTAAAAGTAATGTAGAACGCACCAAGTTGAACGACGTGTACGATTACTTTGCCCAACACGTAAAAGACGTATTGGCTCCGGGCATGCTGCTCTCGGGATATGTGAAATCACGATTGGATAAAGACGAAACAGGCGATTTGAAGAAGTTCATTTTAAACTTCCTGAAGGCATCCGATTTTAACATCGAAGATGTCATATTGCATGAAGAGGAAGAATTGATTACTCCGGAATTAGAACAACTGATTCAAAATGCCCCTATTGATAAAGAGGCCAAAGCCGAAATGCTAAGAAAGGGCAAAATCACCAATGCGGAATTGACATTCAAGCATAAGGTTGGTGAAAAGCTATACGATTTATCTGAAGAATACGAATCCAACGGCACGATGAGATTCTTGGGCATGGCCGTGATTCTGAATTTCTTGTTGAAGACCAACCGGTTTGTGCCTATTGATGAGGTGGAGACAAGCATCCATTACGAACTGCTGGCTTATTTCCTGAAAGTGTTTCTGGCAAACAGCGACAGGCCATCCCAAATGCTCCTGACAACGCATGACATCAATCTGCTTAACGAGGATTTCATTCGCCGTGACACAATATGGTTTACCGACAAAGACGAATTGGGCGAGACCAAAATAGTACGTCTTTCATCTTTAGGCCTGCACAAGAACCTTTCCCCTTACAATGCCTACAAGCAAGGGAAGTTGGTAAAGTTGCCGTTCCTCGGCAGTCAATATATCGACCTAAACGACTAATGATATGAGGCGAGCAGTGACAAAAAGTATCGCCATCATAGGCGAGGGAGAAACCGAATGGTTCTATTTTGATTCTTTGAGGGTTGCGTGTCGCTATCCTTTTAAGGTCGCACCTGATTTTCCCCAACATAGCGACATCAATCATGTCCTAAAGCTGGTCGAATCCTATTTGAATAAGCAATACGATTATATTGTATGCTTGTTCGATATGGACAGACTGTTGCAGTATCCCTCTGAAATGCAGTTATATCAGAAAGCAAAGAAGGAGTATAGAAAGAAAAAATATGCAGGGAAGGTGATGTTTATAGAAACGAATCCCTGCACGGAATTTTGGTTCCTGCTCCACTTCTTGCCTAATGTAGTTTGTCGGCAATACGAGAGTTACGAACAACTGCTTCCCGAATTGCAGAAATACATGCCGGGGTATGAAAAGACAAAAAGATATTTCATACGCACCAATCTCTATAAATACTTGACAGAGAATGGAGATTTGGAACGGGCAATGGTAAATTCAGAAAAGTTGTGCCAATTATGCCAAGAATCACCAGAAGATTTGAAGGCATACTCAGAAATATACAAAGTGATAAAATTATTGAACAGTCGAAAAATATAATATTATGTATCTAAGCAAGATTTATATAAAGAATTTTCGAGGCATAAAGGAATTATTGGTGGAATTCGATAAGAAACTGAATGTGATTATCGGAGCTAACGGACAGTTGAAGACATCTTTGATAGATGCTATTAGATTGTTTTATTCGTGGGGAGAACCTAATCGAGATATAGAAATAACAAAGGAGGATTTCCATGTTGAGATTACACCAAACGCTGATGGAACTATAACGGTAACTCCATCTACGAAGATAGATATATGCTATCTGTTCGAAGGATTATCAGCACAACAAGAAGGGGCATTCTATCAGTATTTGGAGCGAAAAGACGATGGTTCTATGATCGCCAGGGTTCATCTGAGTTTCGAGATGAAGGAGAAAGGAAGAATATATTCTTCATACATAACAGGTAAGGAAGAGAATGCTCTCCGCGCTGATTGGAACACGTTTCATTATTTTCATCCGTATTATCTAGGTGCATTACGCGACAGTACGCGTGACCTTATGAGCTCACGTAACAACCTGTTAGGAAAGGTCATTAAAAGAAAGATTGATAGAGCAGGCTCAGAAGATGACGTGAAAGATATAGTGGATAGTGCAAACGAGCAACTTCTACAGAGACAAGAAGTGAAGGAAACACAAACTGGTATAAACAATAACCTAAATCAAATAAACAGCGCAAACCTTCACAATGTGGAACTACACATAGAACAGAGTAGGATTGAGTATATCGTTAATATCATCAAACCTTTCTTGCCATATTCTGCAGCTAATAAGAAAGGATTTGTGCTGACCCAAAATAGTCTCGGATATAACAACTTAATATATATAGCTTCGGTATTAAGTGACATTAAAGACTGTCATACGGAAGACAATGTGAGTATATATGCATTGCTGATAGAAGAGCCAGAAGCTCATCTGCACCCACAACTACAGGTAAATCTGTATAATTTTCTCAAGGATGCTGATACTAATGAAAATAGCCAAACATTTATCACAACCCACTCTCCAACATTGACATCAAGGATACCGTTGGAGAATATTATTTTGCTGAAGAATAATACTGCTTATCATGTGGGTAATTGTTACAAAGACAGACATTTGGAAAACATTGTACGCGAAGTTGCAAAAAACAATAGGATATTAAAAAAGGATGAAGTTGTAAACTATAGAAAAATGATATCTCGATATTTTGATGTTACTCGCTCACAGTTGTTATTCTCGTCTGGCTGTCTTTTTATTGAGGGTATTTCAGAGAGTCAATTAGTTGAAACCTTTTCTAAACTGATTAACAAATCGTTGATAAATAATCAAATTGAAATTGTGGATGCAGATGGAACGGCTTTTTATCAGTTTCTAATGTTATTTAATTCTTCTGATTCCGCAAAGCGTTTGCCTATAAAATCAGCGTTTATAACTGATGAAGATCAATTTACTGTCTCAAAAGATATAATATATAATTTGGATGAGTTAGTAAAAAACAATTATGAAAAACTTCATCAACTTAGGGAGGGAATTAATAACGGTAAAATTAGTGGTCGCGTTAACAATATGATAGCTATGACTAATAATCAGGCAGGTATTAAGATATGCTCTGGAAAAAAAACACTAGAATATCAAATATGCAAAGCAAATGTTACTGCTAATAAGGAGAGAACAAAAGAAACCTGGCTTTACGAATTGATTCAGCAAGTGAATACAGAAGGTATAGAAAAAGTGGATTCTTATATGTCAGGATTTGGCGATAGAGATATGAGCGACGAGGAACAGCAGAATGTTGCCTTGCTGATGTGGAAATGTCTGCCAGGCAAGGCTGAATTTGCTCAAAGACTGAATTCATTCTTGTTAGATAAAAAAGAAGAAGGTGGTGATATGAAGTTCACTGTGCCGAAGTATATTCAAGACGCAATAAATCATCTGATATCATAAGTATGGATTACGACATAACACCTCAACGACAAGCTTATCTTGATGCACGTGGCTATACTATACTAACAGCATGTCCTGGCAGTGGTAAGACAACGAGCATTGTTAAAAAACTTTTGATAGTATCACGCTATTGTGAAGAACATTATGGGAAACATACAGGTTTTGCTTGTATGTCATTTACCAATAAAGCTTGTGCAGAGTTAAAGCTGAAATACAGAGAGATGCATAATGAAAGATTAACATTCCCTAATGAGGTATTGACGATTGATAGTTTTATCATGCAACATGTTGTGCTTCCTTTTTGGTATCTATGTGATGCGTGCAAAAAAAGACCTATTGTAGTGAACGAAGGAGAAATACTGGAACGGATTTATTATAACAATATTCAGATAAACGGTAAATGGCAGCAATATCCAGTAATGGCACTACGCCCGTATGCAAGGCTAATGCATAATAAAAAGCCATCATTGGTTTCAAGAGACAAGACAGCATTTAAATGGAACCATAATGTATTATCTAATGCCTATGAGATCGCCTATTGTAAAAAGGCTTTTATATATCGTTTAGGAAAAGGCTTTATAACAAGCAGCGATGCTCTGTGGATAGCATGTTATATATTGAAGCATCATCAGGAGGTTGCCAAAGCACTTGTGATGCGGTTTCCATATATCATTGTTGATGAAGCGCAGGATAATTCAGAACTACATTTTGAATTCTTCAAATTGTTAAAAAAAGCCGGTTTACAGAATCTTGAATTTGTCGGAGATATTTGCCAGTCCATATATGGATTTAATAACGCTAGACCCGAGTTATTGCAAAGCATGATGTCAGAAGAAGATTGGAATGTATTGCCACTATCTGAATGTAGGCGTTCAAATCAACGTATAATAAATTTGTATAGCAAGCTTAAATCAAGTGATGTGCCTGCTATTATTTCGCATGGCGTGGAAGATAAAGGAATACCAATTATTGTCTATAAGTATGATAATGGAAATATTAGAGATATTATTCGGGACTTCCATCAGGTTTGTAATGAAAATGATTTATCTAATAGGATTATATTAGCACGTGGAGTAGATAAATGTAAAGAACTAGCTGGTGTTAAAGATGTAGATTTCAAGTATTGGAAAACTGAGCAACAGCTACCTTATTTAATCATAGATGCCGTTTTCGCTTTTGATTCGGGTGATATGGATTATGCTTTCAGGAAAATAAGGTTTGTATTAGCTGAACTTTTTACTGATAATAATCCTGAAACAAAGCGTAAGTTTATACATGAAATTGAGTATAATATGGACTGGAATGCAAAAATATTCGGTTTCATAAAACAAATACCCACATTTTCATTGAGTTTCAAAGAATGGTCAGAACAGACCTGCGCATTATTGAAAGACTATTGGACGCTTGAAGAGAAACCTGTTTTTATTCCATATCAAAAGAAAATAGGATATAAAATGAAAGAGATGGCAAATGTGCCTGTAGAACAATATCATCAATCAAACGATATTGATAATGAATACCATAAGAGTATAAATACGATACATGCAGTAAAGGGCGCTACTTTTGATGCAGTACTTCTGTTTCTATCGTCTGACAGTAGAGGGCAAAGTATTTCACTGAATGATTTTCCAAGCAGTGAAGTTAGAGTCATGACAGAGAGTCAGCGGATGATATATGTGGCTTGTTCTAGAGCTAGTCAATTCCTAGCATTGGCAGTACCAAGTTCTATATCAGATGAAAAAATTAAGAGAACTTTAGCTGAAGTGAGCATAGATATTCGTAACATCAACTTACAAGGAGAATTGGTCTTTATCAATTAGTGTTTGTAAAGAACAAGGGTGGAAACTAGCATTAGTTACAAGCTTCCACCGATTTGCCCTTCGTATTTTTACATTCGCTTTATCATCTTTTCAATGAAAGCAATTTCTTCATCGGTTAGATGATATTTGGCATAGAGTTGCCGGTCAATTTCGGGAATGGATTTGCTCCAATCTATATCACTTGTTTCTGTAAAATTTTGAAGTGGAACAAAAGAATATGTATCTTGTGTCATATTCTTCAATTTGCGTGTTCCAACTAAAAACCTAAAAAACTTTGTTTCAGTATATTTCGACACATTTGTTGCTTCATATTGAGTTCTAAATGGTCCTATTGCTAAAAACGTTTCTGTACATAGTGTCATCGGATCTCCAATTTCAGTTTTTCCAATTATACGAGCTGGAATCGGATTGCCAAGCTGACCTGCTGCTCCATCTGCTTTTGAAACAAATACTTTCCATGTTCCAATGAAACTTTGTACACGTTTATCCTTGGATTCATATGACCTTAAAAATCGAATACCCCTTGAATTGTCAAATCTCCCGAACACTTTATATAACGATGATGAATAATCCGCATCAAGACAATTTGTATCAATTTTGAATAGATTACGTGGAGAGACCAAAATTGAAAAATTCTCATCCGTTGACTTTATTTTTGAAAGAATAGATAAAGCACCAGCGTCCCTAATAACCACATCTGAAGAGCTTTCGGATAGATACCTTTCAGTTCTAATAACATTATCGCGTGTATGAGAAATAAAAGAGCATTTTCCATTGTAATCCATATTCCATAGAAAATAGCAAATTCCTCCCTCAATTGCGACAGTTGGGAAGCAATTATGCGCATCTATATAATCATGAAGAATATTTATATGTTTATCATTGAGCATAGATTCTCTAAATTTATCAAGTCCTTTACCACCTGTCATCCAACGTGAAGGCATTATCATTGAAATATATCTTGGCCTAATAGAACGAGCTATGTCAACAAATTTATTATAAATTGCTTGTGAACTGCTACCTGTACCACCTCCATCCATAACTTGATATGGTGGATTACCTACTATTGCATTGAATTTCATATTGTCGTCATCATTAGCTTTCCAGAACGAGCATCCTTTCGCCATCTTCTCGATGAAGTTCTGGGGCTTGTTCTTGATTTGGTTGATTAAATCCTCAAAATAACGGGTGTTCACTTTCGCTTTGCGGAAGCCCACGAGCGTCCGCTTGGTGATGCTCTTCGCCATCGGTGTCTTGCAGACCACGAAGATGTTCTCGGCAACAGTCTTGTCCCACACTGCCTGCTGCTCTACAAACGTATCGGCAGAAATGGTACTGTCTTTCAGCCGTGCGCGGTAAATGCTGTAAGCCATATAAAGCGGATACAAACCCGACTTTGAATTGATTTCAAGAATGCGGCTGTCAGAGGCGAAGACCTCGGCCGTCACTTTGCCGTGGTCGATGAAGCGCGGTTCTTCAAGCGTATGCTCATATTCCTTGTCAAAGAAGCAATAGCCGCCCAGACAGTCGCCCAAGTGCATGTTCACCACGCGCCACGGCGTAAGCACCGTTTCCTTATCTGGATTGCGGAACGTACTGAAGATGTCCGTGATGCGCCCGATGCGCTCCTCCACACTCAGCTTGTCCGCAGCCTTGGCTATCGCACGGATACGCTTGCCCGCCGCACGGAAAATGTCAGGGTCGTAGTATTTCCTGAAGGCATTGAACTTCTGCTTGCTCACCCCTTTGGGCATGAACTCCTCCCAAGAGCGCGGGTCTATCTTCTCGGCGAAGTTGTCGATGGTGATTTCCTCGTCCTCGTTGTCCAGCTCCGCCCCATAAATGAGCAGAGGCATACGGATGGAAATGCCGCGGAGAATGGAGATGGCCGCCTCGCGGTTTTTCGTCTTCTTTTTTAGCTCTTCCAGCCTGCGCTTCTCTTCCTCGGTCAGTTCCTTCTTGGGCTTCTTCTCCAATTTCTCCTTTTCCTCGTATTCCTCACCTGTTAACCCTTGATTGTTAATGTCCACCTGATTGGTCTTGGGCATTGCCTTTGTCTGGCCGATAATTTTCTTCAGGTCGTCAAATTCCTGCAATTCCAAATCGTCCAGTTTCAACAACTCGTCATTGTACAGGCTGTTGTCCTCGAATCCGTTGCGTACTACACGCTCCACATAGACTTTCTTGAGCTGTTCCAACATTCGTGGCACATCGAACTTGTCCATCTGGGAACCTTCAATGGATATGACCGGGCAGAAGTTGAGGAAGTCTCCCATAATCTTACGGTCATTCTGTGAGGTCTTGCCCGCCTTGGCGGAAATCTTGGCAGTCTCGGCAAGGACTTTCAATGTGCGGTCTGGGGCGAAGTCGAACACGTAACATTGCTCCTTCACACGCCCGTTGATGGTGGCAGGTGTCTGCACCCGGAAAATAGTCTGCATGTAGCTGGATGCCGCCGTATTGTATGAGCCTGACAGCATGAACACAGCTGTCCAAGCAGGAATGCTTACACCCGTTGTCAAACGTCCGCAGGACAGGGTGATGGTGCGTGTCGCGTCCGGGTCTTTGCCGATGGCGTTGTTCACCGCTTCCAAGGCATCGCGGCTTTCCTCGTCCTCGTCACCGTCACCCGCCACGTTGACGATGGTGAAATACTGGAACACCGGATGCCGCTGCAACAATGCACTGAGTGTCTTGGCCTCCTTCACCCCCGGAAGCATCCACAGCGTATGCCGGAAGATGCCCCGGTATTCCTCGTTGGCGAAAGGATAACAGCTATCCTTGTCCTCCTTGGTCAACAGGTTGAGGAAAGCGGAAACATCCCGTCCGTGGACAAAGCCGCCATCCTCGTTCACACGGAAGAACTCACGGAAATTGAACGCCACGTCCTCATCGGCAAACTCCTTGAGCAAACGCCCGAGGTCATAGGTATAGATGTTCATGACGGGCAGTGCCGCGTAGGGATTCGGATCGCCCTGATGTACCTTGTCCCATTCCTGTTTGGCACGTTGCTCCATCACGTAGTCCCAAGTATAAATCTCGTCCTCCTTGAAATCGTCCAACAGGTTGAACGGTGTTCCTGACAAGCGCAGGACTTTTGTATCGTCCTTAACCAGTTCCGCCATCACCGCCTTGCCCAGTTCCGTTTGCGTACCCTCGTGCGCCTCGTCCACGATAATCAAGTCCCAAGGCGTAGCGAACACTTCATCATTCTTGTCGAAGTTGCCGCCCACCAGTTCCGAGCCGCGCAAGTCCTGCATGGAAGCGAAGTAAACGTAATGCAGTCCATCGGCCCTTGTCCGCCGCTCAAGGCTCTCGTGGCTGTCCCCGTTGTTTTTCGAGCCGTAGGCGAAATCGCTGCGGTCGTAGAATATCTTGCCGAAATCCTCGAACCATCCGCTGTCCACCACGGGGCGGTGGGTAAGGATAAGCGTTCGTTGGAAATCCATATCCTTGACCACCTGCAAGGCGGAGAGTGTTTTGCCGAAACGCATCTTGGCATTCCATAGCATCTGGTTACCTTTCCTGAACTGCCTTTTCGTTTTCTCAATGGCCTCACGTTGTTCGGGACGGAATACGATGGGGCTGCGCCCATGCGCCACCTCTCCCGGCAACAGTGATTCTTTGCCCTCCTTGACGGCTGCGATGGCACGCTTTACTACATCAAGCGTGGTCACGAACCATTCGTTAGCCTTGTTCTCCTTGTCAAACACTTTCCTTTTTACGCCGGAACGCTCCAATACGGCATGTACCTCCTTGTCGTTGAACGAGCGCAAGCCGCCATGGTTGTACAGTGTCAATTCGGTATGAAGCAATTCATATCGGATTCCCGCAGTCTGTGTATATTGGTTGATGCGTTTCCTTGCCGCCTCGTTCAAAGGCTTGCTGTCCGGTGCCAGCCCGATGACATTCTCGTCATCACAAGTGGCCTCTCCGATTTTCAGGCAGTCCTTATGTGCGGCATCGTTGATTCGGAACACGTATATCAGCTTCAGTTTAAGGGAAGAAAAGTATTTCATAGGCATTCATTTTAGGAGGTCGATGTATTTGATTCGTTTGCCTTGGCGCCTTGTCTGTGGATCTTTGGTCCGCCAATCCTTGATGAGGCAGTAAGTTCCATTATGCCTGAAGAGATTGCCTGTACGGCATCCCTCGCAAGGAGTAATGACTTCCGTGCATTCGCCGAAAAGGGACATTTCCGTATGCACCTTGTCCTTGCAACTGCAGGGAACGACACCTTTCAGCCCGTCCATCTGCCAGACATTCCAAGAGATGATATAGGCAATGAAATTCACAGACTTAATCAAAGGAGCCTTGCCAAACTTGGCACGATAATACTCTATAAAGGAATATAGCAATGACTCACGGGCGATGAGCAAACTGTCACCCTGCCACTCGTAGGCATAAATGCTCTTGTAGGCTTCTTGCGCGGCTTCAAGCCATTCGCCGGAAGTATCCACATTCTCACTGATGACCCGCAGTTTCCTATCGAGCAGACCAACGCGTTCACCAATGGGGATGACTTCTCCCGTTGTCGTGTCGTAACGACTAACGATATAAGGCGCCTCACCGCAAGTAATCTCAAGACGGGTATCACGAACATAATCCTTCCAAGTCTTTCCCTCCGGAAAGATTATCCTGTTCGGATTGATTTTCCAACCGTGCGTACCATCTTCTGAAGTATATTCCGTATTAAACACGTCCTTACGACCAAACCACACTTCATCGATAAGGTTGTTCTGCGCATTGCACACCCATGACGGGGTGAACACCTCCGCCATGTCGCGGACACGCGCTGACTGGGTGTCTTTACGTTTCAGGATGCGAGGCATAATGACATGCCCATGCTTGCCCGTAATGAGTTCCGGCAATATCTGATCATGATAACCATACCCCTTGCCGAGGCATTCATAATCGGAAGTCGCCCAAAAGATGTTGCGCACGTCATCGCCCCTGCTCATGGTATGGTCTTTGAGCAGGATAGTCAACAATTCCGGCGAAGCCTGGAGGATGTCATTCTCCAATATGTCCACTATGTTTGACACGTCTGATACGCTTGTGGCAAAGCGTATCTCCTGGCGGGAGAGAATATTAACTGAAAATCAGATTCTTCCTGGCTTGCTTGTTAAACAACAGATTTTTTATTTGGTTTTTATGCCTTGTTTTTATGTTTCATAATCGCATTTTTGTATTGTACAAACTATTTTTTTACACAAAAATGCGTATATTTGCACACAATAGTGTATCTCCCGCCAGAAGTACAACCATCACTCTCTGTCAATATCTTACCTAGCTACAAGTCTTTTAAGATAATGTAATTTGCCTTGTCTATCACAGAACTATCCAGAGAAGCTAGATAGATGCGCGTGGTTTCTTCCGAATCATGCCCCATACCCTCACTGATGACTGAGATGGGTATATTCATGCTTTTAGCAATACTAGCCCATGAATGACGGCTTACGTACATGGTGAGCGGTGTTGTTATTCCACATTGTCGGGCAATTTCTTTCAGATATTTATTGACACGAAACATCGTGCTTTTGTATTGGCTACGTATATTTTTAGAAGGAAGTCTCAGAATGGGAAGCAGATAATCCTCTGAACAGCCAGCCGCATATTTAGCCACAATAGCTTCCATACAACTTTCCCATTTGATATGCAACTGTTGTCCTGTCTTATGCCTGCAATAACTCAAAATTCCATTCTTTAGGTCGGATTTCCTAAGACAGGCCATATCAACAAACGACATGCCACGGGTATAAAACGAAAAGAGAAACATGTCTCTCGCTATTTCCCAATGCGGTTTCTCGCTGAGGTCAAGCTCCTTGATGCGCTTGATGTCCTTGAAAGGGATGGCACGTTTCAGGGTTTTCTCCATCCCTGTATAGACATGTTTGAAAGGGAACTTTTGCACGGTCAATCCTTTTTCCACAGCACGGTTGTAGGTAGCTCGGAGAATGCGCATATAAAACGATATGGTATTCAGGGATACGCCTCTGATTTTCAACCAAGCCTCGTATTCCATCATCAAATCCGCATCCATATCATCCAATTGTATATCCTCATTCCGTCTGAAACGCATAAAACTGGTTAGCGCAGCTGAATAGGTTTCTGATGTTCGTTCCCTGTTCAGCCGACTTAACTGACCTATGACCGATTCCATAAACCTGCAAAATGACTGCGACCCAGATATCTCATAAAAACGATTTACCATGATATCCGTAGAACAAAATCCTTTATGGCAAAGCTCTTGGATAATAGCTTCCAAACGTTGGATATCGTGAAGCACTTTCCTGATAATCTGTTGAAGTTGAACTTTCCTGTCCACAGAAAGCGTTTTAGGAATCTCAACCATTGATACTTTATCATTCCACTCATTTTCAAATATTCGATAATCCGTCTTGATGTGGCGAACCATACGGTTGTGTATCACCTGATAATAGATGCTGCCCTCCTTCCCCTCTATGGAAGAAGGACGAAATTTCACTTTAATTGATGCCATTTACATTACTTTTTACTGTTGCTATTTATAAAGTCCACTATATTTTTCCTTATACCAAACAGCAAAAAGCAATTTTCGGTTAGCGACATGAGCACCAACCGCTAGGAGCATTCCACAAACTTCTCCCCCTCCATGCACTTCACTCTCTTGCGGATAAGCACGTTTCCGTATGGTTTATCCCACTTTCTTGCGGCTGTTTAAGTGCTCTATAGAACACTTGTCATGGTTTCTATAGAGCACTCCTCTTCATTTCTATAGATCACTTGACCTCATTTCTATAGATCACTTGGAAAGGCTTCAATAGAGCTTTCGGGAAGTCCACTACGTCACACTTCTTTCACTTAGCCTTCCCCCTCTTCCTCTTGACGAAAGCGAGGCACTCTTCCAGTATCTGGGCGTGAAGGAGCTTGAGAGCACCCAGGTAAAGGACGGCGGCCAGCAGGATGCGGGCCAGCAGCAGCGGGAGAAGGGAATGAATGGGCTGCGTAACCCAATAGGTGACGGCCATGACGGCCAGGGACAGCAGGCAGAAGGGAAGAAGGTCGCGCAGCACATCGAGCAGGCGCAGGCCTATGAGACGATGGGCAAACCAATGCCACGCCAAGAGCCAAAGGACGGTGAGCAGGGTGTAAACGGCCACCATCACCATGACGCCATAATGAGCCGTCAACAATACTGACACTATTTGGGAAGCAATCAACGCCAATGTGCACCACATGTAAATGTCGCTCCTGCCGCGGCTGATGACAAGGTTCTGGTACATGGTGTAGAAAGGCAGGAAAGCTCCGCCCACGCAGAGCACCCTGAGCAGGGGCACGCTGTCTATCCACTTATCGGTGATGGTGACCAGGATGAACTCATGGCTCACCATGGCCAAGCCGAACATGGCGGGAAAGGAAAGGAAGGCCGTGAAGCGGAGCATCTTGCGGAAGACATGCGCCTGCCGTCCCTGGTCATCGCGGATTTCCACGAGCACGGGCTGGGCTACCTGGGCCACCGTGCCCGAGATGAAGGAACTGGCCATGGTGTCCCACTTGAAGGCCTGGGAGAAGTTGCCCACAGTCTTGGCGGGAAACAGGCGACCGAAGATGACGGTCAAAACGTTTTGGGAGAGCGTATTGACGATAGTGGTAATCAAAATCTTGTAGCTGAAGGCGAACATCTCGCGGACAGGCTTGAAGTCGACGCGCAAGGACGGTCGCCAAGAGATGAGGAAGAAGCGACCCACGCTGGTCAGCGTGACATAAGTAAGTTGCTGCCACGCCAAGCTCCAGTAAGCATGCCCGCACAAGGCCAGCGTGATGCCTACTACTCCTGAGAGCAGCAATGAGCTCACCCGCAAGAGCGTGGTCTCCTTGACCACCATCCGCTTGAAAAGATAGGCGGTGGGAGCAGTGCCCAAAGCGGAAATTGGCAGGGTGAGAAACACCACCCGCGCCAAGTCCGTCAACTCCGATTGGTGAAAGAACGCGGCTATGAGCGGCGAGCAAAAGAACAATATCGCGTAAAGAGACAGGCTGACCAACGTGCTGAACCAAAAAACGGCATTATACTCATTGTCTGTGGGGGCGCGCTTATTGGCCAAGGCGGCGGTGAAGCCGCTCTCTTGCAGTGCGCTGGCTATGGCCGTGAAGATGGCGAGCATGCCCACCAGTCCGTAGTCGGCAGGGGAAAGCAGGCGCGCCAAGAAGATGCCCAGCACAATATTGAGCAACTGCATGGTGCCGTTGTTCATCATGCCCCAAAAAAGGCCCTTGGCGGTTTTCTCCTTCAGTGTCTCCATCGTCAAGCGTTTACGTTTCCCTTGGCCACCAACCGCTGGAATCGCCGCTGGCAACGCTTCTTGTAGTTGATGCCAAAGGCATGTTTGAGCAACTTGCGCCAATTGTAGGTCAGCACGAAAGGCAGGCGCACCTTCCAGAAAGAGGGATGAGACTCACGGTAAAGCTCGCGGGGCATGTGCACGAAATAAAGGTCGGCGATGGTCTCGAAAGCCGAGAAAGCGCGGTGGGGCAACTGGTAAAGCCACACCTCTGAGTAGAACCTGTCATGCGAGATAACCGCCGGATCGAAAGACGGCAGGCGGCGGGCGTAGTCGGAAGTAACCCACCAGAAGTTGCCTGAGAACATGGTGTACGCCTTGGGCGGCCACTGATAGCAGCCATAGGTGTCATAGCCCGCCGAGAGGGCGTTGACCGCCACCTGCCATTCCTCAAAGACGAAATACTCTAACATCTCCCGCCAGGCCGTGATCTTGCGCAGGAAGGAGCGGTAAAGTCGGTCGCCCGTCTCCACGCTCTGATAGCTGATGCCCTTGGAGTGGAAATAGTAGAGCAGGCAGTCTTCCCGCTTCGCCACCCGTTGCAGATGCTCCAGGGCGGGATACTCATAGCGGGAAGGGTCTTGGTGGATGGCCACCAGCTCCACTTTGTCACTGCCGGCCAGGCGCAGGAAGGCCTCCACGTCCTCCTCGCTGGGGGCGATGATGCTGACAAAGAGCTTGCGGGTAGCCGCCAAAAGGCCACTCTCGCGGAGCGTCTCCAACTGGGCGGAGACCAACCTCTGCCACCCATGGGCGCAATAAACATGGTATACGCCATAAATAGGCCGAGTGTCTTGAGGAGCGTGTTCCCAAGAGGTGAGGTCGGTCTTTTGATAGACGTGGAAAAAGCTGTCTGCCCAGCGGCGCAACGGGTTACTCATGGGCGAGATCCTCCCTCAATGACAGGATAAGACGATGGTACATCTGCCGCAAGTCGTAGTGGGGTCGCCAGCCCAAAGCCTCTATCCGCTCCGTGGAAAGGCGCAGGTGAGTGGTGGGAGAATAACCCATGCCCTCCTTGGGCTCCAGGCGGGGACGGCAAGAGGGAGCGAATTCACGGCAAACGAGACGGGCCATGTCGGCCACGGAAATATAAGTGTCGGGGTTGGCCACGTTGTAGGCCTCGCCATCCTTGCCCGCCAGGAGCAGATAGAGCAAGGCACTCACCGCGTCGGTGGTATAGCAATAGCAGCGGGAAAGCTCGCCCGTGGTGTGGAGGATGATATCCTCGCCCCTCAGGGCACAACGGGCGAACTGGGCGAAGACCCTGCCGTCATCGGGGGAGACTCCCGCCCCAAACGTCTGCGCCAGGCGGGCTATCTTGACAGGCACGCCATATTCCGCGGCGTAGGCATGGCAGAGACACTCGGCAGCCCGCTTGCCCATGGGGTAACTGGAACGGGCGTCGGTGACGGCCAGATAGCCCTGCCGGTCCTCGGTAAGCGGATGGCTGTCGTCAGTCACTTCGCCATACACCTCCAGGGAGGAGACGTAGACCAAGGAGCGCAAGCAGGCCTGGTGGGCATAGCGCAATATGGCATCGGTGCCCCGCACGCCTGTCAAAAGCGTGTCCACTGGATGGGCAACAAAGTAGCGGGAAGCCGTGGGGCTGGCGAAATGGAGCAGTCCGTCCACAGGAACTGGGGGCTGGAAAGGCTTCTCGGCAGAGAAGTCATATATATAATAAGGTATATCCTGGGCCTCCGCGCCAAATACCTGGCGTAGTTTCTCCTCGCTCCTCACCACGGCCAGGACGCTTATCCGGGCATCATGGAGCTGATTGAGCGCCAGGAGGCAACGCACGGCGCAAGCTCCCAACAAGCCCGTGGCACCCGTGACGGCGACTGTCTGCCCCTGAAGAGATTGCCAAAGAGGGAATCGCTCGGCAAAGAGGCGGATATCTTCTCGCAATACGCTGTTCATGGTCATCGGGAAATAGGTTAGAGTCCGAAGATTTGCTGGTCTTCATGCACCTTCACCATGGCGCGGAACAGGAAGTAGTCTGTGGGCGTGGTAATCTTGATATTCTCCATGGGACCCATGATGGTGCCCAGGCGGTAACCATAGTGGCTCATCAGCGTGCAGGAGTCTATGAAGTCGTGCCTGCCCTCAGCCAACGCCCGCTCGTGCGCCGTCAGGATGTCCTTCAGGTGGAAGCTCTGCGGGGCGCGGGCTATCAGTGAGTCGGCGCGGCTGGGTATCTCCAGCGAACCGTCGGCTTGCCTCACGATGAAGGTCTCCGTGGCGGGAGCGCACGTAATGCAACTGCCACACTCCTCCACCTTGCGCAGATTGTCCGTGATGGTCTGCTCGGTGATGAGCGGACGCACGCCGTCATGTATCAACACCGTGGCATCCTGCCCTTGGGCATAGTCGCTCGCGGCGCGCAAAGCGTTATAGATGGAGTCTTGTCCCGTCTTGCCGCCAGGCACGACGCTTACCACCTTGTTGATCTCAAACTTGCGCAACTGTTTCTCCAGGAAGGGAATCCAGTCCTCAATGCAGGCCACCACGATGGCATCTATTTCGGGATGGTTGTCGAAAAGTTCCAGGGTGTAGATGATGATGGGCTTCCCGTTGAGTTCCAGGAATTGCTTGGGCCTGGACTTTGTGTGCATTCGGAGACCGGAGCCTCCGGCGAAGATAGCGGCTATGTTCATGTAGGGTAAAAGGGGGTTAGTCTATGAATACCACGTCCACCTTGTGGCGGTCGCGTTTGTCCTTGGGCGGCAAGTCCATGTAGTTGCCATAGGCGATGCGGCAAAGCTCGTCGGGGTCGGCGGGTCCCTCAAACACATGGCCCTCAAAGGTCAAAGGCTTGTGGGGCACCATGGCTCGCTTGGGGTTTTGCTCGTAGAACCACGCTCCGTAGGAGTGAATGTAAAGGTTGGGGTCTCCGAAGAGCTTGCCTGTCAAGCGGAACAACGGGAAGACCAGGTAGTGGAGGGTTCGGTAAGCTACCTCGGCCAACCAGGGACGCTTGCCCGCCCACCGCAGGTTGACATTCACCGAGAGCTTGCCGGCCAGGCGTTGCAGCCAGGGTATCATGTGTCCCTCGTAGGGAAAGATGTCTATATGGAGTCCCTGGAACCGCTGCGCCTCCACCATGCGGCGGTCTTTGCTGTCGAGGCTGTCGTGGCTCACGTGGCGGCTCTTCAAGTCCCGTAGGCAAGCCCACTCCTTATAGAAGCCCGGGTCAGTGCTGTGGTCTTGCAAGACATATTGGGGATGGGGATGGCTCTTCAGGTAATCGCAAAGGCGATGGAAGTCCCGGTACTCCACCACAAAGTCCACGTCGTCGTCCCAGGGAATGAAACCGCCATGGCGCAAGGCTCCCAACACGTTGCCACCGTCTAGCCTGCAGGGCACGCCTATCTCCTTGGCCACGTCGCGCAGGTAGAGCGCCATGTCGAGCAAGCGGAGCTGGGCTTTCCGCAGGTCGGAACCCTCGGGATTATATTCCCTGCGCAGGTCTTCCTCAGTCTCGCCCGTGTTGTAAGTCTTAGGTTTCTCGGTATTCATCATGTCGCGAAAATACCATTTTTATTTCATTCGCCCAAGCTTTCCTCTCTTTATCTCGGGAAATAATGGTAACTTCGCGGCAAAGGATACTGGCATGACTGCCTACAGGAAAATCATACACATAGACATGGACGCTTTCTTCGCCAGCGTGGAGCAGCTTGACCATCCCGAACTAAGAGGGAAACCCATCGCCGTGGGCGGAGACAGCGACCGGGGCGTAGTGGCCACGGCCAGCTATGAGGCCAGGAAGTGGGGCGTGCGCTCCGCCATGTCCATGCTGGTAGCGAAGAAACGCTGTCCCGCGCTGATCGTCATCCCTGGCAGGCATGGGCGATACAAGGAGATTTCCAACCAAATACACCGGATATTCCAAGACTACACCGCCCTGATAGAGCCTCTCTCCATCGACGAGGCCTTCCTGGACGTGACGAGCAACAAGGTGGGCATGGAGCTGGCCGTGGACATAGCCAAGGAGATCAAACGCCGCATCAAGGAGGAAACGGGGCTGACCGCCTCGGCGGGCGTATCCTACAACAAGTTCCTGGCCAAGATAGCGTCTGACTGCCGCAAGCCTGACGGACTCTGCACCATCCATCCCGACAAGGCGCAAGCGTTCATAGACCAGTTGGGCATAGAGGATTTTTGGGGCGTGGGACCCAAGACGGCCAAGCAAATGCACTACATGGGCATCTTCACGGGGGCGCAGTTGAGGGCTTGCTCCTTGCGCCACCTGGAGGAAGTGTTCGGCAAGGCGGGACGATTGTTTTATGATTTCGCCCGCGGAATAGACAACCGCCCCGTGGAGGCGAGCCACGAGAGGAAGTCAGTGGGCTGTGAAAGGACGTTTGACGAAGACATCTCGCTGCCCAGCACGGTGCTCATAGCGCTCTATCACACGGTGTTGGAACTGGAAAGGCGCGTCGCCAAAGCGCAATTCGCCGGCCATACGCTCACGCTAAAAGTGAAATACGCCGACTTCACGCAAATCACCCGCAGCCTCACCCAACGGGAATGCCTGGTAAGCAAGAAAGAACTGCTGCCCGCGGCCAAGCGGTTGCTGCGCGCGGTGGACTATGACCTGAAGCATCCCATCCGCTTACTAGGGCTTTCGGTCTCCAATCCGCAAGGCGAAGAACTGCGGGCCGAATGGGTGGAGCAGTGGCTGGACTTCCGTGACGACTAGCCTTCCTCCCGTTCCAAGGCACGCCGCAGGGCGCTTAGCTTCATCTTTCTGTTCAGGGAGAAGGTGGAGCTGTGGGCATCCACGTAGTCTAGCAAGCGGAACGCCTTGCCCAGCAAGAGCTCCCGCAACGGCAAAGCCTTGTAGCCAGCTTCCGCGTCGAGCAGAAAAGCCAACATCTCCAGCCTGTCCACCCGCTGCTCCTCATCCCATTGCTCCTCCGCGTAGGCAAGCGTTTCCTCCCACGAGAGATTGCGCAGCACCTCATAGGGGCCTACGTATTGGGCATAAAGCTCTTTCAGTTCTTGGTCTCGCTTGTCCTCTCCCACCTTCTTCTCCAGGAAAAGGCTGAGAGCGACGGCGAACTCTTGGATAATCCGCAGGAAATAGTCTCGTGACAGCATAGTAGTATATATAATAGGTATAGCGCGAAGATACGAAAAAAAAGCAACATGGACTCCTTTTTCCCACGCAAAAATCCCATTGGGGAGGAAAACAAGTTAAACCGGAAATGAAAACAAGTTATTTCGCGGAGCAAAACAAGTTAAATTGAAGAGCAAAACAAGTTGTTTTCCCCAGCAAAACAACTTGTTTTCCTCACGGTCGGAAAGCGCCCCTCCCGCAAGGGATATTTCATGCCTTTTTCATGACACTAGTCTCGATGCCCGATGATACTAGTCTCGACGCTCAACGACACTAGTCTCAACGGCCTTCGAGACTAGTATCGTTATCCAGGCTCTCTTCCTCGTCCCCCTGATAGCGTTGGCGGGCGCGCTCCACGTAGTCCCAAAGCCGCTTGTAGAAAGGGTGGCGGGTGAGCGTCTTCACGTCGCCCAGGATGATGACCTTCATGCGCGCCCTGGTAATGGCCACGTTCATGCGGCGCAAGTCTTTCAGGAAACCGATGTCGCCAGCGGCGTTGCTCCGCACAAGGGAGATGAGCACGATATCTCTCTCCTGACCCTGGAAGCCGTCCACGGTATTGACCGTGATGGCGCGGCGGAAAGGCTTCAGCTCGGGAGTGGCCTTGATGAGCGAGCGCAGATACTGCACCTGCGCCCTGTAAGGAGATATCACGCCCACGTCCACTTGCTCATCCAGGAAGCGCTGCTTGCCCACCTTCTCCAGGTAGTCCCTTAACGTGCTGATGGTGAGATTGGCCTCCGCCTTGTTGACACGGCCAAAACTCTCGCCCACGAACTGCTCATGGTAAACGGGGGAGTCATCTTCCTCTTCCAGCGGGGCTGTGTCTATCCACAGGAAAGGATTGTCATAGTCCAGTATGCCCCTGTGCCTCACTTGCGGCGCGCTCTTCACCTGGCCGCCGTAAAACCAGTCGCTGGAGAAGCGCATGATGGCCTCGTTCATGCGATATTGCACCTTGAGCAGGGTGACCACACTTGGTTGGGTGGCGGTAACGCGCTCCATGAGCGTCACGCCAAGCCCTGCCTTCAGGGCGGCAAGGCTCTTCACCGTGGGCGGTAACTGGCAATGGTCTCCCGCCAATATCACCCGGGAGACACGGCGCAGCGGTATCCAGCAGGCGGCCTCTAAAGCCTGGGCGGCCTCATCAATGAAAAGCGTGTTGAAGCGCTGTCCGTCCAGGAGCTTGTTGGCGGAACCCACCAGCGTGCAGGCTATCACCCGAGCCTCGCCGAAGAGCTGGGCGTTGATGCGCAGTTCCAGTTCCGTGGCCCGTGATTTCAGCCTTTCCATCTTTTGGTGGAAGCTGTCGCTCCCTCGCTTGCGGTGTTGCCGCAACTCGCGGATGGCCTTGCGAATGGCCCAAAGCTGCGGGTAGTCGGGATGGGATTCAAAACGCCGCTCATAGGTGAAGCCCAGCATCTTGTCGTTGACACGGGTGGGATTGCCTATGCGCAAGACGTTGATGCCCCTGTCCACCAACTTTTCCGATATCCAGTCCACGGCCATATTACTCTGTGCGCACACCATCACCTGGCTCTCGCGCATCAGTGTCTCGTTGATGGCCTCTACCAGCGTGGTGGTCTTGCCCGTGCCAGGAGGACCATGCACGATGGCTACGTCCTTGGCCATGAGCACCTCGTTGACGGCTTGCTCCTGCGTGGGGTTAAGCCAGGGGAAACGTATTGGCTCGAAAGCGTATCGCTGGGGCTGCCGGTCTCCATGGAATAGCTCGCGGAGATAGGCCAAACGGTCGCTCTTGGCGGCTATTACCCTGTCAATGGCTTGGAACATGGCTCGATAACTCGTCTCGTCAAAGGAGAGCTGCACACCCAAAGGTTGAGAGGAAGATTGAAGTTCCAATAGCGGAGCGCTATCGGGCACGGCCACCACCATGCGATTGCCATCCACATAGCTCACCGTAGCCGTGAAAGAAAAATAGCGCAACTTGCCGCCCAAGTCCTTGGCATCGGTGGCTGAAAGGAATACCACGGGACGGCCGAACTCGAAATTATGGTCAACATCCTCTTCTTCCCCGCGAAACACTTCCACCACCAATTGGTTGAGCGAGTTGTAATAACTCTTTCCCACACGAATCGGGAACCAGGCATCACCTCGCTTCACCTTCCTGCGCAGCCCCATGGTCTCGGTCTGCTTGCGGAAAGCCTCTTTCTCGGTATAATATTCCAGCTGCAGCAGCAGTTTCTGCCTGCGCAATTGCTCCAAAGCGGTCTCTTGTTGTCTCATAAGCCGCCGCGAAGTTACAAAAGTTCTGCCTATCAGACCGCGAGATATGGGAAAATTCGCTATCTTCGCGCCATGCGAGAAACTGTTTGGTTACAAAACGCCGCGATAGGATATCGCGAACATGGCGGCGAACGAAAGGTCGCCAGCTCCCTGACAGCGAGTCTTCAGCGAGGAGAACTCACTTGCCTGCTGGGCTGCAATGGTACGGGCAAGTCTACGCTGCTGCGCACCTTGGTGGGGCAACTGCCCCTATTGGAAGGAGATATCCTGTTGGCAAATGACAAGGGAAAGGATAGCCTCTCGGCACTTAGCCCGCGCCAGTTGGCCAAGTTGATAGGTGTGGTGTTGACGGAACGTCCCGAAACAAGCCAACTCACGGTTCAAGAAGTGGTGGAGATGGGACGACAGCCCTACACGGGTTTTTGGGGCAGACTCTCTCAGGAAGACAAACGGCTGGCGGAAGAAGCCATGCGGCATGTGGGCATCCATGGGCTAAGAAACCGAAAGATAGACTCCCTGAGCGACGGCGAGCGGCAAAAAGCCATGATAGCCAAAGCCCTGGCCCAAGACACGCCCATCATCCTGCTGGACGAGCCAACCGCTTTCCTTGACTTCCCCAGTAAAGTGGAACTGCTGCAACTGCTCCGCCACTTAGCCCACGAGGAGGAAAAGACCATCATGCTCTCCACGCATGACCTGGAACTGGCCTTGCGGCTAAGCGACAAACTGTGGCTTATGGACAAAAAACAGGGCCTGCAAATAGGAACTCCACGAGAGCTTGCCGATAATGGCGCGCTATCCCGATACATAGAGCGAGGAGAATTGCGTTTCGACACCCAGCGGCTCTCCATCTTGTTCCCAGGCTGAAACCTCTTTCAAATAACCAACTATTATTAACATATGCCCGCGAGGTTATGTCGAAGTAAATGCGTAACTTCGCGTTATTACTATAACAAGTGACAAACATGGACTTCAAGGAACTTTGCGAAAAGCGCTTCTCGGCAAGAGCATACAGCGGCGAGCCTATACCCGCCGACAAAATAAGTTATATACAAGAATGCGTCAGGCTGGCGCCGTCAGCTTGCAACAAGCAACCATGGCTCTTCCTGGCCGTAAAGTCGGAAGAGGCCAAGAAGAAGCTGTACGCCTGCTATGACAGGGAGTGGTTTGCCGAGGCACCTCTCTATATAGTGGCTTGTGACAGAAAGAGCCAAGCCTGGACAAGACCGTCGGACGGAAAACACCATGGCGACGTAGATTTGAGTATCGCCATAGAGCACCTTTGCTTGGCGGCAGCCAACGTGGGGGTGGGCACTTGCTGGGTATGCAACTTCGACGTGCCCCGTTGCAAGGAAGCCCTTCACCTGCCAGAAGACTTGGAGCCAGTGGCCATCATCCCCATGGGAATGCCTACGCAAGAGCCCGCTCCCAAGAAACGCAAGCCGGTGGAAGAGATTTGGCAAGAAATATAATCAATATACCTTTTTATAATATATAAGCTATGACAGAAATGAAAGACCTGAAGCCAGCAGTTATCTGGCGCAATTTCCATGCGTTGACACAAGTACCCCGCCCCTCCGGACATCTCGACAAGGTGCGCCGCTTCCTCTTGGACTTCGCCCAAGAGAAGGGTGTAGAAGCTTTTGAGGACGAGGCTGGCAACATCGTGATGCGCAAGCCCGCCACGCCAGGTATGGAAAACAGGAAGACCGTGATACTACAGGCCCACATGGACATGGTGCCGCAAAAAGAAAAAGGCAGCGACCACAATTTCGAGACAGACCCCATTGAGACCTATGTGGACGGCGAATGGGTGAAAGCCAAAGGCACTACGCTAGGAGCCGATGACGGACTAGGCGTGGCCGCCATCATGGCCGTAATGGAAGCCACCGACTTGAAACATGGCCCAGTGGAAGCGCTCATCACCGCCGACGAGGAAACAGGAATGTATGGCGCCAACGGACTGCCCGCTGGCGAACTGGAGGGGGAAATACTCCTCAACCTGGACACGGAGCAAGAAGGAGAACTCATCATAGGCAGTGCCGGCGGAGTGGACATCACCGCGTCGCTGGAGTACAAGGAAGCCGAGACCGACCCTGAAGATATCGCCGTGCGTATTACCCTGAAAGGTCTCAAGGGCGGCCACTCTGGCCTGGAAATAGGCGCGGGACGCGGCAACGCCAACAAGATGCTGGTAAGATTGGTAAGAGAAGCCATCGCGGAAGATGACGCGCAACTGGCCAGCTGGCATGGTGGCAACATGCGCAATGCCATCCCTCGAGAGGCGGAAGCAGTGCTCACTCTTCCCCGAGAGAACAAAGAAGACCTCATGGAACTGGTGGCTGACTACCAGGAGACCTTTAACGACGAATACAAAGGCATAGAAAACGGCATAGAACTCACCATAGAGGAAGTCGCCTTGCCCAAGAGCGCGGTTCCACAAGAAATACAAGACAACTTGGTAGATGCCATCTATGCCGCCCACGATGGCGTTTGGCGCTACATCCCCAGTATCCCTGGCATCGTGGAAACATCCTCCAACCTGGCCATCGTGGATATCGCCGAGGGACATGCGGAAGTGAAAATACTGGGCCGCAGCTCTAGCGAAACCAAGAAAGACGAATTGGCCACCTCACTGGAGAGCTGCTTCGGCATGGCCGGCATGAAGGTGGAGCGCAGCGGGGAATATGGAGGTTGGGAGCCCAACACTTCCAGCGAACTCATCAAACACATGCGGGAAATCTACCAAACACTCTTCAACGAGGAGCCTACCGTACAAGTGGTACATGCCGGACTGGAATGCAGTATCATCCTTTCCAAGTATCCTGGACTGGATATCTGCTCTTTCGGCCCTACCCTACTCTCTCCCCACACGCCCAACGAGCGCGCTTATTGGCCCTCCACGGAGAAGTTCTGGCTGCTGTTAGTAAAGACTCTCGAGAACATTCCCGCAAAATAAAGCAAAATATGGCACGAGATTTGCCGTATTGAGCATATACACTAGTTTTATTCACTAATCATTTCAAGACACATGACAGAAAAAGAATTGTATGAAGCCATACAGCGCGGGGACCAGCGCATGGTAGGCGAAAAGGAGCGTGGACTCTACTCCGTAATGCCCGCCCTGATGAGAAAGGTCTACATCTGGATGACATTGGCGCTGGTCATCACTGCCGTAGCGGCCTATGGCGTAGCCAGCAGCCCTAATTTGCTGACCACCATCTATAGCAGCTCAGGCATTATCTGGGGCTTGGTGATAGCAGAGTTCGCGCTGGTAATCGCCATCTCCGCGGCTATCAATAAACTATCGTTGAGCACGGCGACGTTGCTCTTCATCCTCTATTCTGCCCTGAATGGCGTTACGCTGTCCAGCATCTTCATCCTGTTTGACATCGCCACTATCGGCAAGGTGTTCCTCATTACGGCTGGCATGTTTGCCGCCATGGCATTCTATGGCTACACCACCAAGAAAGACCTCAGTTCGATAGGAAAGATACTCTTCATGGCTTTGATAGGACTGGTCATCGCCACACTGGTGAACCTCTTCCTGCGCAGCGCCATGTTCGACTACGTGCTGAGTTATATCGGTGTTATCGTGTTCACGGGTCTTACCGCGTGGGACACGCAGAAGATCAAGCAGATGCTGCAAACGCAATACGACATGAGCGAAGGAGCGCAGAAGCTGGCGCTTCTGGGAGCGCTGACACTCTACCTGGACTTCATCAACCTCTTCCTCTACTTGCTGCGCATCTTCGGACACAAAGAATAAAACCATTATGGGCATGGAACTTCATGGTTCCATGCCCTTTTTCATGCTACACACTAACCTATTAAAACAAAAAACATCATGAAAAGTGACCCAAAAGACTGTCTCTATTGCCAAAACAACGAGACCCTGCACAGCCTGATGCTGGAAGTGACAGAGCTTTCCGTTTCCCGAGTGTTCATCTTCAAGGAGCAAACCTACAAAGGGCGTTGCCTTGTGGCCTACAAAGACCACGTAGATGATCTCAATCTACTGAGTGACGACAATCGAAACGCCTTCATGGATGACGTAACGAGAGTGACTCGCGCCATGCAAAAACTTTTTCATCCCGACAAGATTAACTATGGTGCCTATTCCGACACGTTGGAACACCTCCATTTCCACTTAGTGCCCAAATACGCAGGAGGCTCCGACTTCGGCGGCGTGTTCCGCATGAATCCACAAAACATCTATCTCACCGATGGGGAATATGCCCAAATGGCAGAAGCCCTAAGAAAAGAACTGGAGTAGAGATTATTTTTTATACCCTTAACAACTGGTGAATAAATATGCAAAAACATCCTCTTTTAGGGGATGTTTTTGCATAAATGGAAGAATTTAGGTGAATATTATCTCACAAAAACCATAGTTTATAAATATTTTTGTATCTTTGCCCTCGTTTTTCACACACCATATCAATAGAAAGCAAAGAGACAAAATGGCTTACACCAGAATAACCGCCGCCGAGGGGGCGGCCATGATCAAGGACCAAGACAATATCGCCCTGAGCGGCTTCACGCCCAATGGGGTGCCAAAAGCTATCTTCAGGGAACTCTCCAAGCGAGCCGTCGCCGAGCACGACGCTGGCCATCCCTTCCAGGTAGGTATCATCACGGGCGCTTCCACCTCCCAAAGCATAGAGGGAGACATGGCCGTGGCCAAAGCCATTAAGTTTCGCACACCCTTTTCCACCAACAAGGACTTCCGCAACCACACCAACCTGGGCGAGATAGACTATGAGGACATGCACCTGGGACACATGGGCGAGCGGTTGCGCAGAGGCTTCTATGGAGAGATAGACTGGGCTATCATCGAGGTAAGCGATATTGACGAGGGAGAGAATCTTTGCAAAGCTTATCTCACGAGTGCCGGTGGCATCGTGCCCACCATTGCCCGCATGGCCAAAAGGGTGATATTGGAACGCAATACTTTCCATGACCCCTGCTCCCGCTACTTGCATGATGTCTACGAAATAGGTGAGTGCCCTCGACGCGAGCCCATACCCATCCGCCAGGTAAGCGACAGGATAGGCACGGAATATGTCCCTATCGACCCGAAGAAAATAGTAGGCGTAGTGGAATGTGACATCCCTGAAGAAGCGCGAGCCTTCAAGCCCCTCGACCCCATTACGGAACAAATGGGACACAACGTGGCGGACTTCCTGGTCTCTGACTTGAAGAAGGGACTTATCCCGCCAGAGTTCCTGCCTCTGCAAAGTGGTGTGGGAACAACAAGCAACGCTGTGTTGGAGGCGTTGGGGCAAAATCCAGCCGTGCCCGTATTCAATGTCTACACAGAAGTAGTGCAAGACGCAGTGGTGAAATATATGCGCGAGGGGCGCATCAAGGACGCCAGCTGCTCATCGCTTACCGTGACCAACGACACCCTGCGTGACGTTTACGAGGATATTGACTATTTCAAGCACCACCTCACCATTCGCCCCAGCGAGATAAGCAACTGCCCCGAGGTAATCCGCCGCCTGGGCGTCATCGCCATGAACACCGCCATAGAATGCGACATCTATGGCAACGAGAACTCAAGCCATATCTGCGGCTCGAAACTGATGAACGGAATCGGAGGCAGTTGTGACTATGAGCGCAATGGCTACATCTCCATCTTCACCACGCAAAGCACCACCAAGAACGGCTGCATATCGGCCATCGTGCCCATGTGCTCCCACGTAGACTCCACGGAGCATGACGTAGACGTGATAGTTACCGAGCAAGGAATCGCCGACTTAAGGGGAAAAGGACCGCTGAAGCGTGCCCGGGAAATCATAGAAAACTGCGCCCATCCCGACTACCGCCCCTTGCTGCGCGACTACTTGCGCATCTGCGAGCGAGGCCATGAGCCTGAGAACATGCGGGCGGCACTGGCTTTCCACGACACGTTCTTGCGCGAGGGAGACATGCGTAAGACCGATTTCAGCAAATATGTATAAGGGAAGTGGAGCATACCGGACTCGAACCGGTCACCTCGACACTGCCAGTGTCGCACTCTAGCCAGATGAGCTAATGCCCCAAGCGTTGTTAAGCGAGCGCAAAGATAACGCGAATATTTCAAATATCACGCTTCCTTGGGGAAAAATTGTCCCGTTTCCATCAAACTATAAGATTTTTTAAGATTTAAACCGTTTTTGCGATGAAGAGAAAGGCCATTCCGTTTGAAGTTCCACTGGGTGCGGAACAGGTGTTGCTACATACTTGTTGCGCCCCATGCTCTTCCGCTATCGTGGAATGTATGTTGCAGCACGGCGTACGCCCTACCATCTATTATTGCAACCCCAACATCTTCCCCCTGGAGGAATACCTCATCCGCAAAGACGAATGCACCCGCTACGCCCAAGCTCTAGGGCTGGACATCGTTGACGCGGACTACGACCACGAGGCGTGGAAGCAACAGATGAAAGGCATGGAGCAAGAACCCGAGCGAGGAGCGCGCTGTCTATCCTGCTTCAGGCTTCGGCTCCTTTCCACCGCCAAATACGCGCACGAGCATGGTTTCAAGGTCATCACCACCACGCTGATGTCTTCTCGCTGGAAAAGCCTGGAGCAAATCAACGCCGCGGGCAGTTACGCCGCGAGCCAATTCGACGATGTCACGTGGTGGGATCATAACTGGCGCAAGGGCGGACTGAGCGAGCGCCGACTGGAAATCATCCGTGAATACGGCTTCTACAATCAGCAATATTGCGGATGCGAATATAGCATGCGACGGAAAGAGGATTAAACCTTCGCCCCCGTCATCCGTCTAATGGATAAATACAACCCCCAAAAACCATTAGACTATGAGAAGATTCTTGATGATACTATTGGCCACGCTCACCCTGCAGGGAGCCATGGCGCAACTGCCAGACAGCCGCAACTGGCGACTCAACCCCTCTCCCATGTCGCCCAAGGAGCATGTCGCCTATTGGAACAAGTTGTTAGAACTCACTCCCAGTCAGCGCCAACAGATAGAAAGGCTCAACCTGCGATACGCCGACCTCTTCCGCGGGGCGGGAGCCATGCCCGCTCCGCCTAAAGCCAAGCCCAATGACCCCGCCCACAAGAACTGGCGAACCAAAGGCAAAGCCCCCGCGCCTCCAAAGGCCTTCGGAAAGAAGCCTGGAAAAGACCTGGAGAAGCGATGGAAAGAATATGAGAAAAGCCTGAAAAAAATCCTCTCCAAGAAACAATACAAGGAGTATGAGAAACGGGCCAAGCAACTGCGCAAGAGATAAGCATCCTTCTTAAATACACTGCAATGTTTCCCCGCCAACTGGAAAGAGCGACTCCAAGTTGACGGGGATTTTCATAAAAGCCCAGTATGACCGCTTTTCCAACGCGGCAGTACTGCGTTGGCCATCGCAGTACTACTTCGTTTTCCGCCCAAGATTTTTACATGTTCATCAAAATAACTTGTTTCGTAAAGAAAAACAACTTGTTTTGCTCCACAAAATAACTTGTTTTGCCGAACAAAATAACTTGTTTTGCTTTCCAAAATAAGTTATTTTCAAAAGTGGGGCAAATCAAGCCTCAGCTACAACAAAGAAAAGCGAGGTTTTCCTTTATATCCTTTCGATTTGCGCGCTTTTCTCCTTCGGAGAGAAGATAGGCCGCGTCTCAACAATAAAAACAAAAACGAGGTTTTGTTTTGTATTGTCTTCGATTTGCGCTATCTTTGCAAACATGATAGACAGGCAGACCATTGACCGCATCATGGAGGCCACCAACATCGTGGAAGTGGTATCGGAGTTCGTGACACTCAAGAAGAGGGGTGTCAACTATATAGGGCTTTGCCCCTTCCATGACGATAGCCACCCTTCCTTTTCCGTATCCCCGAGCAAGGGGATATGCCACTGCTTCTCGTGCGGCAAGGGCGGCAACGCCGTCAACTTCCTGATGGAGCTGGAGCAAATGTCCTACCCCGACGCACTGAGATGGCTGGCCAACAAATACCATATAGAAATAAAAGAGCGGGAACGCACGGATGAGGAGAAGTTGGCGGAAAGCCAAAGGGAGTCAATGCTCATACTGAACGAATGGGCGGCCAGCTACTATCACAACGTGTTGCTAAACGAGACCGACGGCAAAGCCATTGGCATGGAATATTTCAGAAGCCGCGGTTTCAGGGATGACATCATTGAGAAATTCAAGTTGGGGTTCTCGCTGAGGCAACGGGAAGCGTTGGCTTCGGCCGCGTTGAAACAAGGATACCAAAAAGAATTCTTGGTGAAGACAGGGCTTTGCGTCGAGCGGGAGAATGGCGAGCTGGTAGACCGCTTCTATGGCAGGGCCATGTTCCCATGGATGAGCGTAAGCGGAAAGGTCATCGCTTTTGGCGGCAGAGTGCTGGACAGCCGCACCAAGGGCGTAAGCCAGAAGTACGTCAACTCGCCCGACAGCGAGATATATCACAAGGAACAAGCCCTTTACGGCATCTACCAAGCCAAGAAGGCCATCGCCAAGGAAGACCTTGTCTACATGGTGGAAGGATATACCGATGTCATCTCCATGCACCAGTGTGGCATAGAGAACGTGGTGGCCAACTCTGGCACAGCCCTGAGCGTGAAACAAATCAGGATGCTCCACCGCTTCACCAACAACATCGTGTTGCTCTATGATGGCGATGAGGCCGGCATACACGCTGCCCTGCGAGGAACAGACATGCTCTTGGCCGAGGGCATGAACATCAAGGTATTGCTTTTGCCTGACGGCAATGACCCGGACAGCTTCGCCCGCGCCCATACGGCATCAGATTTCCGAAACTACATAGAGGAACATCAAACGGATTTCATCCGCTTCAAGACACAGGTGTTGATGGATGGCGTGACAGACCCCATCAAGCGCTCTGAGGCCATCAACGACATCATGCGCAGCGTGTCAATGATACAAGACCAAATCGTAAGAGCCACCTATATCAGAGAGTGTTCTGAGCGGCTTTCCATGTCGGAGGCGACTCTCATCAACGCGGTCAACCGCTTTATCACACAAGGAAAAGACGAGAAAGAGAAAGCTGAAAGAAGAGTGGCGGGACTGAAAGAAACCCCCGCCCAAGTCCAGTCCGCTCCAACCCCAGGCATGCCACAGGCCCCAAAACAGGGCATGGACACCGAGACCATGCTGATACAAGCCGTGATAAGATATGGCGAGCGAATCATTTCCGTAAGAGACTGCGAAGACAACGCCGTCTCGTTGGCCTTGGCGCAATATGTGGCACTCAACCTCGCCAGCGACAACCTGCATTTCACCTCACCTCTCTATGAACGCGTATTAAAGGAGGCTAACGACCATCTGCTAGAGGAAGGCTTCCACACGGAAAGCTATTTCGTCAACCATCCTGACCCCGAAGTGAGCAAGCTGGCCTCTGAACTGTGCGCCGAGCTAGGGCATCTCTCTCCCAGCCTGCGCTATGAGCAAACTCCCGAGCGGCTGCGACAACTGACCGAGAAGCTCGTAATGGAGTTCAGGTATACTTACGCCGAGCGCAAGGTAAACGAGCTATACCAACAAGTGCTGGCCTGCCAGGAAAGCCCAGACCAAATGGCGGCACTCATGGCGCAATACAACGACATGAAACTTATCAAGAAATATTATGCCGAACAACTGGGGAAAACCATCTGAAGCACATCTTTGCCCATGACCTACGTCTACGATATTCTCCTTGTGGCTTACATCGTCATCGTGACGGCCACCATCATCGCCGTACTGCTAGACAACAAACAGCCCGCGAAGACCATCGCCTGGCTCATGGTACTGATATTCATACCCGTGATAGGCTGGCTTCTCTACGTGTTCTTCGGACAGAATGTACGCAAACAACGCTTGATGAGCCAACGCAGCATTGACCAGCTCACGAAACGCAGCATGATGGAGTATGACGTACAAGGAGATTTGCGACTGCCCGAGAAGGTCGAGCCTTTGGTGAGATTGTTCGCGAATCTCAATGTGGCGTTGCCCTTCAAAGACAACCAGACCCAAGTGCTCAGCGATGGCTACGCTTTCACCTATGCCCTACTGAAAGCCTTCGCCCAAGCCAAAAGCCACATCCACCTGGAAACTTACATCATAGAGGATGACCCGCTAGGCAACCTCATCGCCGACGCGTTGATAGCGAAAGCCCGGGAGGGAGTGGAAGTGAGGCTCATCTATGACGACGTAGGTTGCTGGAAAGTGAAAGAGCGTTTCTTCGAGCGAATGCGCGACGAGGGCATTGACATCCACGCTTTCATGCCCGTGAGATTTCCCGCCTTTACCAGCAAGGTAAACTACCGCAACCACCGCAAACTATGCGTGGTGGACGGGAAGACAGGATTCATCGGTGGCATGAACATCGCTCTGCGCTACGTGAAAGGGGACGGCAAACAGACTTGGCACGACATCCACCTGCGCATAGAAGGCGGAGGTGTCTACGCCATACAAAGAGCCTTCCTGGTGGATTGGTATTTCGTGGACCGCACGTTGCTCACCCAAAGACGGTTCTATCCCCCCGTGGCCGAGCACCTAAGGTCTGACTGCGTGATGCAGGTAGTTACCAGCAGCCCCATAGCCCCCTGGCCGGAAATCATGCAAGGCTATGCCCGCATGATTTCACAAGCGCAAAAATATGTCTATATAGAAACACCGTACTTCCTGCCCACGGAAATCATCCTCTTCGCGCTGCAAACGGCCGCCCACGCAGGAATAGACGTAAGACTGATAGTGCCAAGACGTTCCGATGCCAAGCTGGCCGAGTGGGCGAGCCGCTCCTACCTGCTGGAAGCCATGGACGCAGGCGTGAAAGTCTACCTTTACGGGGCGGGGTTCAACCACAGCAAGATGATGGTAAGCGATGATTTGGTGGCCACCGTAGGCAGCACCAACGTGGACTTCCGCAGTTTCGAGAACAATTTCGAGGCCAACGCCTTCTTCTACGATGAGGACATGGCCTTGCGACTGAAGTGCGCTTTCCTCAGCGACCTGCAAGACTGCGAGCCGCTCACGCCCAATCAGCTGCTCAACCGTCCCATTACCCGCAGGCTGTTTGAAGGCGTGGTGAGGCTGCTCTCCCCACTATTGTGACCGCGAAAAAGGGACTACAACAATTCACACGATTTCACACAACCCTCATAACGGTATCCTCGCTTACTTGCCTAAGCATCCTTGGGTACTCGCCTAAGTTCCCTTGGGTACTTGCCTAAGTATCCTTGGATACTTGGGCATGTATCATAGGATGCTGTTGCGGGTGTTCCCTTAAGCCTACTCAGGGGGCATAGTCCCTGACTGGTTTGGAGTGTGTCATCCACAAAGGAAAAGATACGCAAAGCGACCAATTCCATGCACTCCTCCACAAAAAATATGCCTTGCGAAGTCGAACGCCCGTCACAGCCAGGGGAAAAGACGCTTGAAGACGGCGCGGGTCCTTATCTTGCGCCAACGGCGGTTGCGCTCTTTCAACATCAGGTAAATGCCCTGCTCCGGGTCTTCACCCACTAACTTGGCGTAAAGCGGAATAAGCACCGAGAACTGGGGAATGGGAAGCCCCGTTTGATCAAAGGAGGTCATGGCCTCCCGATAAGAAGGATAGTGATTGAACTTCATGCGATTGATGTCCACCAAGGCAAAATGGTAATGCTCCCCGTCATAGGTAACGAGCACGTTGCCAAGATTATAATCCTTCATATAGACACCCGCTTGGTGCTGGCGATAGGTAAAGTCAATAAACTCATCATATAGCTTATCGCGCTGTCGGGCATCCATATCCCGCCTCATCAATTCATCCAGTCGCTCTGAGGGATAATAGCGGGAGACATAGTAGCCAGTGTGATACAGCCCCTGCTTGTAGATAGCCATGTAAGCCACTGGCTCTGGGGTGTCGAAGTGAGCCTCACGCAGACGGAAAGCGTTCAAGTAAGACCGCAACGCCTTGTCTTTCCGGATGAAGGTATAAGCGAAACGGTTGATGAGGTGAGGCACCTTGAAACGTTTCACCACATACTCATGGCTCCCAATGTTTACCCTTACCACTGTATTGCGGTCACAACAGAATGTTTGCTCCGCGGCGTAACGCTCCTCAGGTATGCGAACCAGCAATTCCCTTTCACTCTCGTAGGCAGGATTTATCTCTATCTTCATCTCTTTGGCATTGTTAGGGATGTGGCGAAACCTCGCCATGGCTGCAAAGGTAATAAATATTTCCTTATCAAGGATGGAAAGAGCGAGAAATAGACACTTTTAGAGTTCCCAAGCGTAGGTATCGTAACAGAGAGCGCGGGCACCGAAGCCTTCTTTCTGCGCCAAGAGCGAAGCGTTGAGCTCCCTTCCGTCTCCCACCGTTGACTTCCCGAAATCGAAATAAGCATGACGGGCAAAGTCTTGGTGAAGCACCCGCTCAAAGATTGCGTCGACAGCATTCAACTCCTTACCTCGCAGTGAAGAGGATATATATTGGGAATGCACCACCTTGGGAGTCACATAGAGAACCGTCCCACCTATAGCCTCTTCGTCTTTATAGGCCAAGTATAGACGGATGGACTGGGGGAAACGGCTATGCAACAGCCGTATCTCTTCCAGGCTATGTACGGGAGCGGTATCATATCTCGACCGCAAATTGTCGGAAAGTATCTTCCAGAAAGTAGGGAAATCCTGACTTTCTGTCACCTCCACACCTTGGCGGAAGGCTTTGTTACGCCCCCAACGACGGTTTTGACTCCAATGAGGAGCATGTGCCATATCTATCGCCGACGAGATATCGCGACAAACGAGCTTGGCTTTACAGACGCGGAAAAGGGCATACAAATCTTCTTCCGCTGGCATCTTGTGGTATATCCAAGGGATACGTTTATAGGTAACGGCACGAAAACCCTCACCTCGTAACCAGTCGTTCATCTCCTGAAACAGCGTTACCACCTCCGCGCCTCTCGCGTCTTCACCCAGGACAAGTCCGCCATAAGTAAGACCGGGATGGGAAACAAGCGTGCCTTCCGCGGCATGGGCAGGCAGGAGAGCGTAAAGCCGCCCGTTTTTATAGAACATCAGCGAGCAGTCATGAAACCGATAGGCATGATAGTCCATATAGCCTCTATCCAACAGGAAAGTGGCGTTCTTGGAACTGGCCACCAAGCCATTCCATTCCTTTTCTCTTTCAGGGGAATATCTTTGGATGTCAAACATGGTCTGTAGCTTGTTCTTGCTGGCGAGCTTCCTCAAACTTCGCCTTCATGGTAGGGTTATTGTGCGTAAGCCGCCGAATAGTCAGGTCTTGCGCCTTATTATTGGCCAGGCGCAGATTATTGGCGGAACCCAAGAGCGCGTCTTTTGTCTTTTGCAAATGAGATATAGACTTGTCTATCTCGTCGATGGCCTCTTGGAAACGGCGGCCTGCCAATTCATAATTTTTCCCGAACTTGTCACGGAACTCGTTTAACTTGGTTTCAAAATTAGTGACATCCACGTTCTGTTGGCGAGCCTCTCTCAATTCCCGCATATAACCTAGGGAGTTGCGGGCCGCCTGCGTCAACAGCGAAATGAGGGGCATGAAGAACTGCGGCCTCACCACATACATCTTGGGGTAGCGATAGGACACGTCAACGATACCTTGATTGTATAGCTCGCTGTCGGGCTCCAAGAGCGACACGAGCACGGCGTACTCGCACCCCTTCTCCTTGCGGTCTTTGTCCAATTTGGCGAAAAAATCCTCGTTGCGATGCCGGTTGACGGAGTCCTCCATCTCATTCTTCATCTCGAACATGATGGAGATATACTCCATACCATCGGCGAAATCCCTGAAAATAAAATCTCCTTTACTGCCATGGCTAGCGTCATTGTCTTTCTCAAAATAAGCGAGTGGGAACATACTCGCACGCACGCTATTGAAAGCGTTGCCGCAGTGAGCCTCCAAGCTCTCGCCCACCATCTTGTTGGAAAGACGAGCCTTTAGGTCTTTGTAGTATTCCACCAACTCTTGTTTTTGTTTCAACTGGGTCGCGTATTCCTGGCGGATGGCGTTCTCACGCAACGCCGCTTGATCTTTCTGCGTGATAAGCTGCGCTTCCAACTGCCGCATTTGATTTTCCATTTGGTGGATGTTATCCTTGGCCTTGTTTTGCTCTTCCACGCGGACAGCGTTAAGCTGGCCTTGCAGGCGAACGATTTCCTTCTCCAAGTCGGCTTGCTTCTCCTTGGCTTTATATCGTTCCTCTGCCACAGCCCGCAGCTCGCTACGTTCCCTTTCCGCCAAAGCGGCCTTCAACTGGATAATGGCCTGCTCTTTCTTCATCAACTCTCCCTCCGCCTCCAGGCGCTTTTCCCTGGAGACACCATCGAGTTGTTGTCTCAGCAACGCAATCTCCTCATCTTTCTTGCCCAACTCTGCGGCTTTCTGTCCCATCTTCTCCTCAAAAGCCTTTTGCGCTTTCAACCTTTCTACCTCCATAACAGCCTGCTGCCTGCGCTCCATCTCACGCATGCGTTGTTCCACCTCTCGCTGGAGTTCCGAGTTTCTTACTTGATTGAGGATAGCGGCATAGTCGGCCTCGTCTACCTGGAAAGCAGTGCCACATTTAGGACAGATGAGTTGTTTCATAGCAGGTTCGTTTCTTTACGCGAATGTACTAATAATATTCCAAAAGAGCGGGATAATGCGCTGTTTTTTCTCGGTTTATTTTGTCATTCAACGAAAAAGCGTTACTTTTGTAGGGCATACATACCTGACTGAGACTTTAAACCTGATATCAACTAAACACTAAACCCGTAAAGACATGGAGAGAACCTTAATCTTGCTGAAGCCCTGCACCGTACAGCGGCGACTGATAGGTGAAATCATCAATCGCATTGAGCGCAAAGGATTGCGCATCATAGGCATGAAAATGATGCAACTCAACGAAGCCATCCTGAACGAGCACTACGCCCACTTGGCTGACAAGCCGTTCTTCCCCACGCTGAAAAATGCCATGATGGCCGCTCCCGTCATCGCCATCTGCGCAGAGGGGACAGAGGCTGTGACCGTAATGAGGACCATCACCGGAGCCACAAATGGCCGCAAGGCCGCTCCTGGGACTATCCGCGGGGATTATGGCATGAGCGGACAGGAGAACATTGTGCACGCCTCAGACAGCGTGGAGAACGCGGAAATAGAAATACGCCGTTTCTTTAAGCCCGAGGAGATATTCGAGTACCCCGACCCATTGATTCATTTCCTCTACAGTCCCGAGTTTACTTAAAACTTGGAATGAATGTTAGAGAATTCCAGTAGTACTGAAATCAAAAAGCAGTAGTACTGTGTTTGCTATCGCCTCATACAAACAAGAAAACACAGAAGGCATGCGCACTTTCGCATGCTTTCTGGTTATGTGAAAACCTGGTTCCGATAATTTATTCCGCAGGTGCCTCTTCCTCCCTCCCCTCTTCTTTCTTCACGGGACGGAAAAGGGAAAAATTCACGCTGCCATAACTCCTGTGTTCCAAGAAGTCTGCGTGAGAAGAGAAGTCATGCTGCTTGCCATGCTCAAACACCAAGATGCCTTGGCTGGTCAACAGCTCTCTATCCAGTATCAACTGAGGGAGAGTGGGCAGTTCCGGCAGACTATAAGGCGGGTCGGCGAAGATAAGGTCAAATTTCTGGCCACATGATTTCAAGAAACGGAACACGTCTCCACGGATGAGCACATCCTTGTCACAACCTATCTTCTGGAAACATTGGCGAATGAAATTGGCATGGTCTCGATCGGCTTCCACGCTCACGACCCGTTCACATCCCCTAGACACCAACTCCAACGAAATGCTGCCCGTGCCCGCGAAGAGGTCTAAAGCCGTAGCGCCTTCCAAGTCGATATAACCTCGCAAGACATTAAAGATGTTCTCCTTGGCGAAGTCTGTCGTGGGACGTGCCTTGAAAGAGCGGGGCACCTCAAAGTGTCTTCCCTTGTATATTCCAGTAATGATTCTCATCTGCGCAAGAAATAAGTAAGCAAGTCAAAAGGTAAGTCTTTGACGCGGGTGACAGGAGCTCGGTTGAACTCGGCTACTGGATTCAGCAGAAATACCTTCCTTACATAACGTTTCAGCTGTTCCAGCGTCTCGGCACGATTGGGCAAGTCCCCCGCGAGATTCAATTCATCTTTATGGGCATCGAACTGCAGTTGCTGCCAAACGTAAAGCAAGAAATAGACGGCATCTTTCCCGTGAGCCACCTCGTAACTGTTGGAGAAACGAAAGCGTTGCTTGTCAAAGCAAAAAATGTCCAGCTTCTTGTCGTGGAAATATCCATAGAGTTTCCGGTTTTGTCCCTGCAGCCCACGCTGTTGGAAATAATTCCATACAGGCATGCACACGGGCGAATAGCGCACCTCTTGGAAATGGTCTTCGATGACCAGCTTGAGGTCTTTATTGATAGGGAATATCGCTACAGCGTTTTGGGCAGGCATCACCTTCTGGATGAGCGTGGAAGAGTCGCCCCTCTCAAAAGTGTAACCGTAGAGGGCTGGCAGGTCTTCCTCCTGAAATTGCTCTACAGGCACCAACAAGGAAGGGGTGTCCAGCAGCACTCCCGCCTTGGTGTATCCTTGGCAAAGAAGTTCACTGTCCAAGAAAGCCTGTCGCAAATTGGCGGCCATAGATATGCCGCTCTTCACCGTGTAAGGCTCATACCTCACGCCCTCTTCACAGCTACTGTCCACTACCGAGAAGCTCAGCGACTTATATCCCACACGTATCATCAACCTGGCCTTGGCCATGGAAACGGGCGAAGATGTTGGATTAACGTTTTCCGTCATTGTCTTTTGGTTTAGTTGCGTTCACCCTTCTTATCATCAGGGGACACGTCTTGGTTAATGGTTTGGCCTTTTGGTGACTGCCGTTCATCCAGCGTGGACAAGGAGTCGGAAAGCATCTCTGGATTTTCTCCACCCTGACAATCAACAGGAAGTTCCGCGGACTGGCGCACGCTGAGATAACAGAGCGCCAGCAATATGAGCACGCATCCCGTCAATATCATTTGGTTTCCTATCCTCAGCCTCATCATGCCACGTTATTATTTATTCGCGAAGTTACACATATTCCTCGAAATACCGACGCATTAGCGGGGAAAAAGTAAATAAGCGGGCGGATTGCCCCAACTAAGCGGTTCAACCCAAACCGCTTTCTATGTTCAAACATCCTGACCCTATAGCGCAGTTCTCAAACAAAATCGCCCGCCTATACATTATATATATAGGCGGGCGGATAAGTCTATGGAGAAAATTACGTACTAAAGACCGCGGCCTTACTCCGCGCTCTCTGCAACTTGAGCGGCACGGAAAGCCTCCAGGTCTTCGGCCTTGAGGTTCTTCACGTAAACATAATGGGCGTTCACCTCGGCCTCAGCGTGGCGCACGTACACGTTGGCACTCTTCTGGAAGAGCTCAGGAGCACGGGTAGCATCGTCGAGAATAAGCAGAGACATGATGATGTCCGCTGTCATCTCGTAGAGTCTGCGGCCCAGGAAGTCGTGCAGTTCTTGATTACCTGCCTCTTTCACCATGGCGACAGCCTCCTCATACATCTCTACGAGTTTGGCCACACGAGCCTGCAAAGGCTTCAAGGCCTCGCTCACCTCCTGGCCAAGCATCTCCTTGATAATACCCAGATAAGTGCCGTTGGTGATATAGCGAATGGCTGCCACCACCTGCAACTGGGTTGTACCCTCATAGATAGAGAAGATACGAGCGTCGCGATAGAGGCGCTGACTCTTGTACTCCATGATAAAACCAGAGCCACCATGCACAGAAATGGCATCATAAGCGTTCTGGTTGGCGTACTCCGAGTTCATTCCCTTCGCCAACGGCGTAAAGGCATCGGCCAAACGAGTGTATTTCTTCATCTCTTGACGCTCCTCGGGAGTGAGTTTGCGGTCACGCTCTATGTCTTCCAACGCTTTATAGATGTCCACGTAGCGGGCTGTTTGGTAAAGCAAAGAACGTCCTGCGTCCAACTTCGCCTTCATGCGGGAAAGCATGTCATATACCGCGGGGAACTCGATAATCTTCTGTCCGAACTGCTGGCGCTCTTTGGCGTATGCCAACGCTTCATTGTAAGCCTCCTGCTCTACACCTACACTTTGCGCGGCAATACCTAAACGAGCTCCATTCATCAAAGCCATTACGTACTTGATAAGACCCAAACGGGTGTTACCGCAAAGTTCGGCCTTGGCATTCTTGTAGGTCAACTCACAAGTGGGAGAACCATGAATACCCAACTTGTGCTCAATGTGCCTTACGTCTACACCGCCATCTCTCTTGTCATAAATGAACATAGAGAGGCCGCGGCCGTCAGTCGTCCCCTCCTCAGAGCGAGCCAACACCAAGTGGATATCAGAGTCTCCGTTAGTGATGAAGCGTTTCACACCATTCAGCCTCCAGCATTTGTTCTCCTCATCATAGGTAGCTTTCAGCATCACACGCTGCAAGTCACTACCAGCGTCAGGCTCAGTCAAGTCCATACTCATAGTCTCCCCAGCGCAGATACGAGGAATATATTTGGCACGTTGTTCCTCATTGCCAAACTCATAGAGAGTATCGATGCAACTCTGCAAACTCCAAACGTTCTGGAAACCAGCATCCGCGGCGGATATCAGCTCGCTAAGCATGGAGAAAGTGGTGTTCGGCAGGTTCAAGCCTCCATAGCGGCGAGGCATGGAGATACCCCAAAGGCCAGCTTTGCGAGTCGCGTCGAGATTCTCGTAAGTTTTGCTGGCATATATCATACGGTTATTCTCCAAGTGGGGACCTTCCTGGTCCACGCTCTCGGAATTAGGCTCAATGATATTGGCGGCCACGTCTCCGGTAATCTCCAATATGCGCTTGTAGTTCTCTATGGCGTCCTCGTAGTTTACGGGAGCGTCCTCATACTTGTCCTTGTCTTCGTAGTTGCGTTCCTTGAGGTCCACAATACGTTTCATCAGAGGATGGTTCAAATGAAAACCTATCTCTGGGTGGTCTGTATAATAGTTTGCCATGACGTTACTTAGAATTTTGCTTGTAATATTTGATGAGTTTGGGAACAACCTCTTCCACGGTGCCATTAATCACATAATCCGCTATCTTATTGATGGGCGCATTGGGGTCGTTATTGATAGAGATGATAATGCCTGAGTCTTGCATACCAGCGATATGCTGTATTTGTCCAGAAATACCGCAAGCGATATATACCTTGGGGTGAACGGTTATACCCGTTTGCCCTATCTGGCGGTCATGGTCTACCCAGCCCGCGTCTACTGCCGCACGGCTTGCGCCGACTTCTCCATGCAATTCCTTAGCCAATTGGAAGAGTTGGTCAAAGCCCTCCTTGGAGCCTACACCATATCCGCCTGCCACGACAATGGCCGCGCCTTTCAAGTTATGCTTGGCCTCTTCCACGTGACGGTCTATCACCTTCACCACATAGTCCTCTACGGGAACATAAGCGGTTACATCAGGATATACCACCTCTCCTTTTGCTTGGCCTTGGTAGAGCGCCTTCTGCATTACGCCAGAACGCACGGTAGCCATCTGTGGACGATGGTCGGGATTGACAATGGTAGCCACAATGTTTCCACCAAACGCAGGACGAATTTGATAGAGCAAATTATCATAATGCTTGCCCGTTTTCTTGTCATCATAGTCTCCTATCTCCAACTGCGTGCAGTCTGCTGTCAGACCAGATGTCAATGACGAAGAAACACGGGGACCCAAGTCACGGCCTATGACCGTAGCGCCCATCAAGGCTATCTGAGGCTGTTCCTCCTTGAAGAGGTTCACCAAGATATCGGTATGTGGGGCAGATGTATAAGGGAACAAACCCTCACCATCAAAGACAAACAATTTATCAACGCCATAGGGCAATATCTGGTCTTCCACCTTACCCTTGATACCCGAGCCTGCGACTACGGCATGAAGTTCCACTCCCAGTTGAGTTGCGAGCTTGCGACCCTTGGTGAGCAATTCCTGGGAGACCTCGGCAACAGTAGTGCCTTCGATCTCACAATATACAAATACGTTATTCATAAATCCAAGTTCCTACTGATTAACCAATGATCTTTTCATTCAACAATTCTTTGATGAGTCCCTCTACGTCCTCATCTGAGCTGGTCAGCGTACGACTTTCCTTTGCCTGGAAAACAATATTCTGCACCGCTTTCACCTTGGTGGGAGAGCCACTCAAGCCACACTGGCTGGCATCACCATCTACGTCTGCCACGCTCCATTGGTTAAGCGTCAAGTACGGACGCTCCTCATAAAGAGTTGTCCAAGGCTCATTGCCTGTACGTTCCATAGGACATGTGGCATACTTATACTTCATCACGAGCTTGGCGTTGCAAGGACGGCAAGGAGCCGCACTGCCATTCACGGTAATCACCACGGGTAAGGGAGCCTCAACAGTCTCCACTCCACCATCGATATGCCTACGGATTGTCGCCTTGCCATTTTCTATCTTCAAAATCTCTTCGGCATAAGTAACTTGGTTCAGCCCCAATTTCTGAGCTACCTGGGGACCTACTTGCGCAGTATCACCATCAATGGCCTGACGACCACCTATCACGATATCCACATCGCCTATCTTCTTGATGGCAGTTGCCAAAGCGTAAGAAGTCGCCAAAGTGTCAGCGCCCGCAAACAAACGGTCTGTAAGCAACCAACCTGTATCAGCGCCACGATAGAGTCCCTGGCGAATAATCTCTCCCGCACGGGGAGGGCCCATCGTCAACACACCTACAGTAGAACCTGGATTCTGCTCTTTCAATCGAAGAGCTTGTTCCAAGGCATTTAAGTCTTCTGGGTTGAAGATAGCGGGCAATGCGGCACGATTCACCGTGCCTTCTGCTGTCATCGCGTCCTTACCCACATTTCTTGTGTCAGGTACTTGCTTGGCAAGTACAACGATTTTCAAACTCATATTAGATATTGTGTTAAATAAATGTTATGCGCATACACATGGATTTACACCAAAAAGGAATTAATCCGCATGCAAAAATACATTATTTTTGCCTCATGGGCAAGAAATGCTCCCTTAAAATGCGCAAAAATACGGAATTTATGTTACCTTTGCGTGACGATTTCATTATTAATGTATCACCTTAAAACATTGAAAGATGGAAATAGGACAAAGACTACCCGAGATATTGGGAAAAGACCAAGACGGAAAAGAAATCAGGTTAAGTGACTTCGCCGGTAAAAAGCTCGTTCTTTACGCATATCCAAAAGACTCTACACCTGGCTGCACCAGCGAGGCTTGTGACCTGCGAGACAACTATGAGCGGTTTCTCGCACAAGGTTACGCGATAGTAGGCGTCAGCATACAAGACGAAAAATCGCACAAGCGTTTCATAGAAAAATACCAACTGCCTTTCCCCTTGATAGCGGACACAGAACAGCAATTGGTTAACGAACTGGGAATCTTCGGCGAGAAAAAGATGTGCGGCCGCACCTATATGGGAACTTTCCGCACGACTTTCATCACCGATGAGAACGGGATTGTGCAACGCATTTTCACTCCTAAAGAAATCAAGGTGAAAGAACACGCCCGCCAGATACTAGGCGATTAAAACGCAGTGGGAGCGCACTCATAAAGTACGCTCCCACTCCACTCTGGTTATGCTTTGTCTGTTACGTATACCAAATAGAAGAAAGCTCTCGCCCACCACGGCGGTCGTTCTCCTCGTTGTACATGTTCTCGAATTCCAAAGCTTCCGCCTCAAATTCGAATTGATTCCAGCGCTTCATATGCAATCCTCCTGTAGCTTTTAAGATTACAACGCAAATATAGCGAATAATCCGCAGAAACATGTAAGGATTTCGGAAAACTTATTGCGATTATAACATTTTTATACCTTTGGTTCGAAAAAAGATTGCAAATTCTTTAATATTTTAAAAATATCTTATACCTTTGCGCGAAAATCATAAAACAGAAACGAAAATCACACATGATAAAGGTTATTTATTTCATTCTCATATCGCTGGTTGTACTTACGAGCTGCGAGAAAAGCATGACAGACATCACTACTGATGATAATGGTTCCACTACAACTCCCCCAACCTCCCAAACAACGGTACCTGTAAGTTTGACCTTTTTCGATGTCAGCACGGAAGACATGGTAACCCCTACGGATAGCAGAGCTGACGAAAAGGGAGAGGAAACAAACGACAGTCAATCCGATCTAAAGAAAGACAACTATTTCACGCAGTTGAGCGTAGCCATCTTCCCCATAGAAGGAGTGGGCGAGGAAAAACAATACTACCAAATAAACTCCCAAGAAGACTTTGGCAAACTGACTGTCGACTTGCCATTAGGAAAATATCAAATTGTCGCGTTAGCTTACAAAGGAGAGGAACCCGTGACCATCGAAGGAAAGAACTTGGTTACATTCCCTGGCACCAAGGTTACGGACATGGTAGCTTTCAATAAGTCTGTCGATATAACCAGCCCCTCAAAAACATTCGCTTGTGGCATGGAACGCATCATGACCGCTTTTACGTTGCAATCAACCGACCTTTCCCCAAAAGAAGTAGTAGCCATCAAAGCCACTTTTAAATCGCACTGCAACTATCAATATGACCCCGCCACGGGTTTTATCCCGAATGCCCAAGAATATTCCAGCATTGTCGAACTTGATCCAGACAAGGCGGGGGAAACGAGAAGATTGACTTTCTACACCCTTCTTGGCAATACCATAGAGAATAACGTGGAAATCGCGCTTGACATTCTAGGCGAAAATGAGAAAGCCCTCAAACACCTGGACTTCAAGGACGTGAAGTTGGAACAAGGAAAAAGAACCATCTACACGGGCGAACTTTTCTCGGATAACGCCCAACTGAATTTCACCACTGAGGTCTCTGATGGCAACATCCCTCTTTCTGACGGCAGCATGAACTTTTAATCTTTCACGCCCATGCCAGAGAACAACTCCTGTCAACCTGCCATGCCCTACTTCCAATTCCGGCAAGCCTCCCTGCATGATTTCCCCGCTGTTTGGGAAGTGGTGAACAAGGCGCGTGAAAAGATGTTAGCGTCAGGACGCACCCAATGGTCAGCCACTTACCCTTCTGAGGAAATCATCCGCAAGGACATTGAGAACGAAACGGGATACGTGCTCTGTTCCGATGACACCATTGCCGCTTTTGGCGTAGTGGCATTCAACGGGGAACCTGTCTACGAGAACATAAAAGGCAAATGGCAAAGCGATTATCCCTATGTTGTTATCCATAGGCTGGCGGTCCTGCCTCCCCTACAAGGGCATGGCCTTTCCCGCCTCTTCCTGGAAAACGTGATAGAGATGTGCCAGGCGGAGGGCATCAAAAGCATCAAGGTTGATACCGCCAACGAGAACACGGAGATGATCGGACTGCTTTCCGCCATGGGATTCTCATTCTGCGGCACCGTCTACTATGAAGGGCATGGCAAGCGAGTGGCTTTCGAGAAAGTGCTGGTCGCACCGCTGCTGGATATGGAATAACAAGTTTTAAATTCCCACCCATGAAACAACTGAAATATTATCTCATCGTCATCGCCCTGCTAATCGTGGCCGTAAAGGTTTGTGGTGACCAAGCGGATAAGGAACCCGAGGGTCTTTACACTGAGCAAAGAGAAAGTCACGATGCCGCAAGAAGTCGCGGCGAACACACAGAATCCCAAGAAAAAAACAAGAAGCGGCAAGCTGAGAATACCAGTGACAAACTGGAGATTCCCGCTCCAATGGCCAATGGCGATGAGATGATATTGAAACGTAAGGCCTACACAACCTCTTATAACCCTTCGACAAAGTTGCCCAACTGGGTGGCATGGCATCTCACGGCAAACCATGTAGACGGCGACCACAGCCGTGGAGGCATGAAGTTCCATGAAGATGAAGATGTCCCCGAGCCTCGCGCCACGGACAATGATTACAAAGGCTCAGGATACGATCGAGGGCACATGTGTCCTTCAGGCGACAACAAATGGGACGCGGACGCGCAATGGGAAAGCTTTTATTTCACCAATGCCTGCCCGCAACACCATGGGCTCAATCGAGGAGACTGGAATGAAATGGAGCAGCAATGCCGCAAGTGGGCGCAACAAATGGGAGATATCTATATCGTCTGCGGCCCTATCCTGTACAAGGGGCCGCACAAGACCATTGGCGAAAACCAGGTAGTAGTGCCCGAAGCCTTCTTCAAAGTGGTGCTATGCATGCGGGGAACTCCAAAAGCCATAGGCTTTATCTATAGAAACACCGATGGCAACAGGCCTAAGGGAGATTACGTAAACACCGTAGACCAAGTAGAGCGAATCACGGGCCTGGACTTCTTCCCCGCTCTTCCCGATGACGTGGAGACCAAGGTGGAAGCGGAGGCCAACCTGGACGATTGGTACTAAAAAACATTAAAATAAGCCCCAACAGTCAGTTTATACCACATTAATTAGCTAACTTCGCGGCGTAAATGACATATTGAGGCTGTAAAGCGTGAAAATAGAAGAGGTAATCCATGCCCTTGAACAATTCGCGCCCCTGCCCCTGCAAGAAGACTTCGACAATGCCGGCTTGCAAGTGGGATTGACATGGGCGAGTGATGTATCAGGGGCATTATTGTGCCTGGACGTAACGGAAGCCGTCGTGGACGAAGCCATCGCCAAAGGTTGTAATCTTATCGTAAGCCACCATCCACTCATCTTCCACAAGCTGCGCTCACTGACAGGAGCGGACTACGTGCAACGCACCATCATCAAGGCCATCAAGAATGACGTGGCCATCGTTTCCATGCACACGAACATGGACGAGGCACTAGGCGGCGTAAATCACAAGATAGCCCAAAAGCTGGGACTGGAAGACTTGCGCTTTTTTGGCAAGACCAAGGAGGCCGAAGGCGTAATAGGCGGAGAAGGCGTAATAGGCCAATGGCAAAAGCCAGTCTCCTCCCTTGAGTTCATGGAGAGGGTGCGCAGCGCTTTCGGCGTGAAATGCATCCATGGCAACAAGCTGTTGGAGCGGCCTGTCTGCAAGGTGGCTGTCTGCGGCGGGGCTGGCGCGTTCCTGTTGCAAGACGCTATCGCCGCCGGAGCGGACGCTTTCATCACTGGCGAGATGCGCTACCATGAGTATTTCGGCCATGAGCAAGAGATACAGATATGTGTCATAGGCCATTACGAGAGCGAGAAATATACCGCGGAGATATTCCGAGAAATCATTCAAGGCCACTGCCCTGGCGTGAGATGCGTAATGAGCGATATCGACACCAACCCCATATGCTATTTGTAAATCATCAACAATCCTATAAACTTCAAGAACATGGCTAAAAAAGACCCTACTGAAATGTCAGTTGAAGACAAGCTGAAGACCTTGTTCCAACTACAGACAACATTGAGCGCCATCGATGAGAAGCGCGCGTTGAGAGGTGAGCTTCCTTTGGAAGTGCAAGACCTGGAAGACGAAATAGAAGGCTTGAAAATACGCGTAGACAAGCTGAAGACCGAAGTAGACGAGTTTAACTCCGCCATTTCCCAGAAGAAAGGGGAAATAGAAGTGGCCAACGGCACTCTGGAACGTTACCAAAGGCAGTTGGAAGAGGTGGCCAACAACCGCGAATATGACACGTTGAGCAAGGAGATAGAGTTCCAGCAACTGGAAATTGACCTCTGCAACAAGAAGATAGGCGAGGCCAAGGAGATGGTGGAAAGCAAGCTCAAGGAAATAGAGCAAACGGAAACGCTCATCTCCGAGCGTCAGGAAGACCTCAACGAGAAGCGGGGCGAACTGGACGAAATCTTGCAGGAGACCCGCGAGGAAGAGGCTAAGCTCAAGGAGAAGGCCGAAGACTATGAGAAGAAGATAGAGCCGCGCCTGCTCTCCAGCTTCCTGCGCATCCGCAAGAAGGCCCGCAACGGCCTGGGTATCGTCTACGTGCAGCGTGACGCTTGTGGCGGTTGCTTCAACAAGATACCCTCACAGCGGCAGCTGGACATCAAGATGCACAAGAAGATTATCGTCTGCGAGTATTGCGGACGCATCTTGATAGACCCCGAGTTGGCAGGTGTCAAGGCTGACAAGCCCGCCGACGAGGAAAAGCCCAAGCGTCGCCGCTCCATCCGAAAGAAAAAGACAGAGGAGACGGAGCAGGCCGATTAATCCTCCATAACCCATACTATTGCGGGGAGCGCACGCCTGTCGTGCGCTCCCCGCAATGTAAATCCTCATAAAGTACATGACCATGAACACGACAATAATACGCAAGACCTCTTTCCGGGAGACACGGCGAAAATGCCTCACGCTCCTGGCGGCACTCGCCATGGCGTGCCTATGCGCGAATGCCCAGCCACTAACGCCCCAGGCAAACGAGAACGTAGAGCTGATGGGCATCCTGTCCCGCATGGCGGGCTACCCTGAATACCGCATGGATGTAGCGGGCCAATACATCAAGGACATTGACAGCTGTTTCAAAGACTATGCGGAGCATCCGGCCGTCCTGCGCATGAAAGAGCTGCGAAACACATATGGCATCGCTTACGACGCAGTCATGTCAATGGCCATTCACCTACAGAAAAAGGGCAATGCCTTCTCGCTGGTGAATGAAGAGCCCAGTACCCTCGATGCGCGCTGGGACAAAGTGGACAAGGCGAAGTTCCTGGATTTGCTGGCAGACTTCTATCGCGACAGCCGTTTCCACCATTTCTTCGAGAACCACAAGGAGGTTTACGAGAAAGGAATATGGGCCTACGACGAAGAGGTAGCCCGACACCTTGACATCAACTGGTATGAATCGTTCTACGGCAACAAGCCGGAGGAGAAGTACTCCGTCATCATCGGCTTCTGCAACGGCCATGGAAACTACGGGGTAAACCGCCACGCGAAAGACAAGGAAAAAGAGGTATTCGCCATCGTGGGCTATTCCGTCAACCAGGAAAATCAGCCCCAGTACAGCAAGGGATACCTTTCCACCCTGGTGCATGAGTTCAATCACTCCTTCGTAAACTGCTTGCTCGACGAGCAAAAATATCCCGACCACGTGAAAGAGCTGGAACGGGCAGGCTCCTTTTTATACCTCACCGCCCAGGTTGGCATGCGCCAACAGGCATACGGCAGCTGGCAAACCATGATTAACGAGTCATTAGTGCGCGCCGCCGTCATTTGCTACATGATGGACAAGGGCTATGCCCCGGAGGAAGTGAGAAACGAGCTGCTGGTCCAGATACAACGTGACTTCAGGTGGACACCCGAACTGGTGCGCTTGCTAAGGAAGTATGAGAAAAAGCGGAACCGGTACGCGAACCTGGAGAGCTTCTACCCGCATATCATCCGCTTCTTTACCGATTACGCGGAAAAAGAACACAAGAGAATGGACATCATGGACTAGCTGGCAAGCCTTGCGATTCCCCGGGAAAAGTCAGTACTACTGATGTTGAATTTCAGTACTACTGCTTTTCGATTTCAGTAGTACTGATATTGAAAAGCAGTAGTACTGACTTAACTCACAAAACCTAGTCGCGGGCACGAGGCAAAAGGTTGACCTCTACGGGGAAGCCAGTATCTTTCCCAGTACCAGCTAGGTGGTACTGGAGTTTCACTTAACTGGTACTGGAGTACCACATAGCTGACACCGCAGTACCACATAGCTGGTACAGGGGATGGTACTGAGTGCCCGTCCTCCTCATCACTGACACCCTTTAAAATGAAAATACCTTCATCTACCCGTGAAGGTATCTTCGCAGCCCAACGAAGACACTTTCATCGGCCCATGAAGGTATCATCTTCATTTTATCAGGTTTCCTTGCCCGCCAAGTATACGCCAGGTGCAGCCTCGCGGCCGACCAAGACGACAGTGGTTAGCGGGCACAAGCACACCCGTCCCAGGCGGAGAATCCTCTTTTCTAAGACAAAGCCGCCTCGCCTACAAGCCAACTTATCCTACCCAGGAAAACAACTTGAAGAATGATACAAGTTGAGTCGGAAAGCGATTTTAGTACTTCAGAAAAAATCATCATCCATATAAGGTTATATAAAAATATTTTTCGTATCTTTGCAGAAATGCAAGAAAGACATGAAGCGTATAAACGCTACACGATGCCCTAGTAAGCATGGGTTTCCCATCACACCATTCCACGCATATGCCAGACAAGAAAACGTTAACCGAAGAAGACATCAAACGTTTGTTTATCACAAAAGCCATCACCAAGGCAGGATGGGCAGACGACCAAATAAAGATGGAATATTACTTTACCGATGGCAGAGTGATATTTGAAGGGAATGCGCATGACCGCCAGGCAGGGAAACGCGCTGATTACGTCTTGTTTGGCAAAAACAACTATCCCATAGCCGTCATAGAGGCCAAAGACAACAAGAAACCCATTGGTGGCGGTATGCAACAAGCAAAAGAATACGCGAAAATCCTTGATATAAAATTTGCGTACAGTTCGAATGGGGATGCCTTTCTGGAGCATGACTTTCTTACAGGCCGCGAAAAAGAAATTCCTCTGGGGCATTTCCCGTCTCCAGAAGAATTAAATGAGCGTTTACTTGCTTCAGACCCATTGACAGATGCGCAAAAGGGGATAATCAATACGCCCTATTATTTTGACGCTTATTCTTACGAACCGCGTTACTACCAGCGTATCGCCATAAACAGGACAATAGAAGCCATAGCGAAAGGCAGGCATCGTGTCTTGATTGTGATGGCGACCGGAACCGGAAAGACTTACACGGCCTTTCAAATAATCTACAGGTTACACAAATCAGGAGCCAAGAAGAAAATATTATACCTTGCCGACAGGAATATCCTCATAGACCAAACAATGACGCAAGATTTCAAGCCTTTCAAGAAAATCATGACGAAAGTGAAGGATTGCGAAATAGATTCCGCCTATGAAATATACATGGCTCTTTACCATCAGCTTGTCGGCAAGGAAGGTGAGCCTGACCCGTTTGAGCAAGTGCGACCGTCTTTCTTTGATTTAATCATCGTTGACGAGTGCCATAGAGGAAGCGCAAAAGATGATTCTGCTTGGCGAAAAGTATTGGAATACTTTAGCTCTGCCACACAGATCGGCATGACGGCAACACCCAAAGCGGATGATGGGGCGAACAACCTGGATTATTTTGGTAAGCCAATTTACACCTATTCCCTTGTGCAAGGTATAAGGGATGGCTTCTTGGCTCCTTATCGGGTTACCAACTGTTTCATCGATTTGGATTTGCAAGGATATACACCCCAGGAAGACGAGTTGGACATTTACAACAATCCTATAGAACAGCGTTTTTATCAGCAAAAGGATTATGGGCGTGGCATCTCGTTCCTGAAGCGCAGAGTCTTGGTCGCTCACCGCATCACGCAAATGCTCCATGAAATTGGGCGAATGACAAAAACGATTGTATTCTGCGCCGATATAGATGAAGCGGAGGCTATGCGCAGCTTATTGACTACGATGAATGCGGATTTATGTAAAAAGGACAGCCGATATGTTATGCGCATAACGGGTGACGATGCTGTGGGGAAGAAACAACTGGACAATTTCATTGACGTTGACCAACCATATCCAACCGTAGTTACGACTTCGGAACTTTTAGCGACGGGAGTTGATTGTAAGACGTGTGGTCTTATCGTTATCGACAAGGAAATAGGTTCAATGACCGAATTCAAACAGATAATAGGTCGTGGCACTCGTTTGCGCCCGGATAAAGGCAAATGGCATTTGGAGATTTTGGACTTCCGCAATGCCACGAAAAAATTCCGTGACCCGGAGTTTGATGGTGAGCCAGAACCAAAGAGAGGCAACAAGAAGGCAAGACCATACCCTCCTCCACCTCGAAATAGCGATTCCCTGAAAAATGAGCGCAAGTATATCATTGATGGCGCACAATGCGACATCACAACGGAAATCGTATCTGTCCTGGGCGAAGACGGAAAAACACTACGAACGGAATCTGTCACCGCATTCACCAAGAAACAGATACGCAAGCATTATGCCACGCTTGACGATTTCATACATAAATGGTCTTCTGTTGACCGTAAGAAAGCCATTGTAGATGAATTGAAGGAATTGAATGTACTTGTCGAGGCTGTCCGTGAAAAGAATCCGGCTCTTGCGGATGCTGACATCTTTGACATTATCTGCCATGTGGCATACGACCAGCCACCACTTACTCGCAGGGAACGGGCAAACAATGTCAAGAAAAGAAATTATTTTGCCAAGTATGAAGGCAAGGCTCGCGAGGTATTGGAGGCATTGCTTGAAAAGTATGCCGAAAATGGAATCATGGATTTTGAGGACGTGAACGTACTTGACCATGCCCCATTTAACGCAATAGGCAAGCCTCAAAAGATCATGAGGCTATTTGGCGGAATAGCCAATTTCGAGAAAGCGGTCAAAGAACTTGAAAATGAAATTTATAAAAATGTAGCATAGCGACATGGCAGTAAACAACATAGTAAAGCGCATCCAAAACATCATGCGCCAAGACGCAGGCGTAAACGGAGACGCACAGAGAATTGAGCAAATGACATGGATGTTCTTCCTGAAAGTATATGACACGCAGGAAGAGACATGGGAAGACAAGGCTTATCTTGAAGGCAAGACATATACTTCCATCATCCCTGATGAATTGCGATGGCGTAATTGGGCTGTGGATAAAAAAGACGGGGAAGCGCTTACTGGTGACGCTCTCTTATCCTTGGTAAACGACAGGTTGTTCCCGACTCTGAAAAATATCGAGGTAACACGAGATACTCCACGCTCCAAGGCTATCGTGAAAGATGTCTTTGAGGACATCAACCAGTATATGAAAAACGGCACATTGCTTAGGCAGGTTATAAACGTCATCAATGAAATAGAATTCGATGATGCACAAGACCGTCATCTGTTTGGGGATATTTATGAGGGTATCCTTAAAGATTTACAGTCTGCCGGAAATGCTGGAGAGTTTTATACACCACGTGCTTTGACCGATTTCATTGTAGAAATGCTGCATCCGCGTCTGGGTGAGACTTTTGGCGACTTCACTTCCGGTACAGGAGGCTTTTTGACTTCAGCATTGAAACATTTGGAGCCGCAAATCAACAATGCGGAAGACAGGATATCTTATCAGAACGCGGTCATAGGCCAGGAATGGAAGCCTTTGCCCTATTTGCTCTCCATTACGAATTTGCTTTTACACGATGTAGAAGCTCCCAATATCCGCCACTGCGATTCTCTTGCCACTAAGGTAACCGATTTTACAGGCAAAGACAAAGTGGATGTGATTGGCATGAATCCGCCATACGGAGGTAGCACGGAAGCCAGTGTGAAAAGTAATTTCCCGATGGAGATGCGTAGCAGTGAAACGGCAGACCTCTTTATGGTGCTCATCATGTATCGTCTGAAAACAGGAGGTCGTGCGGGTGTTATTGTCCCTGACGGTTTCCTCTTTGGAACAGACGGAGCGAAACTGGCCATCAAGACAAAAATGCTGAAAGACTTCAACCTGCATACGGTTATCCGTTTGCCAGGAAGCATCTTCTCTCCATATACTTCCATTGCCACAAACATTCTTTTCTTTGATAATGAAAAAGCAGAAGATGCCCCCGAGGGATATTCTACCAAAGGCACTTGGTTCTACCGCCTTGACATGCCCGAAGGCTACAAGCATTTCTCCAAGACGAAATCCATGAAGTTGGAACATTGCAACCCGATTAAGGAATGGTGGGATGACCGGAAAGAAATCATTGTTGATAACGGCAACGAGAAATCCCGCTATTTCCCTGTAGAAGAACTTATTGCCAATGATTGCAACTTCGATTTGTGCAAATTCCCTAAAGACGAAGAGGAAATACTGCCTCCCGCCGAATTGCTTGCCGATTATTACAAGAAGCGTAAGGCACTTGATTACGAGATAGACAAGACACTTGCCGAGATACAGCGGATATTGGGAATAACTGTAAATTTAGATTAAATTAAAAGAGAAATGAGGGACTTAACGACTTCAAATATAGAAAGGCAAAATGTCTTGAATAATCGTTTTGCGATAAGCAAGATACAACAGAGCCTGGACATAGAAGGAATACTCTTTGAAGGAGAATATTGGCTGACGAAAAAGATGGTAGCAGACTTCTATGAAGTAGAGGAACGTACAATAGAACGCTACTTGGAGAATTACGCAGAAGAACTTTGTCACAATGGATATGTTTTATGTAAAGGCAAACGCCTGAAAGAGTTGAAGTTAGAATTTGCTCACGTCATAAATGTCGGGAGCAAAACCACCCAGCTTGGATTGTTCAATTTTCGTGCATTTCTAAATATTGGCATGCTGCTCACAGAAAGTGAAAGAGCCAAACAAATAAGAAGTGTTATTTTAGACTTGGTCATATCTACCATCAATGAAAAAACAGGCGGTGGCACAAAATATATCAACCGAAGGGATGTCAATTACATACCTGCGGCTATCACAGAAGAAAATTACCGAAAGAATCTCACATCAGCCATCAGCCAATGTGTAATCGGGCATGTCACTTACAAGTATTCCTTAATTACAGACTATATCTATAAGGCTATTTTCAAAGAAAACGCAAAGGAATACAGGGAGATACTGAAACTGGATAGCAAGGACAATGTTCGGCACACGCTGTATGCGGAAGTATTGCTTGTTATTTCTTCCTTTGAGAATGGTGTTGGGGCTGCCATACGAGAACAATATAAAGCAAGAAAAAAACGTCTTACTGTCGAAGAAGTGAAGTGCATCATTGATGAACTTGCAGAGCATCCCATGCAGAAGCCTTATCTTAATGACGCCCGGACAAAAATGGCTTCGAGGGATTACAGCTTCCGTGATGCTTATCATGGCAATATCGCAAACTATTTGAGAGCCGTAACTCCCGAGGAATTTGAGCGATTCATTGGAGACCAGTCAATAGATTTCGACCATATTTTGGCAGAGAATAAAGATGTGCTGAAACGCTTAAAGCAGGCGGAAGATGAATGAGGAAATTATTTATATAGATTACGATGAAGCCTTAAACATCTATGGCAAGATGATAGATGCCAGCGATGGAGGTTTTGAAGGTGTACGTGATGAAGGTGGCATCCGTGCTACGCTTAATTTTGTGCAGAACGATTTGTATTACCCTACATTTGCTGACAAGCTGACCTATCTCATGTACAGATTCTGTTCTGGGCATTTCTTCAACGACGGAAATAAGCGTATTGCATTGACTCTTGGGGCATACTTTTTGCACAAGAATAATTACTATTGGCACGCTTGTATTTGTATGCGTGCATTGGAATCTATTATTTATCATGTGGCCGCATCGAATATCGACCATGATTTATTGTTGCGCATCATAAACAGTTTTATGACAAGCAAAGACTATGATGAAGAACTGAAAATTGATATTGCCAAAGCCATGAGTAAGGGTAATTTGGGCGTTGAAGGCGAGGATTACAATAAAAAAGATTGAGAATATGAAGACCATAAAAATAATATTATTACTGTCCTGTATTGTTTTAGGGTTTAACGCTAAGGCGCAAATAGTAGGTTATAATTATAAAGTACTCGCAGCCGAAGGTTGTAACATGAAGTATAGTGTATCAAAGCAAGATACCATCTATTCAATAGTTGCTACAGTGCGTTCAGACAGAATGAATTTTCTGAATGAGCCTACCATGAAAATCAGAACTTTTACAGGCAAGTTGCTTGAATTGAAAGGAACCGTAATTGGTAATGGCAGTCAGTCTGCTGGCATAATCAGTGGAAATATTGTAATCCCTGTTACAGAAATAAGTTCAACTGCTCAATTCAGAATTACTCCACAACAATTTGAAATCTTGAATGAAGGTGTGGCTAAGATTCGCTTGTCTATGACACCGATGAACCATGAACGTACTTTCAAGAAAGATAAAATAGGGAAAAAGCTATATAAGTTCTATCTGAAAGAGAAGCAAAAGGACGAAGAATTCTAAATCTGTTGGAATAAAATGAACGGGAAAAAACTTAAAAACAGCATACTACAATGGGCGATACAGGGTAAACTTGTACAGCAAGACCCCAATGATGAACCCGCAAGCGTTCTTTTGGAACGTATCCGCAAGGAGAAGGAACGGCTTATTAAAGAGAAGAAAATCAAGAAGGACAAAAACGCATCCATCATATTCCGTGGTGAGGACAATTCCTATTATGAGAAGTTCCTTGCTACCGGGGAAGTGAAGTGTATCGATGAGGAGATTCCGTTTGAGATTCCTGCATTGTGGGTGTGGTGTAAAATTTCAGATGTTTGCATTATGCAAGCTGGGAAAAATATTGCAGCAGATAAAATATTCCCAGAACCAACAGAAACTCATCCTTATCGTTGTGTTGGAGGTAATGGTTTAAGGGGTTATGTTGCTGATTTTAATACCGAAGGGAATCACGCGATAGTAGGAAGACAAGGAGCATTATGTGGTTGTCTCAATATAGAAATTGGAAATTTTTATGCAACTGAACATGCAGTGGTAGTAAACTCATATGGAAACATTCACTACAAGTTTATGTATTGGTTTTTAATGGCATTAAATTTAAACAAATTAGCAACTGCTACGGCACAACCAGGACTATCTGTTGCAAAAGTCATGGATTCCTATTTTCCATTACCGCCTTTATCTGAGCAACAACGCATAATCACAAGAATAGAAGAGTTAATGCCTTTCGCAAATAAATTCGACAAAGCACAAATTTCGCTCAATGTTCTTAATTCATCAATGAATGAATTGTTGAAAAAGTCTATTTTACAGGAAGCGATACAAGGCAAGCTTGTTCCACAGATTGTAGAGGAAGGTACAGCCCAAGAATTGCTTGAACAAATCAAACAAGAGAAGCAAAAGCTCGTCAAAGAAGGCAAACAGAAGAAGTCTGCCTTAACAGATTCTGTCATCTTCAAAGGTGACGATAACAAGTATTATGAGCAGATAGGCACGAAATGTATTGACATTTCCGAATCAATTCCGTTTGAAGTGCCAATAGGTTGGTGTTGGACACGATTAAGTGTTATTTCAAATCTCTATACAGGTAATAGCATTAGCGAAACCGAAAAAGCTACAAGATATACTAACGTTCAAGGTATGGAATATATTGGAACAAAAGATGTAAGTTTTAATCATATTGTCAATTATGCAAATGGAATTGCTATACCTAATGAGCACATTTCTCAATTTAAAATAGCTCCATCAAGGTCTGTATTATTGTGTATTGAAGGTGGAAGTGCAGGACGAAAAATCGCTCAAATAGAGAAGAATGTATGTTTTGGAAACAAATTGTGCTGTTTTGTGCCCTATATGATGGATATATCAGAGTACATCTATTGCTATTTACAATCGCCATCTTTCTTTGAAAATTTTAGAGGAAATTTAGCCGGTATAATTGGCGGAGTCAGTGTAAACACGCTCAAATCTCTATTGATACCGTTACCACCTATAGAAGAGCAGAAACGCATTGTCGCCCAAATAGAAAAACTATTTGAGAAATTGAAGTAATTATCAATGCGGTTAACGATTAAGGGCTGATTAGCCCTTAATCTTGCTGTATATTTCATTGATTTTGTTCACAATCCTCACTTGTTCTTGATATGGTGGAATACCGATAATAAGCGAATAGAATATCTCCTTGTTCAGGTGTGGAATGGCTGCACCTCGTTTAGACTTTCGCAATAACTCCTTGTAGAACAGAATATAGTTTAAAACATATGGTAGATACATGACAGAACTAACCCAGAGTTGCTTAAATGTGCTACCCATATAGCCATCACAAGGTGCAGTGAACACTTCGCCAGAGTTTTCCCCGTCCACAAGAATGATGTTATCGCCCTTTTGCACAAATCTCCCCTTTTGCAAGTAATCGCCTGTACCCTTTCCACGCAGATATTTTGCATCAAGGCAAATTTGTTGCCCATCTTTCTTCTCGCCGTCAACAAGTGTACAAATAGAGGATAATCTCACAATAGTCCAGTTGCCTGGAAAATCGTAATCGCATTCTATTTGAGCCACTTGACCATTTATCTGCTCATAATACTTGTTATCGTCACCTTTGAAGATGACAGAATCGGTCAAAGCAGATTTCTTTAACTTACCTTCTTTTACCAATCGCTTTTTCTCTGCCTTAATTTGATTAAGAAGTTCAGGTGCTGGCTCCTCACCGCTACATTGCTCTACAAGTTTGCCTTGAATTGCTTGTTGCAAAATCGACTTTTTCAACAACTCATTCATTGATGAATTAAGGATATTGAACGAAACTTGCGCCTTCTCGAATTTGTTTACGAAAGGCATCAGCTCTTCTATTTTTGTGATTATGCGTTGTTGCTCAGGTAAAGGTGGTAATGGAAAATAGGAATCCATGACTTTTGTTACAGATAATCCCGGTTGTGCCGTAGCTGTTGCTAATTGGTTTAAATTTAGTGCCATCAAAAACCAATACATAAACTTGTAATGAATGTTTCCATATGAGCTTACTACTACTGCATGTTCTGTTGCATAAAAGTTCCCGACTTCGACATTGAGACAACCACATAATGCTCCTTGTCTTCCAACTATCGCATGATTCCCTTCAGTGTTAAATTCAGCTACATACCCCCTTAAGCCATTACCACCAACGCAACGATAAGGATGAGTTTCTGTTGGTTCTGAAAATATCTTATCTGCTGTAATATTCTTCCCAGCTTGCATGACGCAAACATCTGATATTCTACACCATTCCCAACTACTTGGAATCTCAAACGGAATCTCCTCGTCAATGCACTTCACCTCCCCCGTGGCGAGGAACTTCTCATAATAGGAACTCAACGCATTTGCCCCTCATCCTAATTTATTAGAGAGAACATATTGTTTCACTAATAAATTTGAATATGGAAATTAAAGATTTTGAGGAGTGTTTGCGCCAAAGCAATATGGCAGAAAACACCATCTCGGCATACGTATATGCCGTGAAAGAGTTCTATTCCCGGCACAAGGATTTGAACAAAAAGAACTTGTTGATTTACAAGACATACCTGATTGAGAAGTATAAGCCCAAAACAGTCAATCTCCGCATACAGGCTGTCAACAAGTATCTTGAGATGTCAGGGAAGTCACGCTTGCGCCTGAAGTCAGTCAAGGTGCAGCAACGCTCCTATTTGGAGAACGTGATTAGCAATGCCGACTATACTTTCTTGAAAAACAAATTGAAAAGGGAGGATAACCTTGCATGGTATTTCGTGGTACGTTTTCTTGCCGCAACAGGCGCACGTATCAGTGAACTTATACAGATGAAAGTGGAACACGTGCTGGTCGGCTATTTCGATATTTATACCAAAGGAGGTAAGATTCGGCGCATCTACATCCCCAAAGCACTTCGTACAGAAACTGTATCTTGGTTACAAAAGGAAAAGCGGACAACAGGCTATCTGTTCCTCAATCGCTTTGGCAATCGCATTACGGCAAGAGGCATAGCCCAACAACTGAAAAACTATGCCAAAAAATACGGATTGAACGAGAAAGTGGTTTACCCCCATTCGTTCCGGCATCGTTTCGCCAAGAATTTCCTTGAAAAGTTCAATGACATATCCTTATTGGCAGACTTAATGGGACATGAGAGCATAGAAACCACTCGCATTTATTTGCGCCGCAGCAGTTCTGAACAGCAAGCCATCGTGGACAAGGTGATTACCTGGTAGACTGCTTTTTCCGCAGCAGCGTGAGGCCATCGCGGATGGGAAGGATGACTGTTTCCACCCGTTCGTCATTGGCCACCAGGTCGTTGAAGGCACGAATGCCCTGGGTTTGGTGGTCATGGTCGTAGGCGGGGTCTATCACATGGCCGTCCCACAAGGTATTGTCCGCCAAGATGAAACCGCCTTGGCGCAACACGCCCAGCGCCATCTCGTAGGTCTCCACGTAGTGCCGCTTGTCACCGTCTATGAATGCCATATCGAAAATGACGCCCAGCTTGGGGGCTTCCTGTATGGCATCGCCTATGCGGAAGTCTATCTTGTCGGCCACGTCGCTGCCCTCTATCCACGGACGGGTAAAGTCTTCCATCTCGTCGTTTATCTCGAAAGTGTAGAGCTTGCCGTCTTCGGGCAGTCCTTGGGCCAGGCAAATGGCACTATAACCGCTAAAAGTCCCCACCTCGAGCACATGCTTTGGGCGAACCATCTTCACCAGCATGCGCAACAATCTGCCTTGTATGTGTCCGCTGGCCATGCGCCCGTGGATGGTGTGGATATTCGTGGCGCGCCACAGCCTATACAGATAGTCGCCCTCAGGCTCTATATGGCTCTCTATGTAACGGTCTAATTGCTCTGTTTCGGTCATGTCATTTCCCAGCCAGGATACCCGCGATGGCCAGGTCGTAGGAAGCCAGGCCGAAGCCACAAATCACTCCCTTGCAGGCTGCGGATATGAAAGAATGGTGACGGAACTCCTCCCTTTGATGGACATTGGAGATATGCACTTCCACCACGGGGCAGCGCAGGCTGCGGATGCAGTCGTGCAAAGCCACGCTGGTGTGGGTATAAGCGCCGGCGTTGAGCACGATGCCGTCGAAGGAGAAGCCCACTTCCTGCATCTTGTCTATCAAGGCTCCCTCGCAGTTACTTTGGAAATACGCTATCTCCACGTGGGGATACTTCTCGCGCAACTTAGGCAGATAACTCTCAAAAGAATCGCTGCCATAGATGCCCGGCTCCCTTACGCCCAACAGATTCAAGTTGGGACCATTGATGATTTGTATCTTCATCGCTCGGTTTGGTTGTTGGTATGTCATCGCGAAGTTAAGCATATTTTTCGGAACGGCAAGCGAAAAGCCCGGGAAATGTCTTTGCCACGTCGGAAGGAATTCGTACCTTCGCGCCCAAGGGCATACGTCCAGGGACAAATGCCTTTCTCGGCCAACATACGCAGAACCATGCCACAAGAGACGAAGCACATAGGAAATCCGCCGCGAGGGGAGGAAACGGAAATGCTGGAACGATACGTCCGCTACATGAAACTGGAGCGCAACGCCTCGAAGAACACGCTCTTGGCCTACCAACACGACTTGAGCTACCTGACCACTTATTGCCACCAGCAAGAAATCAGGCTGGTGGACATGCGGCTGGAAGACCTGGAGCGATTCGCCGCCAGCCTGCACGACAGCGTCTCCGCCCGTTCACAAGCCAGGATACTGAGCGGCGTGCGTTCCTTCTACCGCTTCCTGCAACTGGACGGATATATTAAAGACGACCCCACGGAGTTGCTTCCCTCCCCCCAGATAGGCCAACACTTGCCCGAATACCTCTCATTGGAGGAGGTGGACATGCTCGAAAACAGCATCGACCTGAGCAAATGGGAGGGACAACGCAACAAAGCCATCATCGAAGTGCTCTTCTCTTGCGGACTACGCGTTTCGGAATTGGTCAACCTTCGGTTAAGCGACCTCTTCCTGGAAGAGCGATTCGTGAGAGTGATAGGCAAGGGGAACAAGGAGCGGCTGGTACCCATCTCCGAACGTGCCATCAAGGAATTACGCTATTGGTTTATGGATCGCAACCTGATGCAAGTGAAGCCCGGCGAGGAAGACTACGTGTTTCTGAACCGCCGCGGCGCCCACCTCACCCGGGTAATGATACTCATCATGATCAAGAAGCAAGCGCGGGAAGCGGGCATACAGAAAGTCATCTCCCCCCACACGCTGCGCCACTCCTTCGCCACCGCCTTGCTGAAGGGCGGAGCCGACCTGCGGGCCATCCAGGACATGCTCGGACATGAAGACATAGGCACTACCGAGATATACACACACATGGAAACCTCCGACCTAAGACGGGAAATCTTGGAGCATCACCCTCGCAACCAACATGACAAGGATGCTGGCAAAAGGGATGAAGATAACTCACGAAATTAACGGGAATTATTGGTGATATGGAAATAAATGCCTAACTTTGCGCGCAAAAAAGATATGCCCTATTTGTTTTCTTCAGAATCCGTGTCGGAAGGACATCCCGATAAAGTTTGTGACCAAATCTCGGACGCCCTGCTAGACCAGTTCCTGGCCTACGACCCACAAGCCCGTTGCGCCATAGAGACTTTTTGCACCACTGGCCAAGTAATCATAATGGGAGAGGTGCGCTCCCAAGTCTATATAGACCTGCAGACCGTAGCCCGCAAAACCATAGAACGCATCGGTTACACCAAGGCAGAATACCAATTTGACAGTAAGTCTTGTGGCATCCTGACCGCCATCCACGAACAGAGCGACGACATAAGCCGCGGCGTGGACAGAGAAACTGACGAGGAACAGGGAGCGGGAGACCAAGGCATGATGTTTGGCTACGCCATCAACGAAACCAGCAACTACATGCCCGTATCGCTAGACTTGGCTCACCTCATCATGCGGGAACTGGCCGCCATACGCAAGGAAGGCAAGCAAATGACTTACTTGCGCCCGGACGCCAAGAGCCAAGTGACCGTGGAATATGGCGACGATAACATACCCCGCCGCATACACACCATCGTGGTTTCCACCCAACACGACGACTTCATCAAGAAAGAAGACGGCTCCGACAATGACGAGGCCATGCTCAACCAGATAAGACAAGACGTGGAAAACATCCTCATGCCAAGGGTGAAAGCGCAATTGAGCGAAAAAGTATTGGCGTTATTCGACGGCAAAGAGCATTACCTGGTAAATCCCACGGGTAAATTCGTGATAGGCGGACCGCACGGAGACACGGGCCTCACGGGCAGAAAGATTATCGTAGACACCTATGGCGGAAGGGGAGCCCATGGCGGAGGAGCTTTCTCGGGAAAAGACTCCAGCAAGGTAGACCGTTCTGCCGCTTACGCCGCAAGACATATCGCCAAGAACATGGTAGCCGCTGGCGTAGCGGACGAAATGCTCGTGCAAGTGAGCTACGCCATCGGCAAGGCCGAACCCGTAAGCGTCTATGTCAACACCTATGGACGCAGCCACGTAAACATGACCGATGGCGAGATTGCCCAGCGCATACAAGAGCTGTATGACCTGAAACCAAAGTCAATAGAGCGTAGGCTTAAATTGCGTCAACCCATCTTCTTGGAGACAGCCGCCTATGGACACATGGGCAGGGAAAACAGGATAGTGAAGAAAGCCTTCACCAGCCATTACAACGAGAACAAGACCATGGAAGTGGAATTGTTCACCTGGGAAAAGCTAGACTTGGTAGACACATTTAAGCAGGCTTTCGGACTGGCATAAATGACTTCGCTCATTGACACGGTGACGCAAGTGTCACCCATTCCCGCCGCCCCCGCGGTCAAGGCAAAAAACAGCAGACCGCTTACTGCGGGTGACATCATTGAACAGTTGCCAGCGGACGCTACGCCTGCCCAACAAGATTCGGCGGTAAGGGCGAACATCACCCCTGAGCCTATCACCCATTGGAGCAAATGCCCGGACACCTTGCACTTGCCTGGGCACTCCAAGGGGAAGACCCTGAAAGATTTCAGCATTCCCCATCTATACTACACCGAGTCTTTTTTCTCCACAGACTCCATGTTCCATCCAGAAGTGGCGGGCAGGTCGCAAGGTGTTTCCGGCGACCCTGTTCCCTATACCGTAGCGGGAGACAGCTGGGTATCCAGCGTATTGATACTATGTTTCATATTGGCATCGCTGGCCATCTCACGTTCCCGCCAGCTGATTGCGCAGCAAGTAAAGCGTTTCTTCCCTACGGGCAGCTCAGAGAAATTGACCCTCAACGAGACCTCTGAGGAATTCCGCTACCAGCTGTTTTTCGTAGTGGTTACCTGCCTGATGTTAGGTATAGGTTACTTTCTCTACTCCCAAGGTAGCGGCCCCGCCACCTATGTCTTGCCCGAATATTGGGTGATGGGCATCTGCGTGGCCACAGTGATAGCCTATTTCTTGTTGAAATTCTCTCTTTTCGCCATAGTGAACAGCGTGTTTTTCGATCGCAGGGACAACGAACAGTGGCTGAAGTCATATTTGTTCCTGGTGGCACTGGAAGGCGCGTTGCTTTTTCCAGTCATCATGCTCGTGGCCTACTTCTCGTTACCACCACGTATAGCAGGTGTTTGTGTGGCTTTTATCCTTATTTTCATCAAGATCTTGTCAATTTATAAGTGCAAAACCATCTTTTTCAAGAAAACGGGGGTTTTTCTGCAGATTTTTTTGTACTTTTGCGCCCTTGAAGTGATACCCTTGCTTGCGCTCGCTGGAAGCCTCAGCATGGTGAGCCAATATTTGAGAATAAACTTTTGACTACGATGATAAAGAAGATTTTGGTGTCTCAGCCAAAGCCCACAAGTGAGAAGTCACCCTACTTCGACTTGGAACGAGAGTTTGGAGTGGAATGCGTGTTCCGCCCTTTCTTTAAGGTAGAAGGTCTTTCCAATAAGGAGTTCCGACAGCAAAAACTCAACCTGCTGGACTATACGGCCGTGGTATTCACCTCGCGCCATGCCGTAGACAATTACTTCAACCTGGCCAAGGAGTTGCGCGTAACAATCCCGCAAGAGATGAAATATTTCTGCGTCATCGAGAGCGTGGCTCTCTACATCCAGAAATATGTGCAATACCGCAAGCGCAAGGTGTTCTTTGGCACCACGGGAAAAATAGACGGCCTGCTGCCCCAGATGGTAAAACACAAGACCGAGAAATACCTGGTGCCGCTGAGCAGCGTACACAACGACGAAATCGCCAGCAAGCTGGACGAGAAAAAGCTTATCCATCGTGAGTGCGTGATGTACCGCACGGTAAGCAATGACTTCACTCCCGAGGAGGCCGAGAACTTCAACTACGACATGCTCGTATTCTTCAGCCCCACGGGCGTAAAGGCCTTGCGCAAAAACCTGCCCAACTTCCAGCAGGGAGACATCAGCATCGCGGCCTTTGGCCCAGCCACCGCGAAGACCATAGCAGAAGAAGGACTGCGGCTGGACTTGGAGGCTCCCTCCGAGAAATTCCCTTCCATGACGAGCGCGCTAAGGGACTATCTGCGCAAGCAAAACGAATAATCCCTTCCCATCATGGATGCCGACGCTAAGTTCACCCTATCCAAGGAAGAACGCCTGCATGGCGTAAGGCTCACCTCCAGGCTTTTCTCTGGCAGCGAAGCTCGTTCCATGACCGTCTTCCCTCTGCGTGCGGTGTGGCTACTGATACCTAGGCAGCCAAGAGAAGTCCCAGTCAAGATGATGGTCAGCGTATCCAAACGCCATTTCAAGCATGCCATAGACCGCAACCGGGCAAAGCGACAAGTGAGAGAGGCGTATCGCAAGCACAAGCAGTTGTTGTGGGAAGCGATGCGGGAAAAGGAAGACAAGACGTTGCTCGTGGCCTTCATCTGGCAGGGAGACAAGCCTTTGTCCTCCGCCTACGTGGAAGAAAAAGCAACGCGGCTGTTACAGAAATTGAGCGAACGCATATGAGATTGTTTCGCTGGTTGTCCAGGATTCTAGTTTGGGTGCTTGTGCTGCCCATCCGCTTCTATCAGCGATGCGTCTCCCCCTATACCCCACCCTCATGCAGATTCACCCCTACCTGCTCCGAATATGCCAAGCAAGCGCTCATCAAGCATGGTCCCGTCAAGGGGTTGGCCTTGGCCATTTGGCGGCTGTTGCGCTGCAATCCTTGGGGAGGCTCGGGCTATGACCCCGTTCCTTGACTTATTCCAATTTATGTATATCTAGAAAAAACATCAAAAAACAAAAACATAACGATGGCAAAGAATTTCGTAGAAGAACTGAAATGGCGCGGCATGCTGGCCCAAATCATGCCTGGCACCGAAGAATTGCTGGAAAAAGAGATGGTCTCCGCCTATTTGGGCACTGACCCCACGGCAGACTCTCTCCACATAGGCCACCTTTGTGGCATCATGATGCTGCGCCACTTGCAACGCTGCGGCCATAAGCCCTTCATCTTGGTAGGTGGAGCCACGGGCATGATAGGTGACCCCTCGGGCAAGAGCCAAGAGCGAAACCTGCTGGACGCGGATACACTTTACCACAACCAAGAGGCCATCAAGGCCCAGGTGGCCAAGTTCCTGGACTTCGACACAGACGCTCCCAACAAGGCGGAGATGGTCAACAACTATGATTGGATGAAGGAATTCACCTTCCTGGACTTCGCCCGCGTGGTGGGAAAGCATATCACCGTCAACTACATGATGGCGAAAGACAGCGTGAAGAAACGCCTCAACGGCGAGGCGCGCGACGGCCTTTCCTTCACGGAGTTCACCTACCAGCTTCTGCAAGGCTACGACTTCCTCTATCTCTACGAACACCAGGGCGTGAAACTGCAGTTGGGCGGCAACGACCAGTGGGGCAACATGACCACGGGAACGGAACTGATACGCCGCACGCTGGGCAACGAGAACGAGGCTTTCTGCCTCACCTGCCCGCTCATCACCAAGGCCGACGGCAAGAAATTCGGCAAGACGGAGAGCGGCAACGTATGGCTGGACCGCAACCGCACCACTCCTTACGCCTTCTATCAGTTCTGGCTCAACGTGAGCGACGATGACGCGGAGAAGTATATCAAGATATTCACCTCGCTGAACAAGCCTACCATCGACAGCCTGGTGGCTGAACATCAGCAAGATCCAGGCCGCCGCGTGCTGCAAAAACGCCTGGCAGAGGAGGTAACCCTGTTGGTTCACTCCCAGGAAGACCTTGACATGGCCAAGGAGGCTTCCAACATTCTCTTCGGAAAAGCCACCAAAGACAGCTTGGTAAAGCTGGACGAGGCCACGCTGCTGGATGTATTCCAGGGCGTTCCCCACTACGAGATGGACAAGAGCCAGCTGGGTCAGCCCGCCATAGACGTATTCTGCCAAGAAGGCATGGACATCTTCCCCAGCAAGAGCGAGATGCGCAAGCTGGTGAAGGGCGGTGGCGTGTCACTCAACAAGGAAAAACTCACGGCCTTCGACCGTACCGTGACGGCCGAGGACTTAATAGACGGCAAGTATCTGTTGGTGCAGAAAGGCAAGAAAAACTATTTCCTCATCACCGTGAAGGATTAGTCCCTGCCCCTATTACGCATAGATTCATCCACCATTACAATAGCCTCACGCGCGCGTACATTTATTATATACGCGCGCGTGAGTTTTTGTGCTACGCGGAAACAAGTTGTTTTGGTCGGCAAAATAAGTTAACGTGAGTTCGATGAATTTAGAATAAGGCAAGCTGTGTATCCAAAGTGCGTTGTACATGGATGCAAGGCTTTTTAGGGAACACGCAATAAGCGGCAATTG